>SXGU01126141.1_pt1 | contig 42922 bp, 32 predicted proteins | sample 3174531 | NCBI WGS metagenome assembly SXGU01 (sample SAMN11356863, study PRJNA531348) | freshwater metagenome | isolation source: freshwater sample F1-140 | place: China: Fuxian Lake, Yuxi | collected 2017-12-25 | reverse complement strand
GCCGCGCTCCGCTGCGCGTCGCGGCTACGCGAGGTGGCTCTGATGGCGACCTTTCCCCTCTTCGCGGTTCACCTGTCGGACGGGGCGCTTGCCACCGCGTGGTGGGCGTCCGGCTTCGTGGGCCTCGCGGTCATGCTCGCAGTCGCGATGTGGAAAGTGCGCGAAGAAGACGTCCCGCGAATCGGCGTGCTGACAGCTGCGTTCTTCGTCGCGTCGAGCGTTCACATCAAGCTCGCGGTGCTGCCGACTAGCGTTCACCTGATCCTCAACGGGTTGGTCGGTGTGGTGCTGGGTCGGCGCGCGCCGCTCGCGATCGCGGTCGGCCTCGGGTTGCAGTACCTACTCCTCCAACACGGCGGCCTCACCACCATCGGCATCAATGCGTGCATCGTGGGCGTGCCCGCGCTCGCGGCCGGTGCGCTCTACCCGGTGTTACGCCGGCTGCGTGTGCACTCGTTCGTGCGCGGGGTGCTGCTCGGCGGCGGAGCCGTGGCTGGCGCGGTCGTGCTGAACTTCCTCGCGTTGTTGCTCGGCGGCAAGGAGAACTGGGAACGCCTCGCGCAATTGGTTCTGGTCGCGCACATCCCGATTGTGATTATCGAAGGGCTGATGCTCGGCGTGCTGGTGAGCTACCTGGAGAAGGTGAAACCGGAGATGCTGGGTTCGTCGTAGGGTGGCAATCTTACTGTCCAGAAGATGAAGGCCCATCACGCACCTTCAATGCCAACGGTGTGCCTCCAGCCGGCGAGGCGCGGCCTTCGACCAATCCTACACAACCTCCACCGGGAATATCTCTTCAAAAGGGACTTCCCACTGCCCGATGCCGACGCTCACAGTCACGGTCTGCTTCTTCGCGTCCACTTTCACAACCTTGCCGTTCGCGCCGAATCGCTGTACCGTCACCACCGTGCCGGGTTTCAGGTTCGCACGCAGTTCGTGAAGCGCGGCCTTGTCTTTTACTTCCTTGTCAAGCGCGGCTCGCTCGCGCACGAGCGATTCCTTCTCGCGGTTCGCCTCGTGTTGCGCCGTGAGCGCGTCCACCTTCGCCTGTTCCGCCTCGAGTCGCAGTTCCTGAAGGCGCACCAGTTCGCCGCTCCTGCCCGCCCGCTTCTTGAGGTAGCGGTGCGCCTTGCGAAGCAGTTCCTTCGGTAGCTTCAGGCGGCGGGCAATCTTGAGGGCGTTGCTCATACCGAACTGCCCGATGTGCAACCGGTACGTGGGTCGCATCGTTTCGATGTCGAACTCCACCGCGCCATTCTCGGCTCGGTCGTTGTTGAACGCGTACGTTTTCAAGTCGCCGAGGTGCGTCGTCACGATCGCGCGGCAACCGACCGTATCGAGTTGATCGAGGATCGCGCGTCCTAGCGCCGCGCCTTCCGTCGGGTCGGTGCCGGAGCCAAGTTCGTCGAGGAGGATTAGGCTTTGGTCGTCCGCGACCTTGAAGATGGACGCGATGCGCGAGATGTGCGAGCTGAACGTGCTGAGCGACTGTTCGAGACTTTGCTCGTCGCCGATGTCCGCGAGGATGTGCCTGGATACCGGCACCAGACTTCCTTCGCCCGCGGGTATGTGCATCCCGCACTGCGCCATCAAGCACAGGAGGCCGGTTGTTTTCAGCGTGACCGTTTTGCCGCCGGTGTTCGGCCCAGTGATGACCAGCAGGTTGAACCCGATCCCGAGCCGCACGTCGATCGGCATCACGGAGCGAGGAACGGGCGAAGAACCGGGTGAGTCCGTTGCTAGTTCTGTTTCGGATTTCGGATTTCGAGTTTCGGATTTGCCTGGTTGGTTTCGAAACAGGCTTTCGAGAAGTGGGTGCCGAGCCTGTCGGAGCCACAGCCGGCCTTCGGTGTTCATGTCCGGCGGATACATGTCGAAGTCGCGCGAATAGCGGGCCTTGGCGGTGATGAGGTCGAGCTTCGCGATCACGTCGAGTGCATACACCAGCGGCTTGGCGACGCGACCGACTTCGCTGCTCAACCGCCGAAGCACGCGCTTCACCTCGCGGTCTTCGTCGGCCTTCTGTTGCACGCGCTCGGCGCTCAGGTTGGAGATGCTCGCGGGTTCGATGAACACTGTTTCGCCGGTGCCGCTCATGCGGTGAACGACGCCCTGCACCTTGTGCCGGTGATTGACCGAGACCGGAAGCACGTAGTGGTCGCCGTGAACGGTCGCGTTCGGGTAGCTGAGAATCTTGCGTAACTCCGGGTCGCGCAGCAGACGCCGGATCTCTGCTTTCACTTTCTCGTCGAGGTCGTAGAGCTTCTGGCGCACGGCTGCGAGGTCGCGACTTGCCATGTCGAGCACATGCCCGCGACCATCGATACACCCGCCGATGGACTTGCCGACCGTGCCGAGGTCTTCGATGCCGGAAAGGTGGTCGATGATGCCGGAGAGGTGTTCCGCGAGGCGCATCCGGTAGCGGTACATTGCCCCGGTACAGTTGAGTGATTCGGCCACTTCGATGAGTTGTTCCGCGCTGAGCATGGTGCCGATCGCAGCGCGGCGCGCGATCAGGCGAACGTCGTGCAGCCCACCGAACGGCGGCGCCTGGTTCAGCCCCAACGCCGTGACCACCTCGGTCGTGAGAGCTATGTCTTTGCGTATCGCGTCAGGGTCGAGGGACGGTTCAATCTGGCGCGCGAGATCGCGGCCGAGCGAAGACGCGGCGTAATCGGCGAGGAGTTCGCGGACCTTATCGAACCCGAGGAGGTCAAGCGTGTGAGCGTCCATGAGGGCGGAATCAAGCTTAGGTGCTTCGAGGGTAATCATGCCCGGCAGGACACATCAGCGCAGCGCCGGGTTCGGGCCAAGTGAATTGTACGCAGCGAAGAGACCTACCCCCAATCCCCTCCCTAGAAGGGAAGGGGATTGGGGGGTAGGTTGCTTCACTTCACCTGTCGCGCCCATGTTTCGAGGAAGTATCCGCTGCCGGCGGTCGACTCGAACTTTGTCGGCTTCGGCTTGTCCACCGTGCCGTAGCACAGCTTAAGTTGGTTGCCGGCCAACTCGTAAATGCCGTGACTCTTCTTGCCCTTCAGTGGGCCATCAGCGAATTCGAAGGTGATCGTCTTCGGCGTGGTCTTCGCGTCCAGCGCGATGTTCGCGAGCGCGAGCCGGAAGATGACCGGCTGACCCGCCGCGTTCGGCTTCGCGTCTTTGAAGTACAGGTGGTACTCAGTCTTGTCGAACACCACCGTGACTTGCTTCATCACTTCGGTGGGCATCTGCGGCTTGCCCTCGAAGTCGCACTGCAGCGGTTTCCAGTAGCCTTGCACCTTGTCCATGTCGGTCGCTGGCGCCGAGGCCGGTGGATCACCAAATGCAACGGCACCGAAGGTCATCACGCTCATGAGTGCCCCCACGCGAAACATCGTACGCCCTCCGGGTACTCGGACAGGTTTGGCATAGCGTATGACCTCGCGTGCGCGTCGCGTCAATCTCAATTGGTGCGTGGTCGCGACGCCGCAAGCGGCGGAAACTGTGGCAGCCTCAATGAAGTCGCTCACAGACGATCGCAGTGTGAACCCCACCGGCTCGCGTGAGCAACAGCGTGCGGTGATTCGGACCGTCGAGCTTCAGTTTCTTCAGCACTTCGTCGGCGTCCGCGGGCGACCCGCGTTTGATCAGCGTGACGCGGCCGACGTGGTGTTCACGCAGGTACTCGCGGAGGTGCTTCGGGTGAAACGGCGCCGTGTGTTCCACGTTGAACGCGGTCGCGAACGGCGTGGCGATGTACTCCTCCGACGTGAGGAGTTGTACTTCGAAGTCGATTGGTTCCGCGCCGATGCGATCTGCGAGATCGTGAACCAACCCGGCCCGCGTCACGGCCGCGTCGGGGTCGTACAGTACCGCGCCAACCGGCGCGAGCGGTTGGGCGTCGCGCAGCACATCGGCACTGAGCGTGTCGCCGGAGGGCAGTAGCGTCGCACGCCGCGCGGTTCCACGCAGTGCGCCGAACCAGAGCACGCACTCCTTCATTTCCCCGCTTAGCGAGATAAACTCCGCCTCGGAATCAGGGGGGAGGTCGGACCTTGCGACGCCCGGTGCGACCTTAACCGCGAGCGGGAAGCCGGGCGCGAATCGCGAGCGGATCGCGCTGAGTGATGGCGTGTAGTCTTCCGGGCAGAGATGCCGGCGGCCGTCGGCGCGTCGGTTGGGGTCCGCGAATGCCGCCTCGGTTTCTGGCAACCGCACCGTGATCGCGTTTGCCACAACCGCATGTACGCTAGCCTCCAACCCGAGCGCCAGTGCATTCGCTTCCAGCATCGCGACTCGTAGCGGATCAGTATCGACGGCGTTCACACTCAACCCGACGCGGGCGAACGCGAGTGTATCGGCACCGATACCGCAGCACAGATCCGCGACGTGCCCGAAGGCAGTGAACCGGGCTGCATGGTGGCGTGCGACGACGTCACTGGTGGACTGCTCGAGCGATTCCCGTGTGAAGTACATGCGGCCCGCGTCGGAGAACTTGTCGCGTGCCTTGAGCCTCAGGAGAGCCGTTTCGAGTGCGGCTGTCGCGAGCGCAGGCGAATGGTTCTTGCGCAGCGCGTCGATGCACGCGAGGTACGCGGCTTCGGTCGGTTGCAGCGCGACCGCGTGTTTCACGGCGCGTTGTCCCGCGGGAGTCAGCAGTTCCCGAAAGGTTTCGATGTCCATGATCGGACGTGCCGCCCTCGCCGTTAGCGTGCCCCGCTGCTACCTTAGACCGAATCAGTTTAGGCACGCAAACTATAAGGAGTCGAGATGGGTAATCCCGCAACCGTGAAGCGGAAGGCGACCGAGAAGCGCCGCAAGAAGTACGAAGCACGCCTCGGGCCGGGCGCGTACCTTCCGAAGGACGAGCGCGAGAAAGTGAACGCCGAGATGGCGAAGTTCGAGGTTGCCGAGAAGGAACGAAAGGCGAAAGTGAAGGTGGTGCGCGAGGCCAAGAAGAAGGCCAAAAAGAAGGCCCCGAAGGCAGTCGCCGCGCCAGCGCCGGCCGAGAAGCCGAAGGCGTAAAGAAGTCAGAAGAGTGTTCACCGCGGAGAACGCACAGAGTAGACATTGAGAGTTGGACCACAACACTCTCCTGTTCTCTCTCTGCGTCCTCCTCGGTGAACACTCTTCTTTGTCACAGCCAGTTCGGTTCGGCGTCTAAATCCTCCGGCGCGAAAACGCCAAGTTTCCACTTCTCCACGGCTAGCGCGGCCATCGCCGCGTTATCGGTACACAACGCCAACGGCGGGATGAATAGCTCCGCGCCCTCTTTTGCGCACATCGCTTCGAGGGCCGCGCGGAGCGGCGTGTTCGCGCTCACGCCGCCCCCGACCGCGAGCCGCGTTAGCCCCGTCTTGCGCAGCGCCTGCTTGCACTTCGTGGTTAAGACATCGACCACTGCAGACTGAAAGCTCGCGGCGAGGTCGGCCCGCTTCTGACCCGGTTCGGGTGGGGTAGCTTTCTTCACGTCTTGTCCGTGGCACGCGTACAACAACGCCGTCTTCAAACCACTGAAGCTGAACTCTAACCGCCCGTCGTCGATGAACGCGCGGGGGAAACGGAACGCCTTCGGGTTGCCGTGCGCTGCTTCGCGTTCCACCGCCGGCCCGCCGGGGAAGCCCAGACCCAGGATTGCCGCCACCTTGTCGAACGCTTCACCGGCCGCGTCGTCGCGTGTACCGCCGAGTAGTACGAGTGACAACGCGGTGTCACAGCGGAACAAGGCCGTGTGCCCACCGCTCACCACCAACCCCAGGCAAGGGAAGATGTCGCGACCGGCTGCGAGCCGGCTCGCGTAAATGTGGCTCGCGATGTGGTTCACCGCGATCAGCGGTACGCCTAAACCAAACGCGAACGCTTTTGCCGCGCTCACGCCCACGAGTAGTGCCCCGACCAGTCCCGGCGTGTTGTGAACCGCGACGCAGCCGATGTCTTTGAGCGAGATGTTCGCGCGTAGGAGTGCTTCATCGACAACGGGAAGGAGATTGCGGAGGTGTGCGCGCGACGCGATCTCGGGCACCACGCCACCGAACCGCGCGTGCAGGTCGGTCTGCGACGCGACCACGCTTGAGAGGACGCGCAGTTCGTCCGTGAACACCGCTGCTGCAGTTTCGTCACAGCTTGTTTCGAGAGCGAGGAAGTGCGTCATGTGATTCATAGTAGTAGGCACACTCCGCGTGCCGTTGCGATACCATGGCGCACTCCGTGTGCCTGCTACTTTGAGTCAGGGCCGGACCACCGTTTGGGCTTGTTCGGCCGTTGCCGAAGGCGCGGGAACTTCCGTGGGTGAGTCGGTCGCGTCCCACCACTGCGCCGCGATCGCCGCGTTCCAGTCTCTACTGCACGCACACGCGTCGAGCGCGGCATCGAGTGCCAGCGCGGTCTGGAAGCGTTCGGCCGGGTCTTTCGCGAGGCACTTCGCGACCACCGCCGCGAGGTCGGCCGGGATGTCGTTCCGCAATGTCGAAAGGTCCGGGGCCGGCTGTGTCAGGTGCGCCGCGAGCAGCTTCCCGACGCTCGTGCCCTCGAACGGCGGCCGTCCCGCCAGCACGAAGAACGCTACTGCTCCCAGCGAGTACAGGTCGCTGCGTGGGTCAACCGATTCGCCCGCGGCCTGCTCCGGGCACATGTACGACGGGGTTCCCAGAACGGTGCCGGCTCGCGTAATCTTCACATCGGTAGCGGAACTGTGATCCTGTACCAGACCGAAGTCGAGGAGTTTCGACACGTCGCGCTGACCGCCCAGTGACGTGACCAGAATGTTCGATGGCTTCAGGTCGCGGTGAACCATCCCGCGTGCGTGCGCTTCGGCAAGCGCGCCGCAAAGCTGGCGCAAGAGGTACACTGCGCGGCCGGGTGCTAGCGCGCCGCGGTCCTTTACCAGCGAGTCGAGCGTCGGGCCTTCGAGGTATTCCATCACGTAGTAGAAACTGCCGTCGTCGCTGCGCCCGTAGTCGTAGATGCGGACCGTGTGAAAGTGCGTGAGCGTCGTCACCGCGCGCACCTCGCGCTCGAATCGCGCCGCGGTTGCGGGTTCCGAGGCGAGTTCGGCGCGAACGAACTTCATCGCGCACGGGCGTTTCAACAACCGGTGTTCGGCGAGCCACACTTCGCCCATACCGCCCTCGCCGAGTTTCTTCCGAAGTACGTACGAGCCGAGTTGCTTCGCCTCGCGAATCGCATCGAATGCCTGGCGCTGAATCGCGATCGAGCGCGACGCGCTGAACACCGCGACCACACCAGCCATGAACAACGGCAGGGCTGTGACCGGCAGAATCGACTCGAGTATTTCGCGAATGCATGGGTTGACGATCGCGGCGGCGACAGTCGCCAGAATCGGGACGAGGCACAGCAAACCGGCTCCGATTAAACTGCGCCGGCGCGTGTTCGGAATGAGCACGCCGTAAAGGATGATGGCAAGGACGCTCGGATAGTTCGTGATGATCGCATCGAACCGATACAGGATTTCCGAGTAGTGTTCTTCGGTCGAGGCGACGGGAGGTGCGGCGAGAACCAGAAACCGCGCGGTCCCGGCAAACAGCCCGATCAGCGCGAACTGCAAGACCTCGACGAACCGGAACGCCGCGAGCGACGCTTCCGGTCGGCGTAGCAAGAACGCTAACCCGACGATGCTCTGCACGCAAGAAATCAGTGGCAGAAGCACCGCCCAATTGACCGGTCCCATCTTGTGCTGCAGCACCTGTACCCCGGCGAGATTCGCCACAATGAAGAACGCGGCTGCGATGCCGATCGCGCCGTGCGTGACCAGCAACCGCTTGCGGAGCAGTTGGCGCGTTTCTTCGGCGAAGCCCGCTGACCCAGCCGAGGTCGTGCGTGGGAGCGTGGAGACGGTTTTTGTAGCGGCATTCGGGCGTAGGAGTGTCTCGTCGGTGGTACTCGGCGCTTCGCGCACCACCGTCGCGCCCGGTTCGGGCGGGCGAATTACGGTTGTTTCTGGAATGTCGGGCATGGCCTGGTTCAACGTGGGTGAGCGCGACGCGGCTCACTCTAGCTTACTCCAATATCGCCGCGTGGGAGCTTGAGACACAACCAATACGAGGCGCGATGGCCCAGGATACCGTGCGAACGGTCGCCGGGTCGCCCCATGTACTCGCGAACTCCGTCGCGAACCTTGCCAACGAGTCGGAGTAGTGCACATTCACGAACTGTTTCGTTGCTGACCACGTGCTGAGGTAGCCGAGGAACTGGGCCAGTGACGACAGCCCTCCTGACTGGAACCGCGGCGTGGGAAGCTCTGATGTACGGAAACGGAATGGTCGCGTAGCCGCGTCAACCCATACGCTCTCGCGGTCTGGCGCGACCGACGCGAGGAACGCGAATAACTCCGGTGGTTACGTCGGTCGGAACTCGCGGTTGTCGGCGGCGTGCTCCAGAGAAGCGACCCTGGAACGTGCCGCTCATCCGTCAGTCCCCTTCAACGATCTCGACGCGCTCTTCATCAACCGGAATGGTGTAGAGGTGGCACAACGTCGGGAACCGTTTGTGCAGCTCGGTTTCGTCCTCGAAATCCCAGTCGAGTCCTTCGGGTGGGGGCGGCGGCAAATCCTTCTCCGCGCGGTCGAGCCGGTCGTAGAAATCGCTCATGCCTGTCTTCTCCTCGTAGACACGTAGCGCAGCCGCATCGAGGCCGAAGCCATCCACTGGGTCGCCGTCGAGGATGTCCGCGAGCGAGTCCGGGTGCCTCAGCGCGTGCTCATAGGCGTGCCGCCCGCGACCGACGAGCCACACGCGGAAGTCGCGGAAGCCGTCGTCGGAGCAGCCGCCGTTGATGAGCGTGGCAGCGCCCCACAGATCGAGGAGGTTCGCGGATGCGATGGCCTCGTCGAACTTCGCTTGAAACTCGACCACCTCGAACCACTGCAGGTCGCCGAGCCGCTCCTTGAGCGATTCAAAGTGGTCGATCGGGTCCGTGCGGTATGCGTCCTCGACGATCTTCCAGAACGGTTTCCAGTCCATCGCGCCCTCGCAGTTATGGGAGTGGGCGAGTCTCGCGCCATACGATTCGCGGCCGGGATTGGGTTATTTTCCTCACCCCGACTTTACGGGGAGAGGGTGAGTGGTGCTTGCATGAGTCGGGTCATGTAGAAGACCCCTCACCCCAACTCTCTCCCCGCAAAGCCGGGGCGAGTGGGCCAAACGCCTCCCACCCCGCCGCGTGCAGTATATTATTCGCCGCCGTCCCCGCCGTAGTAAAGCGCCAAGAGACGCGGGACGTGTTTCCGCATCTTTTCATCGTCATCGCGGTCCCACATGTTGCCCAAGTCGGGCACCATCGGGTGTTCGCCGAAGCGGGCAAGCTCGGCAGCCTCGACCGCCGCGTTCCCGGCTTCGTTGTCCTTCGTCTTGGTGACGGCGAACCACGCATCACGGCCGGGCGGGCCATCCCACTCCAATTCGCCGTCGTCGGGTTCCACCACGTCGGCGAACGTGTCCGGGTTGGTCAGTGCCGCTTGAAACACGTCGCGACCCTTCAGAATGAGCCAGTTGCAGAAGTAGTGGAAACCGTCGTCGGAACAGCCGCCGTTGATTAGGTACGCGGCACCCCACAGGTTCCAGCCGTAGGCCTCACGCGACATCGTTTCCCACCAGTGGATGAAGTCGAGGACTTCGTCCGGTTTGAGCTTCACGAGCCGCTCCTCGATGCGCTCCGCGTGGGCGTCCGGTTCTTCGCGATTGCTCTTCGCGATGTGTTCCCAGAACTCGTCGAGCGTCATGCGCGAGGCTCCTTTTCTTTCTCCACCGCTCGAGGTTTTGCGGTTCCTGCAAAGTCAGGAGCATCTCAAATGCCAAGTAGTTTGCGGCCGGCTTGCGCGCTACGCTTCGTCGGCGCTCGCGGGTCGTCGTTCACGTCCAGTTCCCAACAGCAGTGGATCGCGTACGCATCTTCCGCGCTCGTGTCGGCGGTCGTTTCGCCGAACAGCGCAAAGGTGATTGAGCCGACCATTCCCAGACCCTCCTCGTCGGTGCCGTCTTCGTTACGCCCGGTGTAGGTCCACTTGAATAGCCACACGCGGCGACGGTCGTTGGTTGGTGGCCAGTCTAGTTCGCGAGTGTCGTAGAGCGTGACATCGGTAGGTGGTCCGCCGAACTCGTTCGGGTGGCTGAGCCACTGGCACATCTGCGCGAGTGCTTGGAAGTCAGGTTCGAGCGCGGAAGGTGGCACGCGGTCCGCGTGCCCGAGTTCTTCGAGATACCGCTGCGCGCGGATGCTGTGGTGTGGGTCTTCGCACACACGCGCCAGGTACGTGACACCCGCAGTGCTCCCGCGATACGCGCTCGCCCACGCAGCTTCTATCTGCACGCCGGTGTCCGGGTGATCCATCGCGAGCGCCGCGAGCGAGTTCCGCGCCTTCGATTCGATGAAGGGTAGTGCCGCGGCCGCGCTGTGCGCATAACTGAAATCGCCCAGAGCGGAGTCCACAAGCCACGCTTCGAGTCGATTGTGTCCCTCTTCGGTGTCGAAGGGGTGCGCGTCAATCCGCTTCTCGCGGGCTGCGTCGTTCACCAGATCGAGGTATGCGACCGCGGCGAACTCGGTCGGTAGCGGGTCGCGAAGTTTGTCGATGAGAGCGGTTGTGAGCGGGTGCCCTTCGTCGGCGTAGACGCCGAAGACGATCTCCCACATGTACTCGTCGGGGAACCGGCGAACGGCGGTTACGACACGCTCCAGACCCGGATTCGACACGTACACCGCGAACATCTTGCACACGCACATGATCGCTTCCGCCGGGCACTTTGGCACCGCGATGGCGGCATCGAAGAGGCGCACGAGTTCGGTCATCCCGCGATCGCGGAGGAGTCGAGTTGCATCATCCGACGACTCATTCTGGAAGAGTATGGCGAGGGTCTGGAGCGGCGTGGCGGTTTCGCCGTAGATGACCGTATCGATGAGCGGTTGCACGTCGATGATCTCTGCGAGTACCGCGACCAGCCCTTGTGCGTCTTCAAGCGTGAGTTCCTGATCGTCCCACGGTTCGAGTGATGCGGCCAGGTCTGCGGCTTCGGGCTTCGCGAGCGCGGTGCGGATGGTCTCGGCGAGTTCCAGTTTGCGACCGGCCATGTCGTGTTCTCTACCTCAGTGAAGACGAGCGTATCGCATGCGTCAGTGGTTGATCGGTCGCGGCGGCTGTGCCAACTCCGGCGACAACACTCACGATCCACTGGGGTCGCATTCCAGATCTCCGCCGTGCTGTCCCCGCTTGCGGTAGCGACGCGAGTCCCGTCGGCACGGAGCGAGCGGACCGCCCTAGTACCCCGTTCTCACCTTCTGCGGCGCGACGCCGTTCGCGCTCGGCTCAGGCGGCCACTCTTTCCAGTTGTTCGCTTGTCGCCAGAAACTCAGCGGGTTCTCGTACACCACCTTCGTGATGTCAGTTTCCTTGTGCCCGCGGCGTTTCATCTCCTGAATCAACTCCGGCACCGCGAGCGGGTCTGACTTGCCCCAGTCCCCCGCCGAGTTCGCCATGATCCGGTCCGTGCCCACCATCTCGATGATGTCGCACGCACGCGCCGGTGTACACTTGGTGACCGGGTACAGCGTCATCCCGCACCAGAAACCGTTATCGAGCGCGAGCTTCACTGTGTGTTCTTCGACGTGGTCGATGCACACGCGATGCGGCGTAATCCGCGAATCGCCTTTGAGCATGTCCACGATCATCCGCGTGCCCTTGTACTTGTCCTCCAGGTGCGGCGTGTGAATCAGAATCAGTTCGTCGGTCTTGGCCGCGAGGTCAAGGTGTTCTTGAAAGATGGTCGCCTCGTTCGCGGTGTTCTTGTTGAGGCCGATCTCGCCGATGCCGAGCACGCCGGGCCGCGAGAGGAACTCCGGGATCATGGAAATGACTTCGCGAGAGAGCGACACGTTCTCCGCTTCCTTCGCGTTGATGCAGAGCCAGGAGTAGTGCTTGATGCCGAACTGCGCGGCGCGTTTCGGCTCGAACTCGGTGAGGTGCCGGAAGTAGTCGTGAAAGCCTTGCGCGCTACCGCGATCGAACCCGGCCCAGAACGCCGGTTCGGAGATCGCAGCGCACTGGGCGTACGCCATCCGCTGGTAGTCGTCCGTGGTCCGCGAGATCATGTGAATATGCGGGTCGATGTACTTCATTTCCGATGTATCCTCGGCGGTGAGCGTCACTCGTGGAGTCGGTCCCCGCGAGCTGCGCGGCGCCGGCGCCGCGGGAATAATTATTCTAGCCGCGGTTCCGTGGGTGAGAAAGAAGGTTCACCAAGACCATCCGATCGGGTAGGCTATACGTTGTGTTGAGAGGGTCGCGGTCCGCTTCGGACATCCCACCAAACCGACTCTCACGACACTGCGGCAGACTCGACCTACCCGTAATCGATTCACTCCAAGGCCGAGCGGTTCCCAAGGAGTTCGCATTATGTCACGGTTAAGAGCCGGTTGGCTGGCCAGAACCTGGGCGGTTCTCCTCGGTTTTGCGTTCCTGCCGTGCGCCGCTAGCCGGGGCGCGGATGCCCAGATTCGCGAGACCGTGGACGTTGAGATCAAGGCCGCGTGGGCGCGCGAGAAAATCACTCCCGCGAAGCCGGCCTCCGACGCCGAATTCCTCCGCCGCGTCTCGCTCGACCTCGTCGGCGTGGTCCCGAACAACGAGGACGCGGTCGTCTTCCTCGACAGCAAAGACGTGGACAAGCGGGAGAAGTTGATTGACCGGTTGCTCGCCGACCCCCGGTTCGCGCGACACCAGGGCGATATCTGGGACATGCTCCTGTTCGGCCGCAATCCGCCGGGGTTCAACACCGATCGACGCGAAGGGTTCCAGACCTGGCTCCAGTCGCGGTTCGAGAAAAACGTCCCCTACAACGAGTGGGTGCGCGAACTGCTGAAGGCCGAGGGGACCAGCGCGGACAACGGCGCGATGTACTTCGTCCAGTACCGAAACGCTCCCGAGGACGCGATCGAGGCCATCACGCAGACGTTCCTTGGCGTTCAACTCCAGTGCGCCCGCTGTCACGATCACCCGTTCGAGGCGTGGAAGCAGCGCGAGTTCTACGGGATGGCCGCGTTCCTCGCCCGGCTCGATGTCGTTACCGTAGCCCAGAAGGGGAACACGGCGGTCTACGCGATTGGGGAACGAAATAGCGGCGACGTGCGCTTCACCGGCTCTGCGAAGGAGGCGAAACCGGGAGACAAGGGCGAAGCGGTGAAGCCGAAGTTCCTTCTTGGGAAGGAGCTTGCCGAACCCGCGTTGCCGAAAGACTTCAAGGAAGAGCGATTTGCGGCCAACAAGATCCCGACGAAGCCGAAGTTCTCGCGTAAGGACGCGCTTGCCGACTGGATCACTAAGCCGGACAATCCGTACTTCGCCCGGGCGGTTGTGAATCGCGTGTGGGCGCAGTACATGGGTCGCGGACTTGTTCACCCGGTGGACAACCTGAGCGACTCGAACGCCGCGAGCCACCCCGCGCTGCTCGACACGCTGACGAAGGAATTCGTCGCCCGTAAGTTCGATCTGAAGTGGTTGATCCGCGAACTGGTGAGCAGCAAGACGTACCAACTCTCGAGCGCCGGGAGCGGTGAGCCGACGCCAGCGTGGTTCCAGCACGCACGAAGCCGTCCGCTTTCGGCCGAGGAACTGGTCGAGTCGTGGCAAGTTGCGACCGGGTATCTGGCAGCCGAGACCGCGAAGAAGCCGGATGCCGACCGATTCCGTCCGCTGGGCAGCGGCTACCTGCTCCAGTTCTTCGGCAGCCCGACCACCGGCACCGGGGACTTCCAAGGCGGTCTCCGCGAACACCTGTACCTGAACAACGGCCCGCTTGGGCAGATGATCGGCGTGAAGGGCGGACTGGCCGAATTCGTTGGCGACGCAAAGAAACCAGTGGCTGATCGCGTCGAGCGGTTGTTCCTCGCGACATTGAATCGTCGCCCGACTTCTGAAGAGGCGAAGAAGTTTACCGCGTACCTGAACGACAACGGGCCTGTGGCCGATGCCGTGTGGGTTCTGCTCACGTGTGCCGAGTTCCGATTCAACCACTGAAAACAGCAGAGAGCAAAGGGCATCATTGACCAAGCAGAGTTCAGGTTTAGCGTTCGCCCCGCAGGGACGAAGTGCGTTGAATAAGCAACATTCGCCCCGCTAGGGCGAACGCTAAACGACTCTCAGATGGTCTGTTGTCCTCTGCTCTCTGCCCTCTGATTTCTGTCCACTGTCCTGAGGTCTCTCAATGTCGCACGCACAATCGCACCTGTCCCGCCGCGCCCTGATGAAAGGGATGCTTGCGACGGCGGGCGGCGGAATGGTGATGAACTGGGGTGGGCTGACCGGTTCGGCCGCGCTTGCGGCCGAGGTCCGCAAGCAGAAGAAACACTGCATCTACCTCTTCATGAACGGCGGCGCGAGTCCGCTCGAGACGTTCGACATGAAGCCCGGTCGGCCGACCGGGGGGCCGTTCCGCCCCATCGACACGAATGTGACCGGCGTCAAGGTCTGCGAACTGATGCCGTACATGGCGAAGCAGATGGACAAGGTCGCCGTCATCCGGTCGATGCGGACGTCCGAGGTCGACCACCCCGGCGGCATCCATCTGATGCACACCGGTTACCGCGCCTCGGCTAACGTACGGTTCCCGGAGATTGGCGCTATCGTCGCCAAGTACCAAGGAACGGTCGGCGCGGACCTGCCGGACTTCGTGAAAGTGTCCACCGTCGGCAGTTCTGGGTCCGGGTTCCTCGGGCCGAAGTACCTCCCGTTTGGCATCGGCAGTGACGGTAACCTACCGACGTTCGCGGTGTCGAATATGGACGCGACGAAAGAGGCGAAACGCCACGATCTGCGCGCGTTCGTGGATAATCAATTCGCGACCGAGACGAAGAGCGAAGTGGCGAAGATGCACATCGAAGGGTACGAGGCCGCTCGCCGGCTTCAGAAGGGCCGCACCGCATTCAAGATCGACGCTGAGTGGGACAAGTACAAGGAGTTGTATGGCGACAGCGAGTTCGGTCGCCGATGCCTGCTGGCGCGCAAACTGGTCGAGTCCGGGGTGGCGTTCATCGAGGTCGGGCAGAGCAGTTACGACACGCACTCCGACAACGCAACGGGTCACCGCGGACTCCTCCCGCCGATGGAGCAAGCCTGGGCTGGGCTTCTGACCGACTTGAAAGATCGGGGGCTTCTCGAAAAGACGCTCGTGGTGTGGGCCGGTGAGATTGGACGCACGCCATACATCAACAACCGGGCGGGACGTGACCACTACGTTCGCTGTTGGTCCACCGCCCTCGCCGGATGCGGAATCAAGGGCGGGCAGGCTTACGGGATGAGCGACGAGAACGGGATCGATGTGAAGGAGAACCCGGTTCCTGAGGGCGACTTCTTCGCCACGATCTACAAGGCTCTTTCGATTGACCCGACAACCGAGAACTACGCCGGGCTGCGGCCGGTTCCGCTTGCCCCGTTCGGGTCCAAGGTGGTGAAGGCGTTGCTCGGCTGATCCGTTTTCCGGGAGCGATCCGTGTTCAACCCCAGCAAGTCGAAACTGCGTTACCAACTCGTTCTCGAGGGTTCGTGGCCGACAGCGGTCGCGTTCCTCGGGGCGGGCCGGCTCGCGGCCGGAAACCAACTCGGTCAGATCTTCGTCTGGAACCTTCCAGAAAAGCCGCCCGAGTTCAAGTTCGAGCCGAAGGCCGAACGGCAGGCCCCGAACGTCTGGCCGGTTCGCCGGCTCGACGGGCACACGAACGAGATCAGCCGTTTGGTGGCGACTCCCGATGGCAAGCACATCGCATCGGCCAGTTACGACCGCACGCTTCGGTTGTGGCCGACCGGCGCGCTGGCGGCTGGCAAAGCCGAAGTTGTACTGGACGAGGACGCCCGGAAACGCGCGGCGCGTCGGATCGGCAAGAAGGAGCCATCCAACGATCCCGGAGTGACGGTCGAAACGCAGACCGCGTGCAAGGTTCTTGAGGGTCACAAGGAGTGGGTGTACGCGCTCGGCATCAGTCGCGACGGCACGCGACTAATTAGCGGCGACGCGGCTTCAAACGTCATCGTGTGGGCCGTGGATTCTCAGAAGCAGGTGGCGAAGTGGACGGGGCACTCGTGGAACTGGATCGTGGCCGCTTCGTTGTCGCCCGACGGCAAGACCGCGTTGGTCTCGGAGAATCGCTACAAGCGCGACGACTTCGACGTTCCCGCGCCTGGACTCAAACTCTGGGATGCGGCGACCGGGAAGGAAACGCTCGACCTGATGAAGGTGCAGTTCCCGAAGCTCAACACCGCCGACCGCACGTATGGCGGATCACAGTTGTGGCGGAAGTTCGTCGCCGCCGGGCTGATCGCGACCGCGTACTCTCCCGACGGGAAGTTGGTCGCCGCGGGGCAGGGTGGTGAAACCGATACCGGGATCGTCCACATTCTCGACGCGGCCACGGGCAAACTCGTGCGCGACATGTCCGCCCACAAAGAGGGAATAACGGACCTGCTGTTCTCGTCTGACGGCAAGCACCTGGTCACGGCCGGGCGCGACACCACCGTGCGAATCTCGCGCGTGGAGGACGGCAAGGAAGTCGCCGTCCTCGGCTCACCGCGTGGAGGTCAGTTCAAGGACTGGTTCAGTGCCGTCGCGCTTTCCCCGGACGAGCGGTTCCTCGCCGCGACGGACATCGCCGGACTGGTTCACGTGTGGGAGTTCGAGGGCTGAGAGACAGTCTTGAAACCGATCACTTCTTGAGTGCGTTGCCCAGGAAGTCGAATAGCGCCTTTGTGGCCAGGTCGTCGGACAGACCGAGATCCGCGTTGATCTTGGTGTGCGTTGTCTCCCTTGCTCCGAACAGCGTGGCGGGAACACCGGCCTCCTTCATGACGTTGCCCAATCGCTGGGCCTGCGCGCTGACGTCGGGGTGTCCCGAGACGTACAGGAGCAGGAACGGCGGGATGCCCTTGCCCTGCGCCACGTGTGTGACTGCGGAGAAGTCCTTGTGCTTCTCCGGGTCGTTGCCGAATTTCTCCCGGTGGCCGAACTTCGCGCGTGGCAGGTTGTGCGCCTTCCACCGGGCTTCTGCGGTCGCGATCATGGCAGGCACGTCGTAGGTGTCCCCATCGACCGGCACGCAACCCTTCACGATGTCCAGCGATAGTTTCTCGGCCTTCAAGTAGCGATCGTCGGTGCAGATTAGCGCGGCGAGTTGCGCCCCGGCGGAGTGGCCCATGACGAACATTCGCTTCGGGTCGCCACCGAACTCCGCGACGTGGTCGTGAGTCCAGCGAACGGCCTTCGCGACATCCTGCACAATGGTCGCCATGTCCACTGCGGGCAGCAGCCGGTAGTTGGTGGCAACGAAGATGAAGCCTTTCTCCGTGAACACCTTAGGCTTGAGCTGGACATCCTTCTTGTCACCCGCCTGCCAGCCGCCGCCGTGAATCCAGAAGACCACCGGTAGGTTCTTTGCATCCTTTGGGTAGTGGACGTCGAGCACCTGCCGTTCATGTCCCTTCTCGACGTAGGGGATGTCGCGTTTGACCTCTTGCGCCCGCACGTCGGCGGCGACGGCGAGAACGACAAGGAGAGTAGAGACGAGTCGCATGATGTCCGCCCTTGACAGAGGAGAGGTCTTGAACCGGAGGCGTGGGTGACTTTGGAGGAGTCGCTGACGTCACGGCAGGAGCATGATACACGACGGGCTGGGGTGCTTGACCGGGTCGCCGGCCGATTTCAGGCGTCCCGTTTTAGCGTCGATCCCGAACACCGCGACGTTGTTCCCCGGCATGTTTGAGCACAGCAGCCACGCGCCGTCCGCGGTGATCGCCAGGTTCTGCGGGCCCTTTCCGAGGCTTGGCGCGATGACCACGAGCGTCAACATCCCGTCCTCACCGATGCTGTAGGCCGCGATGCTGTCGTGTCCGCGGTTGGTCCCGTACAGGAACTTTCCATCCGGCGTGATCTTCAGATCGGCGCAGTAACTGGTGCCTTTGAAGTCGTTCGGGAGCGTCGAGAGTGTCTGCTTCTCGGTGAGGGTGCCCGATTCCGCGTCGTAGTCGAACACGGTGACCGAGTTCAACAGTTCGTTGATGACGTAGACGCGTTTCCCGTTCGGGTGGAAGGTGAGGTGTCGCGGCCCGGCTCCCGCGGGCGACTTGGCGAACGGCGTCTTGTTCGGCGTCAGCTTCGCCGTGGCCGGGTCGAGTTTGTAGCAGAGGATCTGATCAAGCCCCAGGTCGGCGGCGTAAACGTACTTGTTGTCCGGGCTGACGACGATGCAGTGGGCGTGCGGCTCCTTCTGCCGCTTCGGGTCTACGCTCGACCCTTTGTGTTGGAAGAACGACGCCTTCTCGCCGAGTGAGCCATCGGCCTTGACCGGGAGCGAGGCCACGCTCCCCGATGTGTAGTTCGCCGCGAACACGGCTTTGCCCGTCTTGTCAACGTCCAGGTAGCACGCCGCGGTGCCTTCCGCCGATTGGCGGTTGAGCAATTTCAGTTCGCCGGTCCGACCGACCACCTCGTACGCGGCGACCTGCTCGTTCTCCTTCCCGCCGAACTGCTTGGCGTGGATCGAGTACAGGAACTTCTTGTTCGGGGACAGCGCGAGGAAGAACGGGTTCTCCGCACCGGCCGTGCGCGTGAGCGCCTTGAGTTTGCCAGCCTTGGTGTCGAACTCGTAGGCTTGGATGCCGCCCTTGTCACCGGGTGCAAAGGTTGTGATGAATACGATCGGGTCGGCCGCGGGTGCGAGACTCGGTGCGGCGAGCAGGGCGAAGGCGGCGAGCGCGAGAGCTGGAACGGGCCGGTACGCGGTCATCATGGGAATTCCTCGGTGTGGGACTGCGGTCATCCGATCCGCCCCGAACGACGGCAATCGGGGAACGCGATAGTGCGGCCAGCATGAGACCGCTACCCTTTCCTCAATCCGTCGAAGGCCAGCGTCATCGCGTCCTTCATCATGGAACTTTCGTTGGAGTAGACGACCAGTCGCGCCCCCTGCCGGATCGTGCGCAGTGCCTGCTCGGACTTGCCGAACCAACACCCGGCCGCGACGTGGTGCTTGTCCGCGGTGTCGATGATCTTCTTCAGAATCGCGATCAGGTCTTTGTGGTCGTACTCGTTGGGGATGCCCATCGTCGTGGTCAGGTCGTTCGGCCCGACGAAGACCGCGTGAACGCCGGGAATTGAGCAGATCGCATCGAGGTTCTCGATCCCCGCCAGCGACTCGATCATCGGGATGAACACCGTGTCGCGGCACCGCACGTTCGTGACGTACTCCTTCGTCGCATCGCTAGGCCACTCGTTTTTGTCCAGCACTCGCTGGAGTGCCTTCCCCTTTAGCGGCCGGAACACCGCGGCAGCGGCCAGCGCCTTCGCGTGCGCAACTTCCTCGACGTAGGGCACGACGACACCGTCGAACGAGTCGCACACCTTTGAGACGTCGTCCGGGTCGCGGCTGTGGGTGCGCGCGAGGCATGCGATGCCCTTCGCGTTGAGCGCGTACTTCATCGGTAGAAAGTCCGCGATGTCCAGCGCGTTGTGTTCCGCGGTGACGATGACGAAGTCGAGCGCGCCGCTTGGGAGGAAATCCACGAGTGCAGGAGTGACCGCGTGCTGGAAGAACGTGCCGAAAACGCGGTCGCCTTTGATCAACTTGTCCTTCAGAACCTTGCCGCTCATGGTGTGCCTTTCAGGTTAGCAGGCTCAGTGGGTTGACGCGGGACTTCAGCGGCAGTTCGACTGGCTTGGACACGCGATGCGACTCGAAGACGGCCGCAATCATCTCGATGATGGCGGCGCAGTCAGTGGCGGAACACTTGGTCTCGCGGCCCTTCTCAATCGCCTCGATCAGGTCAGTGATGGCGGCGACGTGACCGCCCTCGTAGGAGCCGTCGGTGCGTGACTCCGGCTTGCCGATGCCGTCCGAGGTGATCTTCTCCCACTTGCTGCCGGTGCGCCCTGGCGACCAACTGCTGTCGCGCAACAGGTCGGCCTTCACCAGATAGCCGCTTTCCAGTTCGATGACGCCTTTCGAACCGAAGACCTGCACGGCGAACCGCGTCGGCTTGCCGGCCATTCCCTTGCGGCTCGCGAAGTACCCGGTCACGCCCTTCGCGAACGAGTAGCTCGCTTGCACGTGGTCGCCGGCCAGAAGCCCGATCCCTTCCGGCCCTTCACGGAGGTGCGCCTTCGCCACGGGCTTGCCCTCGTGCGTCACCGTGGCGTAGCAGGATGTCGCGTTCCCGCCCGCGATGCTGCGCATCATCCCGAAGACGTGCGAACCCAACACCCAGAGGTCTTCGCCGCCGCCGCGGGCGTCCTCCTTGCCACGCCCGCGAATCTCCAGCAGGTCGCCGATGGTTCCGTCGGCGATGACCTTCAGCACGGTGGCGAGAACTGGGGAGTACTGGCTGATGTGCGCGATGCCGAGTTTCAGGTGCCGCATGTCGAGCGCTTTGACGACCGCGTCGCACTCCTTCAGCGTCCGGCAGAACGGCTTCTCCATGTAGATGTGGCAGCCGGCCTCGGCCGCGGCGATCAGCATGTCGTGGTGTTGATCGATCCAGCGAGGGCAGATGGCGACAATCTCCAGCTTCTCTTTCGCGAGCATGTCGCGGTAGTCGGCGTACGCGGTCTTGGCACCGTTGCGCTTTTGCGCCGCGGCGCGACCGGTTTCGTTCGCATCGGCGACGGCCACGATCTCGACGGCCTCCACCTTGCGGCACGCCGCATCGACCGCGTGACCGTAGTCGCCGCGCCCGGTGTGCCCGATGATCCCAACCCGATATTTCTTCGCCACTTTAGAGTCCTCTGAATGGAGAGACGCGGTTCTTCATCGTAGTCATCACGCTCCGCGTGATGTCGCCTTCGCGGTTCAGGTGCGATTTGCACAGAACGTTATCGCTTGCTCCAGCGCGGACCTCACGCGGAGCGTGAGGACTACGATTCGACTTACACTTCGGGAAGCACCCACGGCTTGCGGTACTCTGGGCGGGTCCGGAGAGCGTTCGCTTCCTTGTCGTCGAGGAAGGTTTCCGTCTCGGGGTCGAGCGTGAGCTTCCGCCCAACGCGCGCCGCGATGTTGCCAGCGTGACACAGCACCGACGCGGGGTGGCCGACGGTTTCCAGATCGCAGTAAGGCTTCTTGCGCGACTTGATGCAGTCGATGAAGTCCTGAACGTGCGCCTTCTCGTGACTGTCGCCTTCGCCCTTCGCCAGCACCTCGCCGGCCTTGCCGTACGCGGTCCAGCGGCTGTTGCCCATGACGAGGTAACCTTGGTCGCCGAAGATCGCGGCGCCCTCCGACTCAGCGAGGTAGTTGTAAGGTGCCCAGATCCGCATCTCGTAGGTGAGGAGTCGCGTCTCCTTGCCTTTGCCGTATTCGTAGTTCGCTTGCAGAGTGTCCGGGAACTCTTGCGCGTCGTCGAAGTACCACTTGCCGCCGTTGGCGAAGATGGTTCGCGGGAGGCCGAGCGGCGGCATCTTGTTCGCCTCCGCAGCGGCATCCATCAGCGCTACGGCCATGTCGAGCCGGTGGACGCCGTCGTTGCCGAGGTCGCCGGTGCCGTAGTCGTAGAGCCAGCGCCACCGCCCGTGGAACCGGTTCACGTTGAATGGCCGCTTCGGTGCCGGCCCCATCCACATCTCGTAATCGACCCCGGCCGGCGCCTCGCTGTCCTTGGGGAACCCGATGGCACCTTGCTTCGAGCTTTCCCAGGCTTTCGCGACCACGACGCGACCGAGTTTGCCGGTCTTCACGAACTCGACCGCTGATTGCAACCGCTTGGTGGACCGGTGCTGCGAACCCATCTGAACGACGCGCTTGTGCTTCCGCAGCGCGGCCACCATCCGCATTCCCTCGACGATGTTGTGGCCGTCCGGCTTCTCGACGTACACGTCCTTACCGGCCTGACACGCGAGGATGGTCGGGATCGCGTGCCAGTGGTCCGGCGTGCCGATAACGATGGCGTTGATGGTCTTGTCGTCGATGAGCTTGCGGAAGTCGCTCTCGCTGCCCGGCTTTTTGCCCTGGAACTTCTCAGCGACCTCAAGCCCCTTCGCCAACCGGCCTGGGTCGAGATCCGCAATCGCGACGACTTCGACGTTCGGGTTCGCCGCGAACGTGTTGATCAGCGAGAGCGCGCGACCGCCGGCGCCCATGATGCCGACCCGGACGCGGTTGTTGGCCGGTTCCTTCCCGACCAACCCCGACGAGGCGAGCGCGACGCTCGCGGTTACGGCGCCCGATGTTTGCAGAAACGCGCGACGGGTTTGTTCTGACATGGTTGTTCCTCGGGGAAGACCGGCACAGTATGAGGTGTGGTCCGACCAATCGCGAGCGTTTTCCGTCACGGCCCGGCCGCATCGCGCCCGGCCGCGAGCCACGCCAGCCCGAACCGGGCGAACACGATTTCCTTGTACCCGTCCCGCTCGTACAGGCACCCGAGTTGTTCGTTCGGTAGAACCACGAGAGATGAGTAGGCGGCCGACTTCGCGTACATCACGCGCGCCCCGGGCCACGTCTTTCCCTGGTCGGTACTCAGGCGAACCGTCATGCGTTCGCGTTTCGTGCTCGCGGGGTTGGCGAACACGAGTACGCCTTTGCCTCTCAGGCCTTCCACGCGGATCAGGCTCGCTTGACAGGTCGGTTCGATTAGCGCGTCGTCGAACGCGATCTCCGACCATGTGGCCCCGCGGTCGGTACTGATGGCCAGCGCGCGTCGGTTCTTGCCATGGTTGCTGCGCATGTTCAACAGCAGCGAACCGTCGTCGCGTTCGATCACGGCGCACTCGTTGGTCTTCGCAGTTGCGCGCCCGCCGACCTTCCACGTCTTGCCGTGGTCGTCGCTGTAGATGACGTGCGAGTACGAGTCGTCCCCACCCTTCACGCGATGGTCGCACGGGATGACCAGCCGCCCGTCCTTCAACTGGATGCCGACACCGGGGCCGGTGGCGTACCACGTCCAGTTCTCCGGCTTGACCACGGCGCTGATGTTCTCGGGCTTCGACCACGTCTCGCCGTCGTCGTCGCTGAAGCACATCAGTACCTCACGCGAACCGGGGCCGGAGGCCGCTTTGTTCTTCGCGACCGAGTTGCCGCCGGCGTTGCGCGTGAGCGGCAGCCAGATGCGCCCGGTGGTGCGGTCGAGGACCGGGCACGGGTTGCCAACCGTGTCGGTCCCGTCGTCCACGATCACCTGAAGTGGTCCCCAGGTGCGCCCGCCGTCAGTGCTGCGGCGAAGCACCATGTCGATGTCGCCGGTGTCGGACGTGCCCTTCTTGCGCCCTTCGGCGAAAGCCAGCAGTGTGCCCTCTTTGCCGACGATGACGGCCGGGATACGGAACGACGCGTAGCCTTCCGTCCCGGCGGTGAAGAGGACGACTTCTCGCGAAGGCGCGTCGCGCCCACCAGGCGACGGGGCAGGAGCCGGCTCTGCACTCCAGACAGCAGCGGCGCAACACAACGTCACGAGGAGGGCAGTGCGGGGCATGCGTCGTCCACTCCGATGAGGCGGGGAGATCACGCGGACATTCTACCGTCGCGCGGATGGCCGTTCGCTGCTCCGATTTCGGAACGAGATGCGGTTGGTAAAGATGTATCACCTCGGATCGTAGTCCTCACGCTCCGCGTGAGGAACCAAACAGCGCTGGTGTGTGATCCCAAGCACCGGTTCCTCATCGTAGTCCTCACGCTCCGCGTGAGGAGCCAACCACCTTGGCGTATCCCCTCTGGCATCGCCACCTCACGCGGAGCGTGAGGACTACGATGAAGACCCAACCACCTTGGGGTATTACCTCTGGCACTGCACCTCACGCGGAGCGTGAGGACTACGATGAACTGCGACACCATTCTGCGCACGATCACGGCTTCGGGCCGACCGGCAGGTTGTCGGTGAGGTAGCGGGTGAGCAGTCCGTATAGGTGCCGCGTCGTGTTCTTCCCCTCGTTGACCGAGTGACTCCGGTTCGGGTACGGCATCAGCGTAAACGGTTTGTTCAACTCGATCAGTTTATCCGCGAGCTTCTCGGTTCCTTGGTAATGAACGTTGTCGTCGCCGGTTCCGTGAACGAGCAACAAGTTCCCCTTCAACCCGGCCGCGTGAGTGATGGGTGAGCCGTGCCTGTAGTCTTCGGGATTGTCTTGCGGCAGTCCCATGTACCGCTCTTGATAGATGGTGTCGTACAGTCGCATGTCGGGCACCGGTGCGACGGCCATCCCAGTGTGATACAGGTCCGGGTGGCGGAACAACAGGTTCAGCGTCATCGATCCACCTCCACTCCATCCCCACACACCGACCCGTGTCGCGTCGAGGTACGGGCGCTGTTTCAGCAGGTCGCGCGTTGCGGCGGATTGGTCCGCGGAGGCGAGCGTGCCGACCTTACGGTACGCGGCTTTGCGCCAGTCCCGGCCGCGCGGACACGGTGTCCCGCGATTGTCCACGCATGCCACCGCGTACCCCTGCTGCGTTAACATCAAGTGCCACAGGTACTGACTTCCGCCCCAGCGGTCGGTGACCGACTGGCCCGCCGGTTCGCCGTACACATGAACCACCAGCGGGTACTTCTTTGCTGGGTCGAAGTTCGCCGGTTTCATCAGCCACCCGTTGAGCTTCACCCCGCCGCCGATGTCGGCGTGGAAGAACTCCACTGGCGTTTGCGCAAGCTTCCCCAGGGTCGCGCGGAGTTTGTCATTGCTTGCGAGGACGCGCAGAACCTTGTGGTCAGGGAGCGAGACGAGTTCGACGCTTGGCGGCCTGCCGAACGCGGAATAGGTGTGGACCGCGAACGCGCCGTCGGGCGACACGTTGTACTCGTGCCAGCCCGGTTGATCCGCGGGCGTGACGCGCTCCGGTATGCCGCTTCCGTTGAGCGGTGCTCGGTACAGGTAGTGTTGCGTGGGGTTGTCCGGCGACGCGAAGAAGTACACTCGCCCGGCTTTCTCGTCGATGTGCAGCACGCGAATCACGTCGAACTCGCCGCGAGTGACTCGCGTCACGGTGGCGCCGTCGCGCGACATGAGGTACAGGTGCCGCCACCCGTCCCGCTCGCTGATCCAGGTGAACGCGCTCCCCCTCGCGACCCACTCACACGCGTCGTCGTGGACATCGACCCATGTCCCGTCGCGCTCTGTGAGTACCGTTCGCACCTTGCCGGTCGCGGCGTCCGCAAGCATCACGTCGACCGCGTTCTGGAGCCGGTTGACGCGCTGTATCACCAACTCCTTCGCGTTGCCGGCCCACTCCATGCGCGGGATGTAGTAGTCGGTGCGTGTGTCGCCGGAAACGTCGATCCACTTCGTCGCGCTGCCCGTTGAAGCCACGACCCCGACGCGGCACGCCGAGTTCCGTTCCCCGGTCTTCGGGTACGCGAACGTCTTCAGGGTTGGGTAGTTCGCGCTGGTGTTGTCGATGAGTGTGAACGTCTTCACACCGCGCGTATCGAGTTGCCAGTACGCGATGCTCTTGCCGTCGGGACTCCAGCGCCACCCGTCGCGGCAGAAGAACTCTTCTTCGTAGACCCAGTCGAAGGTGCCGTTGATCACCTCGTCCGTTCCGTCGGCGGTAAGTCTCGTCGGTTCGCCGCCGTCGGCCGGTTCGACGAACAGGTCATTCCCGCGAACGTACCCGACGCGTTTGGCGTCGGGCGATAGTTTGGCGAACATCAACGCGGCCGGTTTGGTGTTCGCGCCGACCTTTGCGAGTTTGCCCTTCGCGCGGTGGAACGTCCAGTAGTCGCCGCGCGTGTTCGCACGCCACACCTTCATGGAGTTCGTGAAGATTAGCACGAGGTCGAGATCCTTCGAGAGCTCGTAGCCGTGAATTGCGAGCGGTTCTTTCGTGTTCGGCGGGACGAGTTTCTCCGCGGCAACGAGTACCTCGCTCTTCCCGGTCGCGTCCACCCGAACGATGTCGCTCGCGCCGTTGTGTTTCTTCGACGGCTGGAGCGTGGTGTACGCGCCGCCGTCGAGCCACTTCAGTGGCGGAACGCGATCGCCGCGGAAGTCGTCGGACGCAAACACGCGGTCGAGCGTGAGCTTCGCGGGGTCCGGCTGTTGCGGCTGTGCGGTAGCGGGAGCAACGACAAGGAAGAGGAGGAGAAACGCGCGACGATACATGACAGACTCCCGGTTGTGACCTGGGAGTCAGCCTGCACGGATCACGGGCGTCCGACAAGCGCGATTGGGAGAACCGGAGCGGTTTTATCGGTTCGAAGGACGGCGCAACCGGACCCAAACGCGGGTCCGGTTGCCCCGGGTTACTTCTTCAGCCGCTCGATCAGGTACGCGGCCGCGGTAGGGAGTTCCTTGTTCGGCTCCGTGTTGGAGTGGAAGACCACATCGATCCCGGCCGCCTTGAGCTTCTCGGCCAACTTCAGACCCAGGATCGGGGAGTGCGTCGGGTCCGGGTGTTCCTCACCGACCTTCGCGCCCTTGACGCCGCCGTAGTAAAGCCCGATGGGCGGGTCGTCCTTCGTCACGTGGCGGATCGGTGAATACTCCTTGATCCAGTCCGCGATCTTCTCCCGGTTCTTCTCCACTTCATCGAGGTTCTTCAAGCCGAACGCGTGCGCACCGTAGGTGTAGTTCGGGAGCCACTCGCGAACTTCCTTCGGGTCGAGCGAGACCTGCGCCCCGTTCACGGCCGCGCAGTAGAGTCGGGTCGATTCGCGTGCGATGGGATCGGCGCTCTTGGGGTCGGCCATGTCGTCGTGGAACGCGAGCCATAGGGAGGAGCAGCCGCCGGCCGAACCACCGGTCGCCCCGATCCGCTTCTTGTCGATGTTCCAGTCCGCGGCCTTTGACCGCACGAACTGAATCGCGCGGGCCGCGTCTTCGAGCGGTGCCTTCACCGGCGGCGTGACCTTCTGGGCGTTCGCCTGGGCCATCAACCGGTAGTTGATGGAGACCACCGAGATGCCGTTGTCGAGGTAGTTCTTCACGCCGCCGTAATAGCTGCTCTTGTCGCCGCCATTCCAGCCGCCGCCGTGAATGCAGAAGACGACCGGCGTCGGCTTGTCGGACTTGGCTTGCCAGAAGTCGAGTACCTGGCGTTCGAGCTTCCCGTAGGGAACGTTCTCGGCGGTCGGCTTGATCGCCGGAACCGGCTGTTTCTTTTCGTCCTTCTTCTTTTCGTCCTTCTTCTCGTCTTTCTTCTCCTGTGCCTGTCCGCCGGCGAGGGCGAAGAGGGCGGTCATCGCGAAGACGATCGCGGGGCAAATGAACCTGCGGGACAGCATGTCACTCTCCGGGGTAAGGTGGGAACAGATCTTATCGTAGTCATCACGCTCCGCGTAATGTCGCTGGAACCACGAATAGGGGTGAATGTGTTTGGGAAGTGCAAGGTTTAGCGTCGGACCCAGAGGGGCCAAATAATGGAGCAGACGGCGCCTACTTGCGGCCCGGCGCTCGCTTCTCGAAGCGTTCTAGCCAGTCGAGCAGGATCGCGTCCTTGATCTCCTTCGACCCGCGCAACTTGTCCGGCGGCGTGCCCCAGTAGAAGCTGATCCACCCGGCCGCGTCTGCGCCCGCCTTCTCGATGAACACGTCCATTTCCTTCGGCGAACACTTCAGCGGGAACGTCTCCTCCACAACCACCGGCTTGCCCACGGCGAAGCCCTTCAGCGTCTTCGCCGCGTCATTGAGTTTCCCCGCCTCCGGGTAGATGTGAACGCAGAGGAAGTCGAGTTTGTCGGTCACCTGGTCCGGTACGAAGCCGGAGGTCAGTCCGTTTCTGTCAAGACTCCAGTCCACCAGCCCAACGGTAATCAGGTGTTGCTTATCGACCTTGCGCACAGCGGCGACGAGGTGATCGATCCACTGCCGCGCGACATCGGCGCGCATGCGGCCCTTCGGATCGAGCGCGATGAACTGTACGAAGTGCTTGCCGCCGAATGCGCCGCCGAGCCAGTCGCCGTCCTTGCGCTTGCTGCCCGACACCACCGGTTCGTTCATCAGGTCGTAGCAGAAGATCGCGGGGCTTTTCGCGCACCGCCCCGCGACCGCCTCCCAGAACTTTGCCTGCGCGTTCCAGCGCTCTGTCTCCGTGAGTTTGTCATACCACGCAGGGACTTCTTTCTTGTGGTAGCAGCCCAGGCCCGTCAGGTTGAGGTAAAGCCGGTTCGCTTCGGCCAACTTGACCAGTTTCGCGAGCCGGTCGAGCGCCTTCTCGTCGGGCTTGTCAGCAGCGGTCATGAACTTGCCGAACTGCAGGTGAACGCGGACCACGTTGGCCCCGAGCTTCTTCATCTGCGCGAAGTCGGCCTCGATCTTCTCCCATTCCTTTTCCCAGTAGTCCTCGATCAATCGCCCGGTTTCGTCGTGGTCGTAGTTGAATCCCCACGGCACGAACGGCGTGCCCCCTGGCTCCAGCGCGAAGCCCTTCTTGTCCTTCGACACCACCATGCGCGGCAGTTCGCCGACCCACTCCGCGAACGCGGCGCCCAGATCGACTTTCCCCGCGTGAACGAGAACGCCGAACCGGAGCCGGAACGATTCGCCTTTCTTCACCGTGACCTTGCTCTTCTCGCCGCGAGTGAAGGCGTTCTTGCCGAACGGGTTGGCGACCAGCACGCCATAATCGCGCGAGTGAAACCACGACCGCCGGAAGTTCGTCGGGTCCGGCATCAGCGTGACACCCACTTCCTTGCCGTCGATCGTGCCGGCGTAGTCGCACCAGCCCGCCGACTTGCCCCACACTTCCTTCTCGTTCTTTTTGCCGTCGCTGTTGACGATCTGTCCGCCGCTCTTCACCGTGAGCGGCGTGGCGACCCGCACGCCCAGGCCCATCTCTTCCTGATCGCCAAAGGAGAAGTCCTCCGGACCGGTGAACTCCGAAGTCCAGTCGAGCAGGTATCCGGCCGGGCGAACGGTGATCGTGACGCGGCACACTTCTTCGCAGAGCGACTTGCCGTGCGCGGTGTAACGGTTGCGCACCGCGAATGTGCCGCCGTCCTTCGTCGCCTTCGGTTTCTCGACGAACTCGACGTGCGCGACGGTGCCCTTGTTCCGCCAGAAGTCGGACCCCGCGAGTTCGCCGAACGCGAGCCACAGTCCTGGGTGCATGGTGTCATGATCAGTGGCGTCACCCACGACCGGCGGATGATTGCGCGTAACCTGCTTGCCGTTGGGCGCGTGCAGGTGCATGAAGTACGGGCGTCGCACCTTGGTATCTTCCCAGACGTAGGTTGCGAACGGCTTGCCGTCAATCTGGATCGCAAGGCTGGTTTCCTTCTGGGCAAACGTGACCTGTGACTGCGCCCGAGCGCTCGCGGGAAGCACGAAAGCCAGAGAGAGGAGCAGAAGGCGAGTGATCATGATTCGTGGCTTTGCTCGCAGGAGGTCAACGACCGCGTTGCTCGAACCGTTGCCGCGCGCGTGGGGTCAGCGGCGCGCGCCGGGCGACGACGTTCGCGGCCAACCCCAGAAGCAACTGGTATCCGCCGGCGAGCGAGAGACTGATGATGTTCGCGGGCAACCGCCACAACAGCGATTCGGTTTGGTTCCCGGCCGCAAGTTCGCGCCACGCCGCAGCCGTCAGCAAAATCGTGACCACGAACCCAACCAAGTACCACAACATGTACGAGCCGGCCATCGAAGACAGGTCGCGGTCGCGCAGTCCCACACCGAGCTGGTACAAGAACATCAACCACGTCGCCCACGATAGCAGCAACAGAATGCCGGACACGATCGCGATTCCCACCCATTCGCCCGACGGAGCGAGGCATCCGATTAAGACCGCGGCCAGCGCGCAGAGCGCCGCGGCGCCCGCGGCCAGCAACCCGCCGTGCGACGCCGGGGCGCTGGCGCACAGGAACTGCCCCCACGTGTGCCCAATCACAGCGAAGATAAGTCCGGGCACCACCACGATCGCCGCGGGCAGTCCCACCGGCACCGGTCCGCGCCCCGCGGACAGGACTACGTACACGTCAAGAATCACGAGTCCGGCCATGAACAGTGAGGCGAGGCCGTTGGAACCGCGGGCCAGCGAGAGACCGTCGTGGACGTTCCACCACGACAGTTCAAGACCGCTCACTCGGTCGTTGGGCGCGCCGTCCGGTTCCCCGGAGTCGGACAAGACCGGTGCGTAGGCGGGTGGGAACGCGAGCGGCGTCTCTGCCGGCTCCACCACGGGAACCGGCGGAACGGTGGGAATGGTAGCGCTGGTGTCGATCATCCACCCGCACGTCGGGCACGCGACGAACGACTCGCTCGCGCCCTCCGGGATCGCGACGACCTGACCGCAGTACCCGCACTCGGCGGCCACGGTCATTTGCGTTCGGCCTCTTCGTTCGCTTTCGCGTCTTCAACGGCGGCGATGAACTCGAACGCCCCGACACGCACGCCCCGGACCGCGCGCCAGTACGCGCCGACCAGGATGAGCCAGCCGATCAGCAGGGCGGCCTGCTCGTACATCCGCCAGTCGACCAGCGCCGGGTCTTTTTCCTTCGGTCGGCCAGCGTGGAGCAGGTACTGATCCCAGCCGACCGTCGCGATCACGGGGATCATCGCGAACAGGAACACGACAACCCCCACCGCGCGCGCGACGCCTGGCCGCTTCAGCGCCAGCCCGCTCGCGGTCAGCCCGGTGAGGAACCAGAACTCCGCCAGCGGCGCACAAACCATGAGCGTCAGCACCGCGTACGCGGCCTCGTCGCGGAACAGCATCTTCTTGCACACCTCTGAAGCCAACAGCGCGATGAACGCGACCAGTGTGACGACCCCACTGAACACGAATAGTCCCCGCGCGCCGCTGCTCCGCGGGCCGCCGCCGCTGAAGAGTCGGCCAATCGTCATCAGGAATCCGGCCATGAAGATTGGGACACCGTAGACGAGCAGGTCGAGTTCTTCGGCCTTCGACAGCGGAATCGCGTCGCGGTCCGCGGTGTTGACGTACCCGTCGATCTTCACCACTCCCGGATCTTTGCTCGTCGGCAGTTCACCGACGGCGCGCGCGTAGATTGCCTCGCCGAACCCGACGAACCCAAGCAGCGCGACGAACAGTAGCCCGAACTGAACCCAGAACAGCCCACGCCACACGGAGGCCCACTTCTTCGCGAGCACCTCCCCGGGTGTCTCCGTGGGTTTCTTCCCTTTCTCAGCAGTTTTCTTCGGTTCGGGCTTGGTCGCCTTCGGACGCGGCTTGTCCCCGCGATCGCGATTGCGGTCGCGCGGCATCTCAACCAAGTCCGATATGGGTTCGGGTTCTGCCGCGCGTTCAGGCTCTGCCTTGGGTTCCGGTGCCGGGGCACCCGGATGCTCAGGCGTGACAGGTGCCGTCGGGGTGGAGATCGCGCCCCAGTCGTCGGGCGACGCGACCGCCGGCGCCGGTGGCGGCGAAGCCGGGCGAGGCGGTGGGCCGGAGCGAGCCGGCGGCGGGGTTGGTGTGGCTGGCGGGAGCGGCGGGGCCGTCGGCGCACCAGCTGTGGCCGACTCTTCCTCGGCGGGCACCGGTACCGCCGCCTGGCAGTACGGGCACTTCACCTTCTTCCCCGCGGATTCGTCCCGCGCCCGGAACCGCTTCCCGCACGACGGACAACCCAATGTGATTGGCATGGCAACGAACTCCCCACGAGGCAGGAGATGAGAAGGTTAAGTGACGGCGAGGGACCAGTGCCGGACATGGTACGTGCGAATGCAGCGTGGCGGAACCCCGCATGCTGGAAAATCGCGAGCCCTTCCGCTGGAGCAACCGCTCCTGTCAGATGGCTCAGAACCGCGGCGACGGGCGATTCCAGTCCGGGTCGTAGGCGAGCGAGAAGAGTTGTTGGAGTAACTCCGCCTTGTTCGGCGCGTCAGAGTGAAGCACCTCGACGGCCTTCTGCAGTTTCACATGGCGCGGGTCGGTGACCGCGTTCTCCGAACCATCGCCGCGCGCGACGCGGTCGAAGATCGCAGCCGCTTCGAGTAGCTTGCTCCGGGCATCGAGGAAGAACTGGTCCAGCGCGGTCGCGGCGGGTAGGGGAGTCATGGTTCTCAATGGGTAGTGGTCTGTGGGCAGCGTGCAGACAAGCAGGGAAGCAGGGAAGCAGGGAAGCTACTGCCCACTGCTCACCGCTCACTGCCTACTGTACACTTTGCGAAGTTCCAGCGGCACGAGTTCGTTCAGGCTGCCGCTGCGGAAGCCGTCGAGGTCGAGCGTCACGAACTTGAAACCCAGCACGTGAAGCGTGCGAGAGAGTTCGGTTCGCACCGGTTCGCACGCGAGCTTCGCCACTTCGCTGAGCGGCACTTCGACGCGGGCCAGATCACCTTCGTGGTAGCGCACGCGGCACTCGCGCAGACCCAGAGTGCGCAGGAATGCTTCAGCATCTTCGACGCGTTTCGTGCGTTCCGGCGTGACCGCGACGCCGGGTGCCATACGGCTCGACAGGCACGGCGCTGCGGGTTTGTCCCAGGTGGGAAGCTCCCAGTGGAGCGCGAGAGCGCGAACATCAGTCTTTGTGAACCCGGCCTCTTGTAGCGGGTGCCGCACGTGGTGTTCCGCGGCCGCGATCAAGCCCGGCCGGTAGTCGCCGAGATCGTCGAGGTTCGCGCCGCTTACCATGAAGGGCACGCCGAGTCCAGGCAACAGCGATTCGACCGTGGTGTACAGTTCCGTCTTACAGTGGTAGCAGCGGGTGCCGTCGTTCTTCGTGTAATCCAGGTTGCTGAACTCGTCGGTGCGAACGACGACATGACGAATGCCTATGAGTTGCGCGAGTCGGCGTGCGTCTTCAAGTTCGGTGCGAGCCACACTCGCGCTGTCGGCCGTGACCGCGATCGCGCGTTCGCCCAGTTCAAGGAACGATGCCTTCGCGACGACGGTGCTGTCGATGCCTCCGCTGAACGCAACCGCCACACCACCTAACTCGCGCAGCACCGCGAGCAGACAGTCGCGTTTTGCGGTAACTGTGGCGGGGTCGTGTTGTGTTGCGATGCCCATGTTTTCAGTATACCCACCCAAAGTAGTAGGCACACTCCGTGTGCCGTTGCTGTTCTGTGAGGTCGAAGCGACGGCACACGGAGTGTGCCTACTACTTTGAAGGCTTCTCGGTCGACTCGCTGAAGTCGAATGCCGGGTTCGGTTCGGACTCCTTGCTCGCGGTCGGGTCCGGTTGAAGCGGTCGGCGCACAGGCGTCGTCATTTGCTCGTAAGCGAGCCGGCCGGCGTACCACTTCGCCAGATTCAACCCCGCGAACACCAGCGCGAGAAACGCGCCGATCATCATTCGCGTCGGGTCGAACAGTCTCGCCGTAACATCCGGCACGAGGAGTCGGAGGGCCAGAAGCCCGGTTCCGGCGAACAGGAAGAACAGGCCGAGCGTGAGCCGCATGTGTCGCACCGTCATCGCCGCGCCCTCGTGGTCGTGGGTCGTCCCGGTGAAGGGTGACGCGTTCGATTCTAACACGCGGTGAACATTCTGTGCAGATTCGGCTTGTCTGCCACCCCTCGACAGGGGATTCTAGTAAAAGCCGTAATTGCCCCGCCAACCATGCCGCCGGTTTCAATCCCACCGCCTGATTCCCGCCGAGCCGAATCACCTTCGCTGCTCGCGCCGAGGAGAACCGATGCTGACCATCAGCGATACGCGGAACACCCGCACCTGCCAGGGTTCGTCGCGCCGCGAGTTCCTCCGCGTCGGGAGCCTCGCGCTGCTCGGCGGGATGGGACTGCCGCAGTTGCTCGCGGCGAAGGCCAAGGCCGCATCCGAGAACCGCGCGTGGAAGGACAAGTCGGTTGTGTTGTTGTTCCTCTCAGGGGGGCCGTCTCACATCGAGTTCTTCGACCCCAAAATGACCGCGCCCGAAGAGATCCGCAGTATCACTGGCGAAGTGAAGACGAAGCTCCCCGGCATCACCTTCGGCGGCTCGTTCTCCAAACTTGCGAACATGACCGACAAGATCGCTGTAGTGCGGTCCTACGCGTCGATGAACGGCGACCACTCGTACCTCGCCGTCACGAGCGGCGGCAACCCGATGAAGGCCTCGATGGGTCCGCTGTACGCACGCGTCGCGGGCGCGAACAACGCGGTCACCGGCATCCCGAATAACTGTCTCGTGTTGCCCGAAGCGGTCGAGCCGGGGCTGAAGCTCGGCGGCAATTTCGAGACAGGCGCGCTGCCCACGCTCACCGCGCCGGGCGAACTTGGGGGGTCGTACGCCGCGTTCGACCCGAGCGGCGGCGACCAGCTCAAGAAGAACCTCAGGCTCTCGGTCACGACCGAGAGGTTCGAGGACCGGCGCAAGCTCCTCGCCGGGTTCGACACCGTTCGCCGCGACCTCGACGTGACCGGCGCGATGGATGGCGCGGACAAGTTCCAGCAGCAGGCGTTCGACGTGATCGCGCGCGGCGTCGGCGACGCGTTCGACATCACGAAGGAAGACCCGAAGACCATCGCGAAGTACGACACGAGCGGGTTGTTCAAACTGAACGACGTCACGAAGTGGTATGACATGCGCCGCGGGACGAATCTGCTCGGCAAGCAGATGCTCCTGGCTCGCCGACTGTGCGAAGCCGGGTGCGGGTTCGTCACCGTATCTGATTGCGGTTGGGACATGCACGCGAACAGCAACAGCCCGAAGAACATGGCGAACCTCCCTCCGATGGCAAGCCAAGTGGATCACGCAGTCGCGGCGTTCATCGAGGACATCTACGAGCGCGGTTTGGAGGACAAGATTCTGCTGGTGGTGACGGGCGAGATGGGCCGCACGCCGAAGCGGAACCGCGACGGCGGCCGCGACCACTACGCAAATCTCACTTCGCTGCTCCTCGCTGGTGGTGGGCTGAAGACCGGTCAGGTGATCGGCCAGTCGGACCGGACCGCGTCGCAACCGACCACGGAGCGTTACACGCCAAAGCACCTTCTCGCAACCGTGATGAGCACCGTGTTGGATCTCTCCGAAGTGCGGCTCAAGCCCGGCCTGGGACGAGTCGGGAACGTGCTCACCGAAGGCGACCCGATCCCCGGTCTTCTGTAACCGGCATTGCCTGCCAATGTTGCTTCGGTGGGCGCATTGTTGTCGGGAGAATTCCCGACGCGACTCCACTTCTGGCATACAATGTTGAAGATTTTCACGCCGCTCCTCACGCGGCCCGGAATAAATCATTTTCTTCATTCTGTCGCCCAGACGGAGAAACGACTCCATGTCGGAGCGAACCGAACTCGCCTCCAACCCAACCCCACCGCAAACCGCGACCGCGAACCTGCGGCCGAAGTTTCCGCGTGACGAGGCCGGATTCCTCGCTGAACTGCGGCGCCGAACGGATGCGTACTTCGTCGAAACCGGGCAGAGTGAGCGCGACTGCTGGCGCATGTATCTGAAGACCGCGGTCATCCTCGGGTGGCTAGCGACCTCCTACGCGCTGTTGGTGTTCGCCGCGCCGACCGTGTGGCTCGCCGCCCCGTTGTCGATCTCGTTCGCACTGGCCATCTCCGCGGTCGGCTTCAGCATCCAACACGACGGCGGGCACCACGCGTACTCGCGGTTCGCGTGGGTGAACCGGGTCGCCGCCATGTCGCTCGACCTGATCGGCGCCAGTTCGTACCTCTGGAAATGGAAGCACGTCGTCTTTCACCACACCTACCCCAACGTCCACGGGCAGGACACCGACCTCGCCGTCGGTCCCGTTGCGCGACTCGCACCACAGCAACCGCGACGGTGGTATCACCGGTGGCAGCACTTGTACCTGTGGCCGCTGTATGGCGTGACTGCGTCCGTGTGGCACCTGTACGGCGACTTCCGCGACGTGATCGCCGGGGCTATCGGGCCGCACAAGATCCCGCGCCCCAGAGGCTGGGATCTCGTCGTGTTCCTTGGGGGCAAGGCGCTGTCGGCCGGGTTGCTGATCGGCGTGCCGATGCTGATCCACGAGTGGTGGGTGGTACTCACATTCTACGCGGTCGTGACGGCGGTCGTGGGCGTGACGCTGACTGTGGTGTTCCAACTTGCGCACTGTGTGGGCGAAGCCGAGTTCCCCGACCCGGTCGAGGGCGGGCGCAAGATGGAGGATGCGTGGGCGGTGCACCAGATTCAGACGACGGTGGATTTCGCTCGTGGGAGTTGGACGCTGTGCTGGCTCCTGGGTGGGCTGAACTTTCAGGTTGTTCACCACTTGTTCCCGCGTGTGTGCCACATCCACTATCCGGTGCTGGCACGGATCATTGAGGACACCTGTCGCGACTTCGGAGTGCGCTACCAAGCACACCGGTCGTTCGTGGCGGGGATCGTCTCGCACTTCCGCTGGCTGCGTCAGATGGGGCGCCCGCAGTCCGTCTAACGTTCGATCGGAAGGGTCGTCACCGCGTCGCGCGCCTCTGCCGGCGTGCGGGCGAAGACGCGAACAGCACTCACATCGAGCCGGTCGTCGAGCGCGGCGAAGAGCAGAGGCTTCTTCATCGCGCGCTGCGAGGCACTTTCGCAACAACCGGTCGTTACCCGTTCCCGCTTCGGCCTCAACTTCCTTGTGCACCTCAGCGCCGCGTGCGCTGGCCCAGTCGCGCAGGTGGTCGAGGCGGAGGTTCATCTCGTTCTTGGCGAACGGGGGGCGTAAGCCCCCTGATTCTTTGGGTGGTGATGGGTGATGGATACGCGCACGGGTCAGAAGGTTCGGCGCGCCGAGAACAGGCCGATGTCGTGCTTCGTGGTGCCGTGTTCGACGAGGTCCGCGAGAATTTCACCCACAGTGGACGCGAACTTGAACCCGTGCCCGGAGAATCCGCACGCGATGCTCACCTGGGGGAATGCCGGGTGCAGGTCGATCACGAAGTGATGGTCTGGCGTGACCGTGTACATGCACACCTGACCCTTCGTGAACTCGCCCAGACCCCGCAGGAATCCGGTGAAGTTGGCACGCATCGCGTGGACATCGTCGCCGGTCGTCTCCCAGTTCACGCCGGTTGGGTCTGGGAGTTCCGGCGCGCCATAGTGCCGCGCCACTTTCGCGCCGAATGCGTCGATCGCGGGCAACCCGTAGAACGGCATCCCCGGCACGTCCGCGATGAAGATCGGGAACCGGTCTCGCCGGAACAGTTCGGGGCGATTCCCCGTGCCGAACCACAGCAACACCTGCCGCATCACGCGGAGCGGGACGCCTATGTCCGCGAGTAACTTCGTCGCCCACGCGCCCGCCGTGACGACCAACTTAGCCGCGCGATACGTGCCCTTGTCGGTGGTGACTTCCACTCCATCGCCGACCGCTTTCCACCCGCGAACGGCTTCCTCGGCATGAATTTCGGCGCCGCAGGACACCGCGCTGTCAATGTGTTCGCGAACGCATTCTTCCACATACAGGAAACCGGCTGCGTGCTCGATCACGCCAATGTACTCGGCCGGGAAGTTAAACGCGGGGAACCGCCGGTTGATCTCGTCGCCGGACAACTCTTCAGCCGCGAGTTGGTGTGTACGCACCGATGCGCGAACGCCTTCGACGTGTTCGCTCTCCGGCGGTCCGACGTTTAGACACGGGCATTCCGTGAGCAAGTGCCGACCCGTGAGTTGTTCCAGTTCGTACCACTTCTCGAACGCTCGCTGAGCGAGTGGAACGTAAGCCGGTCCTTCGGCATACGCGGTGCGGATGATGCGCGTATGGCCATGCGAACTGCCACGCGAGTGAACCAGAGGGAATTGCTCCAATCCCAGCACACGCCGGCCGCGGCGTGCCAGCTCGAAGCACGCGGCAGACCCCATGCCACCGACACCGAGCACGATCACATCGAACGATTGTGACATCAACGGTTACCTCAACTCCTTCACGCCGGCGCGCAACAACTTCAGCCGTTTGGCATTGTCCTTAGCGGCGCCGGCGGTCTTCAGCAGCTCCGCGACCGCGGCCCTCGTCTTCGGGTCACGCGTGCCTTTCTCGGTGGCCGCGAGAGCCTTCGCCAGCCAGGCCGTTGCGATGTCGGGCGCGTCGGGGAACTTCTGTTCGAGTTCGTCGGCGTGCGCCAACATCACTCCCGAGACGGACTTCATTCGCTGCGCGTTGGTACGCACTAAATCGCCGAGGGCGGTCGCCGCCTTCGCGTCCTCACCCAACCCGAGCAGCGCGCGGGCTAACTGCTCGCGTGCGTCCACATCGGAGGGGTCAACAGCGAGCACGTACTCCGCATCGCCGCGTGCCTTGCGGTAGTCTTTCGCAGCGTTCGCGAATGAGGCCCGCAACACGAGTACGTCACGGGAAAAATGTCCTTTCTCGACGGCAGCATCGAGTTCCGCGATCGCCTGTGCCGGTTCGAACATGAGCGCCCGGCACGAGCGGGCTTTCGCGCAGCCGGGATCGAGTGACACCGCGTTGTCACAGTCGCGTTTTGCCTCCGCGAACTGGCCCGCGGCGCGGTGCCATTCGGCGCGCGTCGCTAGCGCGCGAGCGAGCATTACCGCGTGTTGTCTTGGGATTGCTTCGAGACGCGAGATCAATCCCGCGAGCGTGTACGTCGGCCGGTCGCGGAGTGCCACATCGAGGAAGGCGCGAATCTCGTCGGTTGTCGCCGCGTAACCCACGAGTTGCGCGCCTTCGCGCGAAGCCAGCACACCAACCAGCTCACCTTTCGCGTTCACCAGCGGTCCACCGGGCGAACCGGCCTGCGCGGGAAGTTGACACGCGAGCGCCGGGACCCGTGGCGCCTTTTCGCCGACATCGAGTGCCACGCGCCCGCGCTGGCGCACGGAGCCAAACGCGTACACCCAGGCGAACTCTAACCCGGCGGGGTGACTCATCGCGTGGATCGCGTCGCCCGCATTCGGCACGCCGGGCGCGAGCGGGAGCGGTCGCATTCCTTCCGAGCCAGTATCGAGTCTGATGAGCGCGAGATCGCGAGTTGTGTCGCGAGCGAGAACGGTGCCACTGCGCCACGCTCCGCGAAGGTGCAGCGCGAGCGGGTCGCGGTAGGCGTCTCGCTCGCTTACCCAGCGGTCGCCCTCGCGTAGTGGAATCGCGATGCCTACGCGGTCCGTGACTGTGAAACCCCGCGCGCAGGTCAGCACCAAGTCTTTTTCGATTAACACGCCCGCGAGGTGAACGTCGGTCGCGGTGGGCTTTACCCATACCGTCGCGCGTGTGAGTGTGTCCGCGATGGCGTTGGGTTTGGCGTTCTTGGCGGGCACGTCGTTCCCGTTCACGAAACGCCTGACATCGTTCGCGGAGATGACGACCGCCGCGAGCGGACAGTTTCGGCGCAGCGCGCAGTCCACACCGACCACGTGGCCGCGCGCGTTGAACACCGGACCGCCGGAATCGCCTTCTTCCGTCGGGAACTGCGCGATGAGAGCGTGCGCGTCGAGCGAGAGCTTCTTCCCGCGCCAGAAATAACCTTCCGCGAGCTTCCCGCTCGTGCGCAGCGGGCCGACGGTCAGGTTCCACACGGTGTCGAGGTCGAGTCGGTGGCCCACGATACGGAGCGGGTCGCCCGGTTGCGGCACTTGCGCCGCGAGGGTGACCGCTTTGGTACCAGCGGGAAGTGAAACGAGTTCGATGAGCGCGAGGTCGAGTTCGTCGTTGGTCTTCAGCACGGTTCCAATAACGAGCAACCCGCGTTCACGGAGCACCGCGCGGTTGCGAAGGTACTCCGCGCGATCCGTTACCAGTTCACCGTCGCGAACCCAGGGAAAGAGCACATCAACCTTCTTGCGGTCCGCGACGACGTGCCGACAGGTGACGAGCAACCGCTTTTCGGCATCGACGATGAAACCGCTACCGGCCCCGTCGTTTTCGGCCCGTACCCACGCGCACGACGCTAGCGGAACGTCGGCGGGAAGGCTCGGGAGTGCGAGTGCAAGCGTGAGTGCGAGGAACATGCTTCACAGTTTACCTGATCGGCGGCGTTGCGTCTGCTTGCGGCGCAATTGTCCCGCGGGTACGCTGAGTATCATGAACACGCACTTTCCCTTTGTTCATTCGCGTCGCGAGTTCCTGCTTCGCACAGGCGGCGGGCTTGGCGGTATCGCGCTCAATTACCTGCTCGCGCAAGAGACCCTCGCTCGCGCTCCGGGCTTGTCGTCGAACCCGTTGGCCGAGAAGAAGCCGCACTTCGCGCCGAAGGCCAAGCGCGTCATCTTCATGTTCATGGTCGGCGGGCCGTCGCAGATGGACCTGTTCGACCCGAAACCAGAACTCGCAAAGTGGGCCGGCAAGCCGCTTCCGGAATCGACCGGCCAACCCAAGAGTCAGTTCACCACGGGTAAAGAGGTGATTCTGCCGAGTACGCGGAAGTTCACGAAGCACGGCAAGTCGGGCACCGAGATCAGCGACCTGATGCCGCACCTCGCGACGTGCGCCGACGATATCTGTTTCTTGCGGTCGTGCTGGTGCAGCAACACCGTTCACGCCCCCGCGATGTACGAACTGCACAGCGGGCGCACGCTCATGGGCTGGCCGAGCCTCGGCAGTTGGGTCACTTACGGGTTGGGCAGCGTTTCTGAAAACCTCCCGGCGTACTGCGTGATGCCGCAACCGGAAGGCGTCCCCGAAGGTGGCGCCCCGTGCTGGTCAGGCGCGTTCCTTCCACCTGTGTATCAGGGCACGCTGTTGCGTCGCGGCCCGAGCCCCATTATCAATTTGAAGCCGCCAGCCGACACCGGCGACGAGCAGAACAAGCGCGCGTTCGACCTCGTGCAGAAGCTGAACGCGGCACAGTCGATGGGCGACGCGGAACTCGAAGCGCGTGCATCGAACTACGAGTTAGCGTTCAAGATGCAGAAGCACGCGCCCGACGCGGTCGATCTCGCGCAAGAGACGGCGGCGACGAAGAAGGCTTACGGTCTCGACGACAAGGCCACTGCGGACTTCGGCACGCGCTTGCTCCTGGCACGCCGGTTGGTGGAACGCGGGGTGCGGTTCGTGACCGTGTACAGCGGCGGCGGCCCGCTCGTGACGCAGTGGGACGCGCACGACAACGTGAACGCGAACCACGAGAAGATGTGCGGCCACGTCGATCGCCCGATTGCCGCACTCCTGAAGGACTTGAAGCAACGCGGGATGTTGAAGGACACGTTGGTGGTGTGGTGCAGCGAGTTCGGGCGCACGCCAAACAGCCAGGGCGGGAAGGGTCGCGACCACAACCCGCACGGCTACACGATGTGGCTCGCGGGCGGCGGCGCGAAGGGCGGAACCGTGGTCGGTTCAACGGACGAGTTCGGGCTGAAGACCGTGGACGACCCGGTGTCCGTGAACGACTTCCACGCGACGATTCTTCACCTGTTGGGGTTGGATCACGAGAAGCTGACGTACCGCCACAGCGGTCGCGACGAGCGCCTCACCGACGTGGGTGGCGAGGTGATCGAGAAGGCCGTGGGGTAGGCGCGGCCGAGAAGTCTATTCCTCTGTTGCCGGCCATTCGACGGTGAATGAGACGCCTGCGACAGCCAGAAACGCGAGGGCGTCTTCGGGCACGAGCATGTCCCCGTTCGCTCAACTCTTGAAACTGAACCGCCCTGCGAGCCGGGCGAGCGCCGATCGCTTCGCGTCGGTATTGGGGAAGCGAATGAGGATCATGATTCCAATGTAACGCGTCACCGAACGAGGACAAGTGAAACACGGCCTGACAAACCCGACAGAAATTCTCTGGGCAGATGCCGGACAGGTTCTGCGCGACTGCGTGCCGTCACTCAGCTCGCAGAATCGCCGTCTTGTTGCTGCTGGGGCTCAGTTTTGACAGGGATGGAGTAAGCCGTTCCGCCAAGGTTCCCGCCGTCTCCAAGAGACGACCTGCCGCAGCGAGGCATTCCTCGCCCGTGTTGCTGCGCACCAACTTCACGGCACCGCCGACGAAGAGAACACCCACCCCCGACAGCCTAGCTGTTGAGGATAATGTGCGCCGGCACGACCAGAATCGGAGCCATCTTGCTTCCTCCAAAGAGTGTGGAGTTTCTGTCGAAATCCAACGCTTCACCACCCACCGTCCGAGAACAATCCGGTCGGGAGTATACGATCCTACCCGCGCTCCTCACCCACGTCAACGCTCCCATCACGGGCCGAAGCGGAAGTGAAGCACGTCGCCGTCTTGCACTGTGTACTCCTTGCCTTCCAGCCGGAAGCGGCCGGCCTTCTTCGCGCCGGGTTCGCCGCTGTGCTGCACGTAGTCCGCGTAACTCACCGTTTCGGCGCGGATGAAGCCGGCCTCGAAGTCGCTGTGAATCACACCCGCCGCAGCCGGGGCCAGCGTGCCACTCGCGATCGTCCACGCACGCGCTTCCTTCGGCCCGAGCGTGAAGTACGTGATCAGGTCGAGCAACCGGTAACCGGCCTTCACCACCTTCGCCAAACCCGTTTCCGCCAGACCCAACCCGGCCAGGAACTCGTGCTTCTCGTCCTCGCTCGGCAGAACGGAAATCTCCGCCTCGATCTTCGCGGAGACGACCACGCACGGCGCACCGCGGGCCGCGGCCATTGCTTCCACCTTTGCCGAAAGAGCGTTGCCGGTCGCGGCACTGCCCTCGTCCACGTTGCACACGAACATGACGGGCTTGGAGGTGAGCAAGTGAAGCGCGTCGAGCTGCGTGCGGTCGGCCTTGTCGCGCGGGTTGATCGCGCTCGCGGGCTTACCGTCTTGCAGCACTTTCAGCACGCGCTCCATGATCGCGACTTGTTCGGCTGCGGGCTTGTCGCCGCCTTTCGCCTTCTTCTGTGCGGTCGGAAGACGCTTCTCCAAACTATCGAGGTCCGCGAGCATCAACTCGGTTTCGATCACCTCCGTGTCGCGCAGCGGGTCGATGCTCCCTTCGACGTGAACGATGTCGGCGTCCTCGAAGCAGCGCAGTACGTAGAGGATCGCGTCCACGGTGCGGATGTGCGACAGGAACTCGTTGCCCTTGCCTTCGCCCTTGCTCGCCCCGCGAACAAGCCCCGCGATGTCCACAAACTCCAGTTGCGTGGGGATCTGCTTCGCCGAACCCGCGATCTTCGCGAGCTGTGGCAGCCGCTCGTCCGGCACCGCGACGCGGCCGAGGTTCGGCTCGATGGTGCAGACGGGGTAGTTCGCGGCTTCGGCCTGCATGGTCGAAAGCAGCG
>SXGU01236040.1_pt1 | contig 42949 bp, 45 predicted proteins | sample 3174531 | NCBI WGS metagenome assembly SXGU01 (sample SAMN11356863, study PRJNA531348) | freshwater metagenome | isolation source: freshwater sample F1-140 | place: China: Fuxian Lake, Yuxi | collected 2017-12-25 | reverse complement strand
TTCAGCATCAAAAGACATTGCAAAAATCAATTTATCGAGCAATTATCAATGAAGAAATCCCTTCAAAAAAAATAGATGAAAACGAAGAAGCAATAGCTGTTCTAGATATAAAGCCTCTTTCAAATGGTCACGCAATTATAATCCCGAAAAAAGAAGTGAAAGATGTCAAAGATTTGCCAGCTCACACATTAGCCTTGGCAAAAAAAATAGCGAAAAGAATAGAAACAAAACTAAATGCGAAAAATGTAGAAATTCAAACAGAATTCAAATTTGGCGAGATAATAATTAACATAATTCCTATTTACGACAAGCCTCTTTCATTAAACTCTCAAAGACAAGAAATTCCAGAACCTCAATTAGCTGAATTACAAACCTTTCTCAAATCAAAACATGAAGAAAAATCAATCATGTTAGAAAAAGAGTCTAAAAAAACAAGTTCACTCATTCAATTAAAAAGAAGAATTCCTTAAGGCCCACAACTTGCCTGTAATCCACCATTTCCATCGGAACATAAAGATAAAAGCTTCACTACACAAATAAACCTAGTAGCTTCGGGTTCTATTCCTCCAACACCAGACCATCCCGTTCCGGGAACATATTGTCTTGAAAATTCAAAATCCCTTCCATTAGTTGCAAATTTCATCGGTAAATACTGATAATTCGTTTGAGAGGTGGCATCATTAGTGGTGCCATAAACTGTAAAATTTTGCTCTTGAGTCAAAAGAATTATTTGTTGATTATATATTATAAGATTACCATATCCTTTTCCCCCAACAAAGCCAATATTCCCATAAGCAAGTCCACTCCCAGAAGAAAGAGCTCTTCCGCAGATAATTTCAACATATGAACCATTAAAACTATTCACTGGTAAATTGGTATTAGTCACATTATACCAATTTCCAGATGTAGGTATTTCTGGTGTAGCAATATGCCACCCATTTGCTCCATTAAGCTTACGAGAAAAAATACCCACCACATTAGAAACATCTGAATCTGAAATAGTCCCATCTAAAACATCCAAACTGGTAACTGCATTCGTAGCAATATTCACCGAATTTATACATCCATTACAAACAATCTAATTAGATGTATGCGACACTCCAGAAGAAGATGAAGTAATAGCAAAACCTCCGTTTTGCGAATAATCAAACTGAACGCCAAAAGCAAAAACTAAAATTCCCACGAAAAGACTCCAAAACAAAACCACTCCCTTACTCATAAAAAAGAAAAGCTTCTATGATTTAAAAATATATTAAATATATAAGATAACAAAGTAGGGCAATCAAGAAAGCTGGAGCAAATGGCACGCCGAATTTTATCAAAACCTTTTTGCCGGCACGACGCAATAATAAAATATCTTCTATGTTTAGGCCATGAATTGTCTTCTTAACCACTCTTTGTCCAACATACACATCAGAAACAAGCCAATCGCCTTCAGTTAATATTTCGGGCGCAGTTAATTTTATCATACATGATGCTTCAACAGCACGTGCATGAAAATAAACTAATGGAAAAATCAAAACCAGCCACGAATACGCTCTGAAAATGTCTCCCACAAAAAACAAAAATATAAACACTAAAAGACAACCATATACCCAAAGTCTACGTTTTTTGAACTCTGAAATAAATGATTTCTTAAATGAGTCAAAATTGCGTGCAATTAAAAACAAACTATAAATCAGAGTGTATAAAATTCCTGCACTAAAAAGCAAAATGATGAATCCAAGTCCATAAATTCCAAAACTGTTAAACGAGTCATAAGGAAATATCCCTCCGAGCCCGAAAAGTAATTTAGCATCTCCTCCAGCAAAAACACGAGAATAATAAAATCCATATCCTAAAGCAACAAAAAACAAAACCCCTAAAACTCCATAGGCAAAAAATCTCCAATCCTCAATCGCAACTGCAAAAAATGCACGATACGTCAATACAAAAGCAATCAGTGAGAAAGTAACCCAATTAGCAATCTCTCTACTCCTCAAATCTTGCACAACCGCAAAAATAATCCATGCCAACGCCAGTCCAAATAAAAAATAATATTCTCCCATACTATTTACAAAAAGAGTAAGTTTATTAACTTTTTTTCCAAACATGTTTATGGAAAAAGAGCAGATAAAAAAATATCTTACCACTGCAATAATAGTGATTCTCTTATTCATTTCATTTACAATAATTAAAAGTTACATAATCTGGTTAATGAGTGCATTCATTCTTACGTATCTTTTCTATCCAATGAATAAATTTTTTGAAAGAAAAATGCCCAAAACCGTATCGGCCACACTCACTATAATAATTGTTCTTCTAATTATATTGCTACCTTTAAGCGCAATAATTGCTGAATTAACTTCACAAATATCATCCGTAATTCAAAATCCAATAACGAGCCAAAATTTAAAAGAACTATCGGCTAAACTCTTAGAAAAATACGACATTAACATAAAAGAGATAACAAAAAAAATTCTTGAAGTCATTATGCCTGCCTTAACAAAATTAACGCTCTCGGCACTTACTGCGCTCATAGGCATGACTGTCATGGTGTTCGCAATGTTCTACATATTAATTGAATGGGAAAAGCTCACACTAAAAATAAAAAAAATAATTCCTCTTCGAAATAAAGAACGCCTCATAAACCATATCTCACAATCCACTAAACAAATTATGGAGGGCACGGTCTTGATAGCGATAATTGAATTTGCGCTCGCTGCACTCTGCTTCGGGCTCGCAGGCTCGAATATTTTTCTTCTTCTCGCAGCAATCACAGCAATGTTAGCATTTATTCCAGGAGGACCAGGAATGGTCTGGCTCCCATTTATGATTATAGAAATATTCCAAAAAGATTTCCTCGGCGCAGGAATAGTTCTTGCATTCGGATTAATAATTTCAATTTATGTAGATACAATCTTCCGCGCAGAAGTTGCGGGCAAAAACGCACGAATTCATCCACTCCTCGCACTTCTCGGCGTTCTCGGTGGCGCACCACTCTTCGGAGTATTAGGTATAGTCATTGGACCTCTCCTTCTCGCCTACACAATAGAAATTGTTAAAGAATTCATCCACGAAGAAGAATAAATCTAAAATTATATCTCCAATAAAAAATTACTCTAAAAATTTAACACCAATTCAATATTTTTAAAATTCCTTAAAACTTATTATCTTCTCTCGTTCTAAACTGTCCACCCTTCTTATATTTATTATATCCTCTTTGTTTCCGTTTGTCGTTTTTGCTTTTTCGCTTACCAGCAAAACCATAATCATCACTCATAAAGATTAGTGTAAAATGAACTATAAAAATCTCACGCTGGAGGACAGACAAAACCTTCGCAAGACAACTGACAGGAAACTCCCAAAGTCGGATTAGCACACGATAAAACTTGACCATCTTCTAAACTAAATCTACTACAACAAAAAGTAAGTTTATCCTCTGTCGTACAAGCAAGATTACAAGCATCTTTTGCAGCCACAACACTAATAGTGCTACTTATCGGCCCTACACTCGTGTTCCACAAGCCGAAAGCCTTGGTAATTAAAAAGACGAGCGCTGTCAAAACTATCAACGCAACCACAATTAAGACAATAACTGATAAACCCATCTCAACACCTCGCTTATTCATACACTAAAGAAATTAATCAACTATTTAAACTTTTCACTACAAACCTCAATATAACTAATCACCTATCTCCCCATTAGCGGATTATTCAATTTGAATTAATTAGTGCAACTAAATCAATTAATGTAAATGTCGTTAGCTAAAACTGAATTTCTCGATTAATATCTAAATACTATCCAGCATATCTAACAAATTAAGGAGTAATAGATTAATATTTAGAACCATCTCACTAACTATTTGGAGTTTGTGAAGGAAATAGAATACTACAAGTTTTATCGCTATTTACCTTAATCTTATCTTTTTGACCTATAGCAACACTATCACATGCTTTTTTCTTAAAATCATTTTTAGAATCATCGCAAAAACTATTCAGTTCCGCAGGAAGAATAATTATTTTATCCAATTCAGCTTTAATTAATGGATGTTGGCAATTAACGAGTTCATCTTCTCCAGAAATATCAAGCAATCGATATGTACAATAATCAATGCTCAAACTGGCTTGAATATATCCTTCGCAAAATTTAGAAAGTGCTTGCACTTCAGACGGAGCGCTATCAAATAAATTGAAAAAGAAACCTGTCCCCTTAGTAAATCCCACAATCAACATAACGAGCACGACGAGTCCCAATATAATCAATATAACTGTCGTAACAGTTACGTCACCTTTTCGATTCATCAACTCATTCATAGCAGATACAGTATTAAATTGTTTATAAACTTTACCGATAAAGACTTATTAAAAATTAAGTTATATCTAAATATTCAATCTCTGACTTATTAAACTTAGAATATATATTAAAATTATAATCAATAGAACTAACGCTCTGTTCATTAGTTCGGGTATTCACAGAGAAAGACAAATCTTTAATAGACAAGACATAACTTTCTCTCTCATCAGCCAAGACATTAAATTTTCCATCAACAATCTTAGCAAAAACCTTATCTCGCACATCCTCAAAAGATTTTTCAATAGGTTTTTGAAAATAGTCTTTGTTCATTTCAGAAGCAGTTAATTCTTTAAATTTAATTTTGAAAGTTTCCTCAAAATTATTTGAATCTTTTGACTTTTCGATAGATTCCAAAATAAATGTCCTCATATAACGAAGGATGATATTTCTCGTATCCCTCACTTCAACAGATAAACTTCTAATATTCGCATCGAGCGATTTTATATCCTCCTTAAATCCATAAAAAGAATACCAGGAAACTCCCACAAGCAACAACGCTCCAAAAACCATTAAAATTGTTCCTATATGTGCTCGACGATTCATTTGGAATCCTCCGGAAGAACATACAGCGTAACATGAGAATTCAATCGCGCACATAATGACTTTCTCTGAATTGTTTTATCATCAAGAGAAAAAACTTTATGGAACAATTCTTTACTTACTCCATCCAATTTCAATTCCTCAGAATTAGATGCAAAAATTACATATGTTTCAGGAATCTGATCTATTCGAGTGCTTCCCATCGCTTCAACGAGCGCAAATTTTCCGCGCGAACTTATCGAAGAAAAAGTCGCCTCGTAAAGTTCACGATAGCCCATTTGAGTCATAGGTTTAGGGCAAGTCTTTTTTATCAATTCCTCAATGCTATATTCTACAGACTCAGGAGTTACACGAGTTTTCAAAAAAGTATCAATCAAACTATGTCTTCCACTTTCTTGTTCAGGAAGATTAGTTTGAATGTAATTTTTTTGAGACGGCGCATCAGCAAAAACCGGCATCTGCTCAGCAGAAATATCCACCAAACCCTCACCTAAAAATCCTGAAACAATTATAAAAAATATCATTATCACAAAAATAAAAATCAGCGATGGAAAACTAGTAATTATCTGACCTATTTGTCCGCGGTCGTTCATACAGCCACTCTCCTTGAAATTTGAGCACTCGCAGTCAAAATACAAATATCTTGATTTTCAGTACAGTCCGTAATGCATATAGGTAAATCCATTTTTTTAAATCTTTCATTAAAATTACATTTTATTTGGTAATCATAAACTCCTGAAAAAAACTCTTCTCCTTTTGAATTGTTTATCAAAATCAGATAATTGTTGTTCTCCAAAACATTTTTATCAATATGGCATTTTTGAAAAAAGACAGTCTTATCTTGAAAAAGAACTTTAGTCATTTCATCATCAAGACATCGCTTTATAGAATCCATCAATGAACGTGCATCAAGATTTCTCATATCTATAGATTTTCCAAAAAAAGAAATAACTCCCCCATAAATACCTCCAGTAATTATAACTATCATTAAAAAATAAATTAGATACATAGTTCCCGTTCCAAGAACCTGCCCATATTTATTCATTTTTTTGCTCCGGTATATTTCTGCCTTCTCTTATTTCAAAAATGAATTGGCTCGTTTTTGAGCTTCCTGAAAAAAGTTCAACACGCCAATTCGCAACGATAACATCATTAAAAAAAGCAAAGCTCGTTCCAGTGGTCAATCTTGTGCTTACGATAATTTTATTGTTTACATTATCAACAAGAATCATATCTCTAATTTGTTTTCCATTCTTAACGGCAACACTTGCAAGTTTCGTAACATCAAGAGCTAATTTTTGTCCAGCTTCAGCATCATTTATCATCATAACAATTTCCTTTGCATAGAAGTCTTCCATAAAAGCAGAGCCATTTGAATAAGATAGAACAAACCAAAACATTATCGCGAAAAAAAAGATAAATATAACTAAATGTATTATCGTATCCATCGCAATAGTCATATCCCCTTTTCTATACATATTAAATCACAATTTCATAAAGATATAAAGATTACTAAAGATTATCCACCAGGTGGTCCACTAGAACCCGGGTTAGATAAATCGTTATCTTGAATAATTATCCTTGTGCAAGGATAAGTCTCGGGATTCAAAGAATTCAAAGAAAAATAAAAATTTTTATCTTCAACGGTATTTAAATCAAGTAAAGTGCTATTGATAAAAATGGAAGATTGCTTTGAAACAAAAAGCGCATTAAGATTATTTTCATAAAAAGGAACACATTTCATAAAATTTTCATATGTTTTAAAAACCGAAGAGTCATAATATCTAATTGTCCGAGTCATATTAACGGGTCTATCAATATTCCTACAAAACCCATGTTCTTGACAATCTTCAACTTTAGGAGAGCCCTCACAAATACAAAGACAAAAATCATTTAAAAAACATTTTTCTGGTCGAGAAATATCTTCACCCATCGGAGTTTTTTCATCGCGATTATATGCGACAAGAAACCATTTATCTACACCCCTCATAAAAAAAGTGTTATTTTCTCCATCTCTGAGAGTATTAATTTTACCCTCCAAATCATTAATGAATGCTTGCGCATTTTGTTCTTCTAATCCGACAAAGCTATTATAAATTTTAACTCCTAAAAAAGCAAGACCAGCTATGCCTATAACAGCGAGAATTATTCCTAAAAAATTACTTGTAAGTCCTTTTTTACAAAAAATCATATGTTTCCTTCAATTCCTCCACTACAAAGAGTATTAAGATTATCTGCACTCCAATCCATCAATTTAACAAATGAGCATCCTTTTACATCTTTATCTTTATCTTTATCTTTAGATTCAAGAGAACCACAAACTGCAGCAGAGAGAGCTTGATTCGCAACAGTTATCCCTTCTGCTTTATAAGCAAGTGTCGTAGAAACTGCTCCAAGAGCCACAAGTTCAATGGCAAATTTCGCAACCTTTGCAAGAGGAGTTAAACTTATTAAAGAATTAGCTGCGCCTCCCAAACTTACTCCCCCCATAACTGCCCCTTTCTTCAAAGTTTTCCAAAACACATCATTAGGTTCTTCACTACTAACTTTCATCTGTGCGAAAACAATCGCCATCTGGCGAGAATCTACTGGTAGAGGTCTGCTTCCAAAATATTCTTTAAGTTTAATCTCATCATCCAATTCCGACGGGATGTCTTCCCCATCAGGAATCTTTGATTTCAGAAAATTTTTAATTTGATTAATCTCATCAGAAGACAAATCATTCTTACCATACGATTGTGCCAAAATATTATGGTTTATTTTGGAGTCTGTCATCAAACCACTTCCAACAGATTCGTCCGTAAATGTTTGCAAATAAGTCAAACTGCTCCCAGGGACTTTTTCTTTACTAAAAAATGAATTAAAATCTATTCGTGCCAAAACCTCGTTGTTATTCTTGGAATTTTCGATACTAAAAAAATCATCTGAAAATGCGACTCTTGAACAAACAATGCAATGGGGTGCAAGTTTTTTTACAGTCAAACCAAGAGTGTTAAAAATTCCTTTTGCTTGCGTCAAGTCTATCCCTCCGCCAGTGCTCCAAATATCTAATTTTCCCTGTCCAGTCATCGCCCAACAATCAAACATAGCATTCGCAACTTCTCTCTGAATTATGTCTGCAGATTCTTTTTGATGTTCGGGATTATTATCTACAACAACCTCTACCGCTCTCACATTAATTTCTCCAGCGAATTGCTTACATGAACTCTTCTCAGAACCTCCAAAACTTTTTAGAAAACTTTTCTTAGGCGTAAGACAAATTTTTTCAGTGAAGCAATTCAAAGGAGCAGCATTTTCAATAATTCCTGAAATTGTTGCTCTTGACAAAATAGAAATCCTGCACAATTCTCTCTCGCTCAATTCTTTATTCTCAAAAACTCCGAAAAGAAACATAGCAGCCAACACAAACCCTAATATCGCCAAAACAAGCAAAGCAATTTGTTCTGGAGCCATCGCCCCCCTCTTAAAAGATAACATAATTCAAGTTAAACTCAAAAGTTTATAACTTTAACGAATGCTCAGCTTCTTAAAAAGAAACCATACAGAAAATCCTGCAAGAACAATAAGTAAAACCCATAATATCAAATCTGTCAAGGTTTTCCCAGCAATTCCTTGTTTATTCATCATGAATTTCCCCAACTTCCCAAAAGGTTAGATGGAAGAGATTCTTTAGAAATTTTACTATACCCTAATGGAGAAGTTGGATCGAATTCATAGGTCAAGTCAAACAAATTTTGAGAATTTAACAAATCAGCAATTGGAAATTGCTCAATCAAAATAATATTAAGAGCGTAGTTTATAGAAATAACTCCTTCTGAGTTTATGTCTCCTATAATCTGTGTGCCCATAATAATTTTACCAGCAGAAACTTGAATATTTTGGCTAACTCCTAATTTATCAACCAATGTCAAAGCCCCATCTTTAAATAAAAAAATGTAATCTGAAACTGAATTTAATGAAATTTCGGAAGATTTCAAATACTTATTATATTCATTCAAAACAGCATAAATAAATCTGTTCGAAACGGAGGGATTATTATCCAGAGTTCGTTTAGTCTTGCTACCTAAAATTCGGTCTAATTCTTTTATTTCATTTAGAGAGGAATCTTCTCCAATATAAACATGAATATCATAAGCTTCTGGAGGACGATTCCATCCACACATATATCGATTATTACGCTCACAAGCAGATGACAGCTCAACAAATCCCTTATGAAAATCTGTATGAAAATCAAGTTGATAATGTTTAGGGATTCCTCGTGTATTTCCGCTTTCCCAATATTTTCCAGCACTATTGTCAAACATTAAAACCTCTTTATCTTGGGTTTTTGAAGACCGATATATCCAAGAAAATTCAGAAAATTTTCCAAAGGGTTTCCACGAAATAATGGCGGAATTATCTTTTTCGGGGAAAAGATTATCCTCAACAAATTTAATCTCGACAATTGCAGAATTTTTCCAATTATCGCGGTTAATATCTATATAGGATTCAATCTTAAAACAGCCCTCTTTATATTTCTCTTCTTTCCCCGCTATAGTCTGTTCAGACAAATCAACAAAAATATATTCATCAGTTTTACGCACTTTGTAAAAAGTTTCAGTCATATCGGAATTTTGTTTATCCGAAAAAGAAGAAGTTCCAAATTTTATGTTCAAAGGTATAAGTTTTTCACAATCCCCATTTGAAAGAATAGAATCTCGCCAAGAGATAATATTTTTAAGTCTTTGAGGATTAGATTCCAATTCAAGAAATTGGGAAGACAAATAGCCTCCAGTCGCGACATAACTAATACCAGCATAATCTAAATTATCCGTGTATCCTAAATTTGCCATCTCAACAGAAGGTCCAACAAATCCCTTCTTAGTCCGTGAAGAAATTACTGCTTTGCCATCAACAAAGTTCGCAGTCCAATATTTCCAATGATTCACATCAACTGAAAAGGTTTCCGGTTTTCGCGCAGTGTTTAGGTAAAAATTAGAGAGACTTGATTTAAGCTCATCAAGTTTAAACTTGTAAACATCTAATACAAATTCTCCATCTGAGTCTTTAATCTTTGTCCATTTCTCACCTGTAAAATACTCTAAATCTCCTTTAGCTAAATTCAATCCAACTATACTTGCACCAGAAGAAACGTCTGTCTCAAATCCCAAAAAACTCACGAGTGTGGTAAAAAACTCAAGTCTTTTCCAGACACCTGTCAAAACAATAACCAACACCACTACGGCAATCACCGCAAAAACCCAAATCGTTCGCACATCCGCTTTTCTAAATTTCATCCTCCAAATCTCCCAATTCTCTGAAAAAATTCAAGAATCGAGTCTCCCTTGACTTTGAAAGCTACATAAAGGACAACAATCAGTGCCAAAACTCCTAATACTATTATCCAAGGAATGAGTTCATCAAAAACAAGCTCACCTTTTTTTTTCATAACAATGAATAAATAAACAACAATATAAATTTAACTCTCATCAGAGCCATACAAATCGTAAGTCGTTAAGCTATAACGATAGTCAAGAAAATAAAATATTAACATTTAATAACATTCAAAACCTCGCAAAACCAAGAGGCGCATGACAACAACCGACGAAATAATTAAAAAGTATTCTCAAAAAATAGAGTCTCAGATAAATCAATCAGACAACACAATAGAATATTCAAAAGAATATAAAGAATTCAAGCAGGAAATGCTTCCGCAAATTTCAAAATATAAACGTTGGGCAGACGCTCTAGGAAATATTTTAAAATTAAAAATTTCAGAAAAGGATAGAACTAAAGTTCAGAGATATTTAGACATAGCTCATTTAGATGTCGATGCCTCACAAGCAATATCTTTAGCATTGATAGCTATGCTCGGCACAATATTTATTACGATGATGGCTATGCTCGCTATCGTCTTTCTTGGTGACAAATTTCCAGTTCTCCTCACATTTTTAGGATTCGCTCTGAGTGGTTTCGTCTACTTCTACATATACACAATGCCAAAAAGATTAGCAAATATTTGGCGTCTTAAAGCTTCGTCACAAATGGTGCCAGCAGTGCTTTATGTAGTAATTTATATGAAACACACATCAAATTTAGAAAGAGCCATTCATTTTACATCTGAGCATCTTGAAATTCCTCTTGCATTGGATTTCAAAAAAATAATCTATGATGTAGAAATTGGAAAATATTCTAACATAAAACAATCGCTTGATGGTTATTTGGAAACATGGCGCGATTACTCTCCAGAATTTATAGAATCGTTTCACTTAATAGAATCTAGCCTATTTGAGCCATCAGACTCACAAAGAATCAAAACTTTAGAAAAGGCTATGCAAGTGATTCTTGACGGAATATATGACAAAATGCTCACCTATTCACGAGAAATACGCTCACCTTTAACAAATATCTATATGCTCGGAATAATCCTTCCAACTCTGGCTTTAGCACTTTTACCCTTGGCCGCAGTCCTTATAGCTGGTAGCTTCAAAGCATACCATATTTTCATACTATTCAATTTGATTATTCCTTTAGGAGTGTACTTTATGACTTCAGAAGTTTTATTAAAACGTCCAGGCGGTTACGGAGAAACCTCTATCTTGGAAAAAAATCCCCTCTATCCGAAATATGTTTCAAGCAAACCTTGGATAATCTCTGCACTCATATGTATTCCGATTTTTATTCTTGGACTTTTACCTTTTCTCTTTCAAATGGATGTAATAACAAATATTCTGAGTCTAAAAAACGATTACACTTTCGGCGAAGCAGGTCTGCCCTTCTTTGAAAATCAATATTTATTTGATTTTAAAAAAGTCGGCGAAAAGACAGTCGGTCCATTCGGTATCCTCGGAATGATGTTGAGTTTCTTTATCCCTTTATCAGTCGCACTATATTTCGGAATTGCTTATAAATTAAAAACTCGTGAACTGATAAAATCACGAAACGAAACAAAAGAACTAGAGCACGAATTCACGAACACTCTCTTTCAATTAGGTAATAGATTAGGCGATGGAGTGCCTGCAGAAATGGTCTTTTCAAAAGTTTCTGAATCAACTCAAGGCCAAAAAACCCAAAGCTTCTTTGCATTAGTCAATCAAAACATCCAACAATTCGGTATGCCAGTCGAACAAGCTATATTCAATAATCAGCGTGGTGCAATAATCTACTATCCCTCTGCAGTTATATCGACATCTATGAAAATTCTCGTCGAATCTGTAAAAAAGGGTCTTCAAATAGCGGCACACTCAATGATGTCAATTTCCGACTACGTAAAAAACATTCAAAAAATAAACGACAGATTGAGAGATTTATTGGCTGAAATAGTTTCAGACATGCGTTCAAATATGGTATTTCTCGCGCCGTTGCTTTCAGGAATAATAATTGGCCTCACGTCTATGATAGCAATAATTCTTAGCAAACTAAAAAGTCTATCTGACCTAACAAGTGGAGATGCAGAAATTCCCGGCGTCGGCTCAATAGGTAACATCATCAATTTATTTGACATCTCAAATATAATTCCCCCATATTATGTACAAATAGCAATCGGAATTTATCTTGTCGAAATAATCTTCATTCTCACAGGTACGCTCATAACCGTCGACTCTGGTGAAGACAAACTTCAGGAAAAATACGAGCTAGCCAAAAATCTCAAACGCGGAATCCTATTATATTTAGTAACTGCTTTATTCAGCACCATCGCACTTACAGGATTAGCGTCAATAGCTTTAAGTGGCCTCGGTGGATAAATACTATTCCAATAAAATTGTAGTTCAATTTTAAAGAATAGCAAAACAAGTTAAGTCCATCTCTAAAAATATCACAATTTTCTTATCTGTCCATCAAGCCAGTTTCGCCATTCGGGAAAAACACGATCAGAAACAGGTAGTCCGATTTCAGCAGTTATCTTCTCACTAATACGATGAAACATATCATTGCTCAGAGAATTAAATCGTGATTCCATCAGTTCGGGCATCTGAGTCTTCCTTGCAACATCAACAATTTCCTGTTTAATTTTCGCACGAAGTAAAATATTATCCCAAACTGCGTCCCAATTTCCCGCCCAACCTTTGACACTTCCTGCAATTGATTTGATAATTTCAGAATCTCCATTCATCAAGTCATCCGTCGGTTCAAGATTGTCCTTCTCAACATTATACCTCATAAGATCTACAAATCCTTTTTCATCAGCAGGGTCTTTGGTCCAATGTTTTCGAACTTCAGCTAACTGCACCATTCGTTTTTTATAATGTAATCCATCCGGCGAACGAATCGGATTAGCAACTGCAACAATATCTGTCGCTTTAAAGCTCGTCACAGGAACTCCCAAATCATTTACAACTCTATCAAAAACTCCATAAGGTGAAGCACCGTGAATAGTTCCAGCGACAACATTCGCCAAAGCTCCGACTCGCATCGCTTCGTAAAGGGCCTTAGCTTCCGAACTTCTAACTTCTCCAACGATTAACGCACTATCACCTAAACGCAAAGAAGTCCTTATTCCTTCGGCAGCTTCAACTTCAGTAGTCGATTCAAGCAACGCACTGCGCACTTTCATTCGCTGAATATTATATCCAAGTTTGCGCAAAGAATCAACTGGCAACTCTAAAGTGTCTTCAATCACTAATGTTCGAACAGATGGAACTATCTCCAACATCACACTTCCAAGTAAAGAGGTTTTTCCAGAACTTCTAGTACCAGCAATTAACAAAGTCCTATTTCCATCAATCAAAAAACTAATCAATCCAGCAGCAAAACTGTTTATCATCTTGTTTTCAATAAACAAAGGTAACGTCCAAGGATCATCCCTATGTCTACGTAAAGCATATGCGACTCCATTCGGAGAAAGTGGTCGTTGAATCGCTGCAACTCTTGCACGAATTTTTCCAAAAAACAAGTCAGTATCCAAAATAGGATTTGCTTCATCTAATGGTCTACCCGACTGAAGTCGTAATTTCGCAGCCCACGAATCCGCATCCTCATAAGATGGCAAAATATTAGTCACGCAATCGCCATATTTTCCATGTCTGACAAATATAGGATTTTGTCCAATAGGGGAATTCAAAAAAACATCTTGTAAATTTGTATCAAGAAGTAAAACCTCAATCGGCCCGAAACCAATTGTCTGCCTAACTAAAATTCTTGCCAATTTGGCAATCTCGCGAAAGTTCAGATTTATTTGTTTAGTCTGTGCCAATTCAGAAATCAAATCTCTGGCGATATTAAAAAATAAACTTCTTACTTTTTCAGGATCAGTAAGTTCGTCGGATTTAGGTTCATGTTGTAACAAAACATTTTTTCCTAAATTCAACAAAAGATGATGTTCTTCACTTAAAGTGTATTCTGGAGGCATTATATGATAAAGATATTTTGCATCCCCCGGCACATTCAAAATAGTCACGGCTATTTTTTCAGTGTCGTCTTTGATTTCATATTGATCCAAAAGCTCACTATTTTCAGGCAATTGCGCAACAAGCCGGGTAAAAGTAAAATTAGGCAAAATATTCGGCCTAAACACCGAGTCATAAATACTTCTATCTCCAATTGTATAAGTTTCAACAATATCCGCAAGCGAAGAAAGAAGTTTCGTTTTTCCAAGTAAGTCTTTAAATCTGTTAAGTGCTCGAAGATACACATCAAAATGTGGAACCGCCTTAGGAGGATAATTCAGGTTATATTTTGAAATACGACGCGTCAATTCCAGATAGCAAGCAACAGGATCTTGCTTCAATAAAGAAATAAGATATGCCAACTCACGTGGAGCAAATTCAATATCTGCAAAAAGTCCTAATTTGTCTGGCGCAAGAATTCTATCTTGTTGCAAAAGAAAATTGTAAAGTTGGGCAATCTCTGCAAGCAAAGATATTTGTTCAAAAGGATAATTGTAATTTCTTTGTTGTACAAAAACAACGCGAGCCACTTCGGGATTTTCAATAAGCGCATCAACTGTTCGAGTCATCACATCTGCAGACTCAGCCAATGACGGCGTGAAAGTAGCACCAAGATAATTAATATATAAAATGCTCTCTCCCTCTTTTCTTTGCAGCTCTGTTGAATATAGTGCCGCATTCAACTTAAACACCATATCAAAAAAACACCTGTCAGCGTTAAATAGTTATCTGTAATAATATATTGTTAGCAGTTTAATCAAAAAAGATTAGCTAATAAAATAAAATAAAATTGTAGGTAACATCAAACACCCCATTAAATTTATTTGTCTTATGCCTGATCGTATAGCAAAAATTCCAAGTGCCGAACCAGTAATAAAAACCACAAGTCCGAGATAATTTGTAAAGATTATTAAAACTATCAAAATAATTACGAGCATGACTATAGAAAGCAGATTATATTTTATTTTGTTCAATTTTAGCGCGAAAAATCTTGCTAAATGAACTGCGAAAATCGAAACGAAGAAAATAGTTATAATTGCCACAGTTATTATGATTACTATCATTTGTGTAGTCAATTTCGGAATTATTTCTTGAATCGCTGCTGCTGCGCCCGTTCGCGTTTTGCCTATTGAATATAACGTTGCGAAGCTTAAAGTCATAACAGTCGTATTTATCGCCCCAAGCATTATCAGAAATCCTCTTTTGTCTTGATTAGTTATCTCTGAGCCTATCGCCGCTGCGTGTCCCGAACCTATTGCTGGAAGAAAAGAGCATAGTGGAGAGGAAATAGCTGCTCCAATCGTCGCCTTTATAATTTCTTTTCTTTCAAATTTTAAATGTTTAATATATTTTTGTTGAGGGATTTTCATTTTTTGGAGTATACTTAATATCAGCCCAGAACCTCCGAACAATCCTGAAAGTAAAGGTAACAATGGCTCTTGAATTGGGAGATTAAACGAAGCATATCCTAAAAAGCCAGATAATCCCCAAACAGATAAGGCTGTGTAAATATATTTTTCTCGAAATATTGCATAAAGAGAAATAATCAATAAAATAAATGGAATGAACAATTTAATTAAGTCTATTATTTTGGGAACGAATATAACAAAAAAAGGAGCAATTACTATAATCAACAGAATTGATATTTTTGCGCCAAATGTTGTCGCCATAACTGCCTCTATTCCTCTGCCTTCATTGAGCATGTCGTGCCCAGGAAGCGTAGCCATAAACGATTCACCGTCAGTCGCACCAGTAAATATCGAAGGAATGAAATCAATAATTGTATGAGTTAAAGCAATAACGACAACAAATACGACAAGAACCAAGGGCTGTAACGCAAGCGAGGGAATCAGGGTGATAAGAATTGCAGTGACTGTATTGTTATGTATGCCAGGCGTAAGTCCTGTAAGAATTCCCAATAAAATTGCAACAAGACTACTCCAAACCAAGTCAATTAACACATAAATTAAGGATTAAAAACTATATATCTTTTACGTTCAGTTATACAAAGGATATTCTTCCAAGGTCGTATAAATCGGACCAGTAATTTTTAGAACAGACTCTTTTAATTTGATTTTATTTTCCGTCCACGAAATTTGTGGAAGTTTGAGATGTTTAATATAATCTTGGGCATATTTCAAGTCTTTGATATATTTTACTCTCGCAATCGTTAAGTGTGGCCTAAATCGTTCTTCCGATTTAAATAAATCATTAAGAGACACATCAATTTGTTTTTGAATTTTCGCTACATCGCCAAGAACTTTTATCCAAATTACACGGGGCATATTTTTATAACTGAATATCCCAACGTGGCCGAGTTTTAGTTTTAACGGTTCAAATCGCAGATTTCTTAATTTAATCTTTACTTTTTCCAAAGTAGTTTCATCAATTTCACCAAGAAATTTCAAAGTAAGATGCATATTTTCAAGTTCAATAGACTTCCCAATAAACTGAAGACTTTTCTTTAGCTGTTTCTGCATCCTCGCAATTTCTTTTATTACATTATCCGAAACATCTATCGAGATAAACACTCTTTTTAGCTCAGTCATTTTTTGGAAGAATTTCTGCCGTACTATATCCTCGCGTTAAATCTTTCGCCAGAGACTTAATTTCATCTAAACTTATATCATTCAGAAAATTTTCATATTCGTAATATTCATGAGCATTTCCATTACTCATTTCTGCAAATATTAGGTGGTGCATTGAATTTATGCTTTCTTCAGTAGCAACTCTACGTAAACCAATAAGACGTTGTTTTGATTCGGCTAATTCCATTGAAGTCATATTTTGAACGTCTTTGATTCCCTTTAAAATCATTTCTTTGACTTTTGGAATCGCTTCTCTTGTCGTGCCAACATAAATACTATAATAACTATAGTTTTTTTCGCGCTCTATTGATCCCCTAATAGTGTAAGCGAGGCCATGTTTTTCACGTATTTCAAGCCAAAGCTTACTAGACATACCGCTCGCAAGATAAGAATTAATTATTTCAAGAGCATATTGTTTTTTTTGTCCAAGTGGTGCGTGAGTCGCCCAGATAAATTGGGCCTGATCAACGCCAAGGCGTTCTTCAACAATATCACTATACTTTTTCTCTATAGGTAACGATTCATAATGTTTTGATTTTGACTCAAAATCTTTTTCCAAACGCATACATACTTTCTTTATGTCTGCTTTTCCCACCACAGTAACAATAAAATTTTCAGGACCATATTTTTCTTCAAATATATGGATTATTTTTTCTCGTGTCAAAGCACTTACAGTTTTTGTCGAACCAATTATGCCTTCACCAAATGGAGGTGCGTATAAAGTTTTTTCTATCAACTCATAAGCATGACGTTCAGGGTCATCATGAAATAATTTTATCTCTTCCAAAACTACTTTTTTTTCTTTTTCCAATTTTTCTAAATCAAAGGTTGGATTCTTTAAAATATCATGCAAGATGTCCATACCAATATCTAGATGTTCAGAAGGTATTTTGCACCAATATGTCGTGAAATCTTGAGTAGTAAATGCATTGAGAATTCCTCCTCGTTTTTCTATTTGTTTCGAAAGTTCTTCCTGAGATTTAGTTTTTGTGCCAGTAAACAAGAGATGTTCAAATAAATGTGCAACGCCTTTTATATCTGAAGTTTCGTGAGCCCCTCCAAAAGGATTTGAAATGCTGTAACAGACTAAAGGTAACTCACGCTCTTCAAAAAGGACAGTTATTCCATTTTTGAGTTTGAACTTTTGAAATTGCATATACACTTTGTAGAATGACAGATTATAAACATTGTTAGTTTTAAGTAGTTTAGAAACCTTATTAAGTCGTCTATCTCTTTTAAAAATATGCCAATAAACGCAGGTTATGAGTATTTTAATGCTGAAAAGAAATACTTGGAAGCTCAAACTCTCGAAGAGAAAATAGAACGATTAAAGGAATTGATTAAAACAGCTCCGAAACATAAATCTTCCGAAAATCTATTATCTGAGTTAAAAACTCGTCTAAAAAAGTTCACAGAAAAGGCTGAAAAAACCGCATCAGTTGGAAAAGGGAAAAAGGGAATTAGAAAAGAAGGATTTCAGGTAATTATTGTCGGACTCGTGAATTCGGGAAAATCCTCCATTCTTTCCAAACTAACCAATGCATCGCCTTTTATTTCAACATCTCCATTTACAACAAGAGAACCACAAATAGGAACTATGAATTATGAAGGTGTCAGTGCACAGATAGTTGATTTACCTGCCGTGAATGGCAAAGATTTTGATTTTAGTTTATTGCACACAGCTAATTGTGTTTTGATAGTTCTAGAAAAAATAGAGGATTATTCATATTTTGAAAAATTTATCGGCCGAGCTGCAGGAGCAAAGATTTTTGTTTTTAACAAAACAGACTTATTTGACGCTAATATCACCAGAAAATTAGAAGCGCAACTGCGTTCAAAGAGAATGGATTTCATTTTAGTTTCCGCATTAAAAGGAACCGGATTTGAGCAATTGAAAAAAAGAATCTTTGAACACATGCACGTTATCCGCATCTATACTAAAGAGCCAGGAAAGTCTGTTTCACCACTACCAGTAGTTTTACCAGAGCGAAGCAATGTAAAAGATGTCGCAGAATCAATCTACAAAGGATTTTCAAAACAAATAGTTGAGACACGATTAACTGGGCCAAGCGGTAAATTTGCCAATCAGCGCGTAGGAATGGAACACGTCCTAAAAGACAAGGACGTTTTAGAGTTCAGATCAAGATAAATTAAAAAAATTAATTTAATAATTTAAAATACGTAATTCTGAACATACTCGTATCATAAAATAATTATTTAATTTAACAAAAGCTAAATAAAAAATTACTGCAAGAATCGCGATTTATTCTTCAAAGACCAACAAAAAGTTAATATCTTAGGGCTAAATAATAATTCAAACTCCAAACATAAAAATCATTGCACTTCCTAACTCTTTCAAATTATTTAGGCTTAATAAAAAATAAAGGATTATATTTTCTCCAGTAATTATGCAAATAAATCAAACACATAAAACTGATTAAGTCCATCGCGAGTTTTTAAATAGTTTATAACTTATTAAGATTTATCCTTTTTTTATAAACTAAAAGTATAAGCATTATAAACACAAGAACAATTCCCGAAATCATCAACATTTTTTCCGATTTTACATTTCGTTCTGGTGTCGCATCATTACCTTGATTGCCAGAAAGAATATTCTCAACTATAGGAACCCCATTTGAAAGCCCAATTTGAGTAAAATTATTCTGCGGAGAATTATTGAGATTATTATGCAACAAACTCGATGAATTTGAAGAAGAACTTGAGCTTGATGACGCGCTAGTAGAACTAATAGATGAAAAAGTAACATTGTAATAAATTACCGAGATTTTCCTGTTGCCAGCAGTGTCTTCTGCAATACAATTCGTTTCTTTATTGTTTCCAATGCTTGATGTTGATGGATGAATTGTGAACGAAACACCATTATTACCAAATGCTGAGTTTAATCCAGTCAAAGAGTCTGTAGCACTACACGAACAATTTATTTCATCATTTTGAATAACGGTTAAATCATCACAGCTGTGATTCATCAAAGGTAGAGTATTATCAAACAATATTGGGGATATTTTTGAAGTAGAATTCGTGTTGTTTAACAAATCATTCGCAAGAACGGCAATATTATAATATCCATCTGAAAGTTGAGAAGTGTTGAATGAGATTACATAAATAGAATTTAGCAATGTTGCCACTACGGTCGCACTTTGAGTGACATTTACGTGATTTGTAATGTTGAATATCACCGAACTAATTCCTATCGTCGCATCAGTTACATTTGCGGACAAGGTTATCATCTGAGAATAGTTTGAGGTAGGTTGAGGTAAAATTATATTTACCGAAGGAGGCACGTTATCGATATAAAATGGAAACAGTATATTTGAAGAATTAGTTATTGATACGCTCGACGATGCATTTGAAATTGTGACATTTATTCCATAAACTCCATTCGGAATTGCCGCGTTAGTCATATTTAATTCGCAGGAAACCGCATTACAACTGGTGCTACCTATTGTCTGCCAGATTCCACTTATATTCATCAAGAATATTGCGCTTTGTGGGTCAGTTATATCTGTGCCATTTACAAAGGTCGCATTGAACAAGATATTTTGTAAGGAAATAACTCCCATGTTATTTGTCGGCGTTACAATTCTTATGTTTTCGCCAGGAAACGCCAACACGAATACTGCAAGAAGCACAATTAATATGAAAAATCCACCTATTTTAGTTTTATTTTTTTTTATCATTTTCCGAGTTATTAACATATGCTTGGTTATACAAAGTTTTCAGTTTTTCAGTCTGCACTTTTTTCAAGAGAGCATTTATTTCTTTCGCCAAGGTATTTTTTACATCTAAAGGATGAACTTTTTTTTCAAGTACATCTTTCTCCAATGCAGTATAATTTGAGTAAGTTAATTTTCCACCAAATTTTTTCAGACGATCGATAATTATTTTTTCCTTATCAGATTTTACAAGAAATATAAAATATTTGAAAAGAGCCATCACTCCATTGTTCGCATCACCTTCTTTAAATTCGGCACCCTGTATCTTCTTATTAACTGCCTTTTCATCATTTAACAAATCTATCTTTGTAGACTCAACAGATGAAGACATTTGTTCACCAATTAGTCCGCGTATCATAGGAGTCATCAATTCAATTCTTGAAGAGTAACCTATTTTCGGAAGATTTTCACGCGCATAAACCATGATTTTTCTTTGATCAAGTCCTGCAAATTGCGCATCGACTTTGAGATATTCTTCATCTAAAGCTTGCATGAGTGGATATATCAATCCAGAAACCTTTGCATTTTCTCCACGTGCACTCTTAACGGCTTCCGACGCAGATTTTATAGCGTCGTGCACACTCGTGATAGTGCTTAATTTTAGCAAATCTTTGAAATAGGATTTATTAAGTTGAATATTGCTCCCTTTTACAAATTCGAGTTTTTTAACATCAATATTTAATGCACGCAAGATTGAAAGAAGCGCTTCTTGATAATAATCACATCTTTTTTCCAAAATATTCCAAGGAACAGAATCGAGCACTGCATGAACATCTGCCACTAAAATTTTTACTCTACACCCTGCCCTTAGAAAATCAGATATTTTAAGCATAGGAAAAAAATAAGCGATAGATATACTTCCAGTAGGCATGGTTCCCCAATAAATTGAAATTTCTTTATTCTTACTTATTCTATCAGTTAAGTCATCTAATCCAATTACTTCTTGCAAGTTTCGCGTTATCAATTCTATTTTTTCTTCCATATCCATAGATTATTGAATAGAAAGCTTAATTTAAACTTTATTCTCATGTATTTTTGATGAGAAATCTATCTTTAATTATTGCGATTGTTGGAATTGGAACATTGTTAGGGTTTTTGATGGCTAAACCTTTAAAATTATATGGAAATTCCTTAGACAGTTTTATCAATGGGGAGAAAATATTTTTTGAAGGAATAGTCGATGAAGTCAAAGAGTTGCATTCAGGAAGTTTAATCACCATTAAAGATATCAAAATTTTTTGCGAGTGCCATAATATTGACGTAGGCGAACAAATCAGAATTGAAGGAATCATAGAAAATTTTGACGGAAATTTACGTGTAAAAGCTTTAGTTGTGAACATAATAAAATAATATACTTTTGTTTAAATAGCATCAAAAGAAAGTTATATTTTAATGGATAATTTGCAGGTCATTATTGGTGCATTGGTCCAAGATGTGCGCAAAGTTTTTGAAAGGGAACAACCCCAAGATGCCATCAAACCAGAAGGAATTGTTCTCATCGGGGGAGTGGCCTACCGCGAAGAAGTTTTATTCGCATTTAAAGAATGTAGATATTTTACCGAACAGAATATTTCCATCGAATGTGTGGATTCTCCATTTACGAAGAAAAATAAATTTTATCATATAGACTTAGATTATTTCTTATTGAATAAACTATAGATTTTTTCCGCACGTTTACCCACAATTTTTTCTAATTCTTCTTTCGAAGCATTTGCAAGATTTTTTAGCGTTTTAAATTCGCAAATTAATCTTTTTGCCGTAGTTGGTCCAACATATGGAAAACCCTCTAAAATAAACTGAACTTGCTCTTCCACAGTTAATAAAATTTTTGAAGCCCTTAACGGAAATTCAGATTTTTTAAATTTATTTGCCAAAATCGCGAGATATTGAGCAGTATCTTTTTCATTCTTCGCAAATATCATAGGTGTTTTGAATTCAGTCGCAATTGTGAGGAGCATTCCACGAAAAGCATTTTCATGTATCTGTCCAAAATAAATATCCTCAGAACCAATTCCTTCAATAATTAACAGATGGGAAGGATATTGCATCAATTCTTTCAATTGCGAAACAATTCTCCTATCTACGATGGATGATTTAAAATCCGATATCGTTTTTCTTTCAACTGCCAAATTATTTATCAAGTAGTCTGCAACAGGAAGCTGACGAAATTCCAAGCTGAATCCTAATTTTCGCAATTCTGCTGGAACAAAAGAGTTCATTTCACGATTATCGACAATAATCGATTTTTTAAGTTCGGGAATTTTATTTTTTGAAAAGATGTCTAAGAAAGTCATTTGAAATCGTTAAGAGTGGGGTTTTTATTTTGGATTTCTTGTTTTACTGACTCAATTGTTTTGTGCATTTTTCGTTCTCTCGCCAATGAAGCATAATGATGGGCTTCATCTCGTGTATTTTTGGTTATCAAGATTACGAGCTTACCAGGCTTTAATCTTGCAGTTCTTCCAGCTCGCTGGATTCTACGAATTTCCGACGGAATAGGTTCATAAAAATAGACGGCATTCACTTCAGGAATATCTAATCCTTCCTCTCCAATAGAAGTCGCGCAGATAACATTTGTTTCGCCCGTCTTAAATTGTTCAATCACTTGTTTTTGCTCTTTTTGAGAAAGCCCCGTATTATTTTTTTTTGCCTGACCAATAAATAATTTTGCTCTCACTTTGGGAATTTTATTCAGTCGTGTCGCAATGGCGTTAGCAGTTTCCCTAAACTGAGAAAAAACAATTATTTTAGAATTTTCGTTTTCAGAAAATTCCGTTTCAATCAAAGTTTTTAATTCTTCCAATTTTGGATGCTCTATCTCATTCCCAATTAACTTATTCAGAGAAAGAACTATCGCTTTGAATTCTGGCGCATTTACGAGCGTCTGAACACCTTTACTTTTTTTCTCCGCAGCCTGCTTTTGTAAATTATTCAAATATTCTTTCAAACCAGAAAGAGTTTGAGTTTCCAACAATTCAAGAGCGTGAGAAATCTTTATTGCCTGTGCACAAAGCGACATTCCAATCATCGCTTGAAAATTTTCAGGAGTAACCTGACGAGCCAATTGACTTTGCAAGTTAAGTAGGGTTACTTTATTCGCAGGAAGGAATAGAAGATTACGACGTTTGAGTTGTTCAATTTTAGAGTCAAAAATTTGTTTTAGCAAAACACGAAGTTCTATGAATTCTTCTGGAAACGGAACTTCATATTTTTGAAATTCTCTATCTTGAAGATAGGGTTTGACGTCGATTGAGTCCCTTGTACGAATCTCGACTTTGCTGACGGCCAAATGATTACATATTTGTCTAACTTTTTCCTTGTCCGAACCGGGTGAAGCAGTCAATCCTAAAATCAACTGATTTTGCGACTGATCTTTGTATCGTTTTGCAATGTAAGTATAATCATAATTTTTTAAGCACCTATGTGCCTCATCAAAAATTACAAGAGCCACATTTTTCAAATCGTAAAGCTCGCCATGTAAATCATTAGAAACGCATTGAGGTGTAGAAAAGATTATTTCTGCCGACTGCCAAATTTCGCTACGTTTTTTTGCAGATATCAATCCGGTAAACAACTGCAAATCTGCAAATAACTCAGGCAACTGTTTTTCAAAGGACTGTAAATGTTGTTCAACTAATGGTCTCGTAGGTGCAAGAATTAAAACTTTTTGTCCTGGAAATTTTTTTAATCTGTCTATTGAAAGCATTAAAGCAATAAGGGTTTTTCCCAAACCAGTCGGCAAAATCACTAAAGTATTGTTATCTTTTGCCGTTTCAAATATAGCCTTTTGATATTCTCTAGGAGAAATATTGAGGAGTTCACGCATTTTTATGGAGAAATAATTAAAGTAATAAATATTTGTATGGAGTCTTACAGCGATTAATCTTTAAAAAATTATACCAATAATAACGCGTAGGTCGTAAAAATCAAAGTGATTACTGAAAGCGTCGCCCATAAAACACGGGATCCAAAAAAGATTTGAGCCCCATCAAGTTTTGAAATTGGAATCATATTGCTAAATGCATAGATTGTCGCAACTTTCCCGAGAATTCCCGCACCAGGAATCCAATAACTGATGAATGCTAAAGTTAATGCAGAGATAATTCCCGCACCCCCCACAAGAGCATTATGATAATCTGTCATCTCTGTAAAACTAAATGGTCCAAATCTCTTAGAAGCGCGACGCTTTAAAGCGCGCGTCTCGTAAGTTAGAATCGTTGCTAAATTAACTGTGCCAAGAGTAATCACTGTGACAAAAATAGGAAGTATAACTCCCACGGGAAGACTATTCTTTAAGTAATCTCCTTCTTTCAAACCATAACGTTGCATCTTCCAGACTTCATGTTCAACATCTGCATCAAGACGCGAAGCGATTAATTTTTTAGATAATACATTTACTAAAATTACCATTGCACAAACCATCACGATTTTTCCAAATCCTAAAGTGTTCAAACTTATAATTTCGGTAAATCCGATAATAACTGCTAAAGTCACAATCGCGAGAATAATCTGAATAATTTCTGACTCTTTCATAAAAATAAGAGTTTTAGTTTTTATATAAATATTTTGATTGTCAAAAATATGTCAATTTTTTAATAATTATCGAAAATATAACTAAATTCTCTCTTTGAACTTGCGATTAAATAGATTTTTAAGAGTGAGAGATATAAAATATATAATTAAATATAGTTTTTTTATAAACGTAAAATATAAATAGGGCTGTATTCATTTTTTAACATGCTTAAAATAAAAAAGATTAGTGAAGTTGTAGGAAAACACGTCTACACTGCAGAAGGAGAATACTTCGGACAGGTAGAAGATGTGAATTTAATGGACAATAAAATTGATGGCTGGAAAATTCGCGTAAGCTCTGGATTCATGAGCTCGTTGGGTGGCGCACGAGGAGTAATCATTCCTCAACAATTCGTCAAGTCAATCGGGGATGTATTTATCGTTACAAAGGGAAGCTTACCCTCAAAAGACGAAAACCTCGACTTGCCTTCTTCCGCAAATTCAGCTCAATCATCAGCCCAAGGTAATGGGATGATGACTTCAGGCTTCGATTCTTTCTAAATTAAAGATTTGAATGTGCAAAAGTTCAGACAGCTTCTTCAGATTCCTATAGCCCTAAACTGTTCCCATCGGTTAAGGGATATCAATTTTTGGTTAATTAATATAGAGAGATATTTAATTTCAGGATGAGTATTTATTAGGTTATAGTTTCAAAACAATACGTCAAGGAAATAAATTTTATTTTGTAACAGTGGTTTTCATGATTCTTTCGTAAATTGTTTTTGTTCTACCTAGGGGAATTTAATTTTTAGTGAATATTTATATATCTTAAAGTAATCCTAAAATTATGGCAGAGACAATTTTATCGAGTCCAATTTTTACAGAAGCAGTTCTTCCATTTATGTTAATATTCACAGTAGTGTTTGCAATTCTTCAAAAATCTGAAATTTTGGGAAAAGACAAGAAACAAATAGATGCCTTGGTCGCATTAGTTGTTGGACTCATAACAATTACTTTCGCAAATGCCGTCGGAATTATAAATAGCTTAATGCCATTTTTAGCAGTTGCAGTCGTGTTGATTTTAGTATTCTTGATATTAGTCGCGATGGTTTCACACGAAGGAACTAAGGGATGGGAAACTGGATTTAAGAAAACAATAATAGCCCTAGTATTTATTGCAGTGATTGTTGCAGGTTTGGTTGTAACGGGTGCATGGAGTTATCTATCTAATAAATTTTTAGGACCTTCTGGTTCAGACTGGTTTACTAATGCTGTATTTATTGTAATAATCATAGGCGCTGGGCTCCTCGTTTTCCTTGGCGACAAGAAAAGCGAGAGCAAAGACAAATAGCAATAAACTAAACCTCTATAATAATTAGTAATTTTTGTTTGACGAAACATATTTAAATAAACTCCTTATCATTCAAATATGATGATCACTGGCGCATTTTTGCAATTCTTTTCACTATATGATTTATATGCTCAGTGGGAATCGTCAGGAGTATTTGATTTTTTGTTGCCCGCATTATTAATTTTCTCAGTCATTTTCGGGATTTTGACATCGACTAATATTCTCGGGGGAAATCGTGGTATCAATTTTGCCGTAGCTGCATCCGCAGCTTTAATGGCAATGCGTTTAAGAGTTGTTTCAGATTTCTTCTCCTTGATTTTACCAGGTTTGGGGATTGGAGTCGCTGTGCTCGTTGTTCTCCTCGTAATGGCAGGGTTATTTATGAGCAACGCAAATTGGAGACAATGGATGCCCACTTTCTTTTGGGGAGGCCTAATAATTGGGTTAATTATAGTAATCTCTGTTTTGAATAGTCTCGCTTGGTTCGGATCACCTTGGTGGCAAACAAATTGGACATCTATCATTTGGATTATTGCAATATTCGCTGTGCTGGCACCATTATTCGCCGGTCCAAAAGACGAAGAAGTATTTAAAGAAGAACAAGCTCGCACAAAAGATGCGCCTATGTTCCGTCAGATAAGATAATGGGCGTCGACGTCTCCGCATTTGTTTATTTTTTACCAATACTTGCATTTTTAGTAGTGTTTGCAATTATGCTTGCAGTTTTAAACAAGACAAAACTTTTGGGAGACAATCTTTACATTCAACTGTTTTTTGCATTTGTGATATCAACAATTTTCGTGACTGCAACAAGCGTCAGACAATTAGTCCTTAATGTCTTGCCGTGGTTCGCCGTTTTGTTAATCGCTTTGTTCCTCTTAATGGTGCTAATTGGGTTTATGGGTAAAACTGATGCAATAATGAATAAAGGGGTCGGTTGGATTTTTGTAGTGCTACTTATAATTACATTTTTAGTTTCAGGCGTAAAAGTCTTTTCAGGCACGATTGGAGCATATCTCCCGGGAAGTCCAACATTAGGCACAGGTAATCCGAATTTAACGAACTTTTTCCAGTGGGTTTATTCTCCACAAGTCAGTGGAGCAACGATTCTGATAATAGTTGCGGCATTAGTGAGTTGGGTGCTTGTCAAAACTGGCGGAATGAAAGGAAAATAAAAAAGAATTAATTAAAAGAAACTTATTCTTTATGAGTTTGTTTAATATGTTTTGAGCCAATAACTTTACCGATTGTTTTTTGAGTCTCTACTATTTCGCGCTTAATATCTTCAACATTTGTAACGTAATCTCCTACCTTTCTCAAAACGGAAGATTGTAAAGAGTCTATTATTTTTTCTATTCTTTTAAGGCGCTCTTCAATAGATTCAGTTTTTGCTTCGAGTTCAGTCTTCGTTGAAATCAATTTCTCCATTTTTTTTCGAACATCTGACAATTTTTCAGAGATTATCTGTTCAGAAATTTCCATAATCGTATCACTGCTTAAAGCTACCGAATTATAATCATGGCCTCCTGAATTCGGAGCGTTCTGATCATATTGAGGATAGTATTCTTGTTGTTCTTGTTGTAAGGGCTGTTGCATTAGTGAGGGTTGCATACCTTGTACTTGCATCGCTTCTTGAGGAGAGGACATATTTCTATCTTGAGATAGAGTTTGGTCCATCATTGATTGTTCTGCTGACTGATCAAATTGTGATTCGACTGGAATTAAGTCATTTGTTTGACCTTCCACAGCAGATTTTATTCTAGATTGTGCAAGTGCCTCTGAAATTTCTCGATAAGATATGCCTTGATCTTGAAGCCGCGCTATTATTTCGGTTTCTCCCATTCCTGATTGTTGCATTTGTCTTATTTCTTCAAGAGTGCCCATTATTTTTACCATGTGCAGACATAAAAAGATCAAGTTGACGTTGAAGCATCAATACCTCCTCTTTTCTCGCTGACTCTGAAAGTTGGTCTGCAATCTTTTTAAAGAAATCCTGTATTTTAAGATTTTCCTCTTTTACTTTATGCAGTGTCTTTTTTATTTCCTGAATTTCGGTAAACATAGATTCCCTATCTTCAATAACATTTTTCCCTATCAATAATAATCTATCTTTTAGGAGTCTTTGTCTCTCTTCAATATCTTTTAAACGAGTGTTGACGTCGATGAAATATTGTTCCTCGACTGACTGAGGTTTTTGCTCCATATATAGTTCAGTATCTTTGATTTTATAATAGTTTGGATTGTCTATTTAAATCACTAAGTGAAATTTAATTCGTGACTAAATTTATTTAAATGGGTGTTTGTTCGAAATCATATGCAAATTAAAAAGTTTCAAAAATTTAATTTAGGGAAGATAGCCATAATAGTTATAATTCTCATCTCATTAATTGTTTCAGTTTTGATTTCTATGGAGAGTATTACAGGATATGTCATTTCTGAACACATCAACACCTCAGCAAATTTGCTCGCTACAGGATTTTTCATGATAGGAATTTTTGGAGCAGTATATTATCTGACCAAACTAAAATAATTATATCGGGTGCTAATTTCAATTTAACGAATCTTAAACAAATTTTAGGACACCGTCAAAACCATCGCTTAAGAGCTTCCTGTTTATCTTTTTCTTTTCCAAATATACTTTGAATATCTTTCTCAACAATTTCCAAATTCTCAATTAGATAGGGTGAAACATTGTATCCCCTAGCTAAATCTAAAGCCGATTGCATATATTTTACGATGCTTCCTTCAGAAATTGTAAATATTAATTTGCCGCCACAACGAGTACATTTTCCAACAAGAGGAGGTCTGCGAAATTTATCATTGCAATCCACACATCTGAAAACTTGCTGTGAAAATTTTCTAAAATTTCCTCTAATGTCTCGGATAAAATGCCTCTCAATTATTAGGCGCGCTACATCTCTCACATCTACCGCACGTATTTTCTTGCAAAGATCCATCTGCTCTGCTACTTTATCGTGCATCGTTGGCAAAGTTTTGTAACTTGAACAAAGCATACCTTGATTTATGTCGGAAGTGTCATAAGAAAACCAAAGATTATCAAATTCATGTTCTCCTTTTAGACGGTTTGCAACTCTTTCTAATTTTATTTCGCTTGAATGCTTATGTGCTTCTGCTGCACGATACAATTCAACAGGAAGTTCTCTAGTCACGTCAAGATCAAATATCATATCATCTACCTCTCCAGCACGCATTCGCGTATTCAACACTAATGGAGCATCTTGTGTACCTCCACGATGTGAAGGTAAAAAATGTTTTGAAAAGTTTAATAATAAATCCATAAGGAGCATAACTGCCGCTTCATCCCCATCACAATCGCGCCTCATTGCAGCATGCATATAGGGCGAAGCAAGTAAAGCTTGTATCTTTGAAAAGCCAATTACTCTTCCAACCACAGCTGCACAATTATGTGGGGCGATACAACCGAGCAATGCTCCAACCAAATCATCTTTATTTTTGCATCCAAAAACCTTCTCCATTTTATACAAATAGGTCATCTCATCGTCTATAAATTTACAAATATTAAATAAAACTATATCTGATTTTTCATCAGCTGAATCTGGACATGCGGGTAAAACAACATCATGCGGAAAAATTTCTAAAATCTGGCTATTATTTTCAAGAACCGCTCCAAAAACATCATATTCATATCCTAGCGCACGTAATTTCTCGACACTCGTGCCAACCTCTTTCGGCTTAAAGTGGGTCAGGGGCATCTCAGAAATATCATATCTAACAGTTCCATCTTTATTCACATGAAGATTATATTTCGCTCGCAACATCCCTTTGATAATATTTTCACAACTATGGTCTTCGCTAGACGTTCCTCTAACTCCTTTGATAACTACTGGCAAATCGTCAATTCTTGCACCAATCTGTTTCTTCGCAGATTCAAAATAATTTTTAACATCTATTTTTCTAACGGCATGTTGTCCAGATTTTGTTGGATGATCCAAACATCTCTCATCAGAATATTTCTCACAAATATTACAATAAAATTGCTTCCCACAAATGGCTCCACACTGAAAACATCTCGGATAAACACTATCAATATTACAAAGCTTACAAAAATAATTTGGGAAATCTGATTCTACAAATCCATTTTCCAAACTAGATTGAAAACTTCTAAGTCTTCCCCCTTCCTCGCCGACAGGAAAAAGCACATGTGGACTACCAATCAGTTTCCGAAGTTTTGCTTTTTCAGGCCTACCCATTCTCGCACCGATAAACGTACCAGCCTTATCTTTAACAATAAATTTAGATATTTCTTTCAAAACCTCCAAAACATTTTTTTGCTCAAACAGTTTTTTAGAAAGGCAGTCTATTTCTTTATCCAAATCATTAGTCAAATAATCTATACCTATATTCGTCAATAATGCCTGCGTGTCTTTTTCAGATAAACTTACGTGTTCTAAACAGACTTCATGCTCACAGCCTATCAATTCTAACGCACGTTTTCCATTAACAAAACGCTCTTTTTCAATTTGAGTATAATTTAATCTTAAACTACTATTAATTATCTCACCATGAGCTATCCAATCCAACAAACCTAAAAATTGTTCATAAGAAATCTGACTCCAATAATAAATATATTCTGGATGTAATGGAACATTCTCTTTTTTAGACAACTCAATCGCGCGCTCAAATGACACATTCAACTCAGAGTCAATTCCTTTTTCAGCAAGTTCAGCTTTCCAATATTGCTCAACATATCCTGGAACTCCTAGAATTTGATTTCTATTTAAAAAATCTCCGTAAGGTATAAGCAAATCTCCTAAGTATAATATTTCCGAAGTTTGCCCATAGAGGTTTTTACCATCATCATAACTTTTAACCTTGATGACACTTCCGTTATTCAATTTAATAATTGGTCCATCAATTGTATCACAAGACGCAACAGTACATCCCTTAGTGGGTTTTTCAATTTTTAATTGTGTACCAATAGCAATAAACCCTTTACTTATAGCCATTGTAGCTGGATGTACTGCTAAAGAAGAATATCCTGTATTTCTGCATCTTCCATATCTCAGTCTAAATGCGCCAGATCTACTCGGATGCGCAAACACCGGTCTTCCAGCAACGATATCTTGAATATAGGTCGCACCTCCTCCAGAGGACTTGACATTCGCCTTACCTTCTTTAATTTTTTTCTGCAATGCAACAAATTCCTCAAGCCAATCCCAACTACTCAATTTGAAACCTTTATTTTTCAAGGAAACAATTCTTTTCAGAATCTTGGGAGCTTTCTGGGCTAGTCCCTCACAAGAAGTAAGACAAAAACCGCTACGAATAAAATTGGTTTCTATTCTCGGCAAATCTTTATAATTATACACTTCAATATCCTCACTCGCATCACCCGAAGTTTGCACTGGAACATGTTTAAGTAAAAACTCTAATTCTTCTTCCGAAGGCAGATATTGTAAATTAGTTATTCTTTCATGATATAGATTTGCCTCATGTACTCCCCGCTTAACTTCGTCTTCAGTTGGGTCATATCGTGCATATCCAAATAATTCTCTTAAATAATCAATTATCACTAGTGAAAATGCTGCCTCGGTTCCACCAGCAGAACGAATCGGTCCAGCATAAAATGGTGCAAAATACTCAAGCCCATCACGAGTCTTATTTAATTTCAACTGTACAAATCCTTCAATAGGTGACGAAACGACTCCTAAAGTCATATATGCAATCGCAAGACGCACACCAACTTCAATCGCCTGATGATGACTCTCAAATTTACAAAATTTTTCTTTGGCAATTTCTTCAGCAAGAGTTAAAGCAACCGCAGGGTCAAGTGAACCAAATTCTCGCTCGAGTTCAAGAATTCTCTGCACAATTCTCTGATCTTGAATTTGTGGATAAATTGCAGAAATCAAACCAACAACTTTTTCAGCAAGAGAACTTGCCTGAGGCACCTCAACTTTATTTTCAGGATCGAACCCCTTTGCTCTTGCAACATTAGCAAAGTCATATGCTCTTTGAACTTCCTTTTGTAAACTTATAAAATAATCATTGACTTTCATTTTCCACCCCCTGTGAAAAATCTAAAATCTTCAATTCATGGGTCTTTACATTAAACACTGGAACTTTGCAAGGGTCTGGAATATTTCCGATTTTCTCCTCGAATTCAGTCTGTGCCTGCCAACAACTTCCTGTGATTATCAAAATACCATTATGTCTCTCTATATCGAGTCTATGAACTTCTCCAGTACATAAAATATCTGGAGTCTCTGATATAACCAAAGGATCTTTTTCAGTATTAGGCACATAAACTACCGATGAATGTGTCGGAGCCAAATGGCGACGTTTGAGCATGTGTTTTATTGCTTTCGCAGGACTCTTGTGTGCTTTTATAACTCTTAACTCCTCGATATTATTTATGAACGAATGTATACTTGCTCCATGATACATTTGCACTTTGAATTCTTTCCCCTTCTCAAAAAGTTTGACAAGACAAGGATTTGAAACTAAAACTAAATTAGGTATTTCATATAATGCGCCAGCATAAAATCTATCTACAATTGGTTGTGGTTCAGGTACTCGCGAAGCGTCGTGTTGTCCTGGACACATAAAAATAGTTATTCTCTCCGGAATTTTCCTCAGATATTCTGCAAACTGATCGTATTGTCCTTTCAAATTTTTTATTTCAAGCAGTCTCTCCTGCCCTGGAAAAACTCCTATCCCATCAACAGAATCTCCTACAATAAAAATATATTTTATTTTATTGGCAAGTTCATGTCCACTATTTAACCAAATTATAAACTGTTCAAATTGCTCTTTCAAAAATTTATGACTTCCAACGTGGATATCTGAAATAAATGCTAGACTGTAATCTTCGTCAAATTTTGTTTTTTGCACAATGAATGCTTCTGGAAAAATAATTTCATGTCCAACAACAAGTTCATTATTACCCGAACATCTTATAGCTACGACTTCATCTAATTGTAGTTCGTCAGCCACTTTGAAAATATCACTCTGTGCCTTAAACAAAACAGTCATCTTGCCAGTCAAATCTTCAACATGGACCATTAAATTCTTATTCTTCGTAATTCTTTTCTCATTAACCATTCCAATAAGAGTAAACTGTTGTCGCGTTCCAGATAATTTATTTATTGAAATCAAATTATCAACTCCTGCACGATTAATCAGTATACTCTGCAACTCTCGATAACGTGCACGAAAATGTCCAACAAAATCTTGAACAGTTATTTTTTTATCAGTGGTCGTTTTCGCATAATATATTTTATAAGGTGTCCCAAATTTAGTCAATTCTTCACTAAGGGGTTTAGCTACTGATTCAGTATTTTCTAATTTGAATTCTGTATGTATCCCAAGTTTGAATAGAACATTAAGAATCACAGGTTTCACATTCCCAGACGAACTTTTAAAAAAATTCTGCACAGAGTCTAAATTTTTTAATAAATTAGATTTAGTAATAAATCTTTGTCCTGATGCTGAGATAAAACCATCAATTAATTGCTCAATAACTGAAGAGTCACTCAAACCAGACAGCACATCAAACAAATCCTTATCAAGTAAAACTCCTTTCTGTTTTATCAGTTCAACTATTCCTTCACTCATATCATCAACCCTTCTGTCAGCATTTCTCGCGCACGGGTTTTTATCGGTTCAGGTATCATCAATTTTATCTCGCGCGTCCGACCTTGTCGTCCGCGACTCACTACATCCACATTTATCAATCCGAGCATATCAAATTCTGCAATTATATCAGAAATCCGCCTTTGAGTCAAACTCTCAAATTTACATTGTTGGCACAACTCTTGATATTTATTATAAACTTTACCCGTAAATAAAGGATTATTTTCATTAATATTAGAATCATGTAAAGTTAATATGGAATAAAGTACAAGTTGGTGTTGTTTAGGTTCATTTTGAATTATATCTAACATTTTATCTCTTTCAATTTTCTGATTTGCCTTATCAAGAAATTCCAAAGTGAGTTTTTTGGAACCCTCTCTTTCTGCAAGTTCTCCAGCAACACGCAACAAATCTAAAGCTCGTCGCGCATCTCCATGCTCTCGAGCAGCAAGCGCTCCACATTTAGGGATAACTTCATCTGCAAGAACACCTTCAGCAAACGCTTCGCCTGCGCGTTCTCGCAAAATATCTTGCAACTGTAAAGCATTGTAAGGTGGAAAAACTAATTCCTCCTCACCAAGAGAACTCCTGACTCTAGGATCTAAATCATCCATAAAAGTCAAACTATTACTAATTCCAACAAGGTTTATTTGGGCATTTTTCAATTCAGAATTAAGTCTTGTCAAAGTATATAAAAATCCATCTGAAATCTTCTTAACAGCCTGGTCAATCTCGTCTAAAACCACTAAAACTAATTGTTTCTTTCTCTCAATTATTTCAATAAATTTTGAATATACTGAATCTGTGGGAAGTCCAGTTGCAGGCACACGCTCACCCAATGCAGAGATTAGTTCAGCTAAAATTCTATATTCTGTATCTGCAACTTTTTTCAACTTACAATTCACATATATAACTTTCAAAAAATCTTTTCCAGAATCTTGCACCCTTTTCAAAATTTCATTTGTGACGAACTGCACACAAAGAGTCTTACCCGTTCCAGTTTTCCCATAAACAAATAAATTACTCGCGCGTTCTCCTTTCAAAGCTGGTGCAAGAATAGAGGCCACAGCCTCAACTTGCTGATCCCTATGTGGAATTGTTCCAGGAGTATGATTTGTCTGCAAAACCTTTTTATTCTTAAATATACTTCCCCCTGAATACGAATCAAAAATCTTATCAACAACACTTACCATTTAACATCACCAGATATATAAAAAACAAATTATATTTAAACATATCGTAACTGTAACCTATATTTCCTCTGGAAAAAAAATATTTTCCTCGTGGATTGGTAAAAAACACTAAATAACTATATATCCCTCCCAGACCATCATTTCCTTTGGAAATTATATATTATTAATAATATATATCTTAATTAAATAAATAAAAGAATAAGAATATTAAATAATTTTAATTTAAAATAAATTATATTAAAAGGATAATCCTATTAATAATTAAAATATTTTTTAAATTATAAAATTTATCTAAATAAATATAAATTATTAAATATTATATACTTAAAAATACAAAAATTTAAAAATAAAAAATTTAAAAATATTAAAAAAATCTTCTTTTAAACCCTTCTCTTATTTCCAGAAGAAATCAAGGGGACACAGGGTCAAGAAATTAAAAATTAAGATTAATCGAAACCAACCTCCTAAAAACTCAATAAATATATTAATTTCAAAATTTATTTAATTAACTTAACCGAACTTCATAATTAAATAATATTGATCTTATAAAATTTCATAAATCATCAAATCTATAAATTTAAAACAATAAATAATAATATTCTCTAAACAATAATCAATATTATAATAATCTTTATATACTTAACAAATTAACAACAATCATGCCAATAGATAAAAAACCATTGAGAGAGTTTCTAAATAAACCAGTCGTTACAAAAGAGGGCAAGCGCCTTGGTGTTGTCAAAGACATAACTTTTGAAACACGCACAGGCGAATTAATACAACTTCTTTTGAAAGAGCAAACACCTTACACAAAGAGTCTTAACTTAGAAACAAGTTCAAGCAAAGAAACAGTAGTACCTTTTAATTCAATAATTGCAGTTGCAGATTTCGTCGTAGTCTCAGAAGAAGATATTCTTTAGTGTCCAACAACAATATTTAAAAACCCTTTCTAACAAAAAGAATTATGAAAATTATTGGTTTTAATATCGAGGAAATTCACGCAAAAAAAGCATTTGATTTCAAACACATAGCAATAAGTACAGATATTCTCTTTACAAATATCGAAAAAGCAAAAATTGACGTCTTAAAAGACAACGAAGCGTTAAAAATATCTTTTAAATTTATAATCTCCTATAAAGACAGCGAGAAAAAAGAGTCACAGGACAAAAACGAAGTATTAATTCAAGGAAGTATATTATTGATGGTCTCAAAAGATGAATCAAAGGAATTCCTAAAATCTTGGAAAACTAAAGAAATTCCCAAAGATAAAGCGTTAGGTTTATACAATATTATTTTGAAAAAATGTTCAGTAAAAGCTCTTCAATTAGAAGATGAAGTAAATCTTTCTCCACATATTCCTTTCCCACAAATTCGTAATCAACAACAAACACCCCAATAATAATTTAATTCACAAATCCTTTAATTTTCCAAAATCTAACAATTTCAAATTTTCTCCAACAATTTTAACATTAAAATTTTCAAAATTAAAATTCCAAAAAAATCCTAATTCAAAATCTCGCGGATCGGTTCCTTCAATCAAAGGGAAAAAACTCGGAACAATAATAACTTTCTGTTTGCGAAATCGTCCAGTGAGAAAACATTTATAATTTTCTTTTTTAAATTCATCGTAAAGTGTGACTGCCGGATGCCCATGCCCCAAAATCCAATATTTAATAAATTTATTATAAATTTTTTCAATATCTCTATCACCATGTAAAAACGCAAATTCTTTCCATAAATAATAGTCTTTCCCTTCAATATCCAGTTTCCGTAAAATTGGAAAAAGTATTTTGTCGTGATTTCCCTCAATTATTATCAATTCTTTACACTTCTTCTGTAAAATTTTCAGAAAATTTTCAATATCTCGCCACTCTTCATATAAAATAGCACCAAACTCATGTTTCAAATCACCTAAACAAATTATTTTATCTACTTTTCCTCCAACAACTGAAGAATCAATAATCTCTTCAAAATCTTTTACACATTTCTCATAAACTTTTACAGGTATCATCACTCCAGAAGATCTCAAAAACCCCCCATACCCTAAATGCAAGTCTCCTATTACAAGAATGCGTTCTTCACAATCTTCAATCAGCAAACACTTTCCAATATATTTTATTTTCATTTTCCTTGAATGATTTTTAAATGTAGTTCGTGCATTCTCTTCAAAAACGCAATCTTATCTTCAATTTTAATAAAATCGGCATGACTCTGAGTCAATAAATTAAGTCCAAATGGAGAGACCATTACAGTCTTAACAATCTTTAATTTAATTCTTCCATCTTCAACATCTTTAACAATATCGCTCGCTCTCGAAACATCCATCAAATCTTCTAGAACTTCACGTCTGGCCTCGCGCAAAATTGGAAAATCTTTATTTATTTCTTTAACTGCACTCAGCAAAAAGTGTGAATGCATTTGTTGTTTTCCAACACTCTTTGACCGACCCTTATAATTCCGCAATATCATTAGCGAACGCGCTGCACAATGTCTAAATCTTCTTCGCAGAACATCTGTCTTCTCAATAGCTTCATCAAGAATTTTTCTAAGCTCTTTAGATCCGACACCCTTCAAAATTTTATTTAAATCCAAATTCTCCCCAGTAATGAAAAAACCGTTATCATTTATTCCAACTTCAACATCTCGACCACGCAATGCGGCAGCAACATAAGCGTAAGCTCTCGATAGCGCATCATTTACTCGCCTACCAAACATAGAATGAAATAAAATATATTCTTTATCTTGTCTGAACTGCTCAATCACTAAAAGTTTATCGCTCGGTATATCTGAAAAATTTGCTTGCTCAAGGAAATAAGCATAAATCTGTCTAGCTGTTTCAAGAGAACAATAAGTATAGTCTTGAATAAATTTAATACATTTAGGAGAATTTCGTATTCTTTCATTAACGAGTCCTCTGAAATGTGCAATTTCCGATGCAACCTCAAAACTCAAAGGCAACTGTTCCGAAAACCAACTCGGTATTGTTGGTTGTCTGCTTACATTAGCAATAACATACACCTTCATACCTTTACTATGTATAAATTGATATTTCGCACCACCTAAAACAAAAATATCTCCCTTTTTCAACTTCTCAAGAAATGATTCATCAATGCTTCCAACGATAGACCCTTTCATTTCCACAGGAGAATTCACAACAACACTGACAAAACCCTCTTCTGGAATCGTTCCAATATTAGTTAAGTAAATCAGCCTCGCAAGCTTTCCTCGTTTCCCAATCTCTCCCGTAGACGAATCATACCAAATTTTCGCGTAAACATGTCTGTGCTCAAGACTATATTCTCCAGCAAGATAACTAATCACATTAAAAAAATCCTCTTTGCTCAAATCCCTATAACAATAACTCTTTCGAATTAGTTTAAGCATAGATTCAGCTTTCCAGATTTTAGCTATTGCCATTCCATAAATCTGTTGCGACAAGACATCGAGCGCATTTCTTGGAATTTCAACTCTGTCAATCTTTTTCTCAATCATCTGTTTCATTAATATTACACATTCAACCAAATCATCTCTATCCATAACAATAAATTTCCCTTTCGGATTAGAATGTAACTGATGTCCGGCACGCCCAATTCTTTGTAACGCACGAGCAACACCCTTCGGAGATCTTAACAAAACAACTAAGTCAATGCTCCCAATATCAATTCCAAGTTCCAGCGAAGTTGAAGAAACGACAGCTCTCAACTCTCCTTTGCGAAGTCGTTCCTCTATCATAAATCTTTGTTCTTTACTCATAGAACTATGGTGTGCTCCAATAAGTCCCGCATATTTTCCAGGAAAATGTAAGTCTAGATAATGAATCACTCGTTCAGTAGCATTTCTCGTATTTGTAAATATTAATGTTGTTTTATGATTTTGTATTAAATCATCTAATATATGGTAAAGTCTCTTCTGATTTTCTCCAGTTTCAAGAGTAAGTAACTCTTCTCCTGGACTTATCAATTCAATTTCAACTTCCTTTACCAATGGCACTTGCGCAATCAAACATTCTCTCTCAGTCCCAACTAAGAATTTCGCAATCTCCTCAATTGGAGCAATTGTCGCACTCAATCCAATTCTCACAGGAGAAATAACACTAAACTCTTGCAATCTTTCAAGTGTCAAACTAAGATATGTCCCTCGCTTATTCGCCAAAGCATGAATCTCATCAACAACAACAAATTCCAGCGCCTTCAAATTCTCGGAAAATTTAGGTGCAGTCAAAATAATTGCCAAACTTTCGGGTGTGGTCACAAAAATATGGGGTACCTTTCGAGCCATCTTGGCTCTTTCAGAAACAGTTGTGTCTCCCGTGCGCAAGCCAACACGAATATCTTGCATCAGAATATTTTTATTCACAGCAATCTCTTTAATTTCGCGTAGAGGAGTTTCAAGATTCACGAAAATATCATTAGTCAATGCTTTAAGTGGAGAGGTGTAGACTGCATAAATTTTGTCCTCTAACTCTTTACGCAAGGCAAGTTCCACTAAATAATTCAAAATTCCTAAGAACGCCGTAAGTGTTTTAGTTCCACCAGTTGGTGCTGAAATGAGTATATTCTTTCGTTCATGAATCGGTCCAACTCCATAAATTTGTGTCAAGCTAAAATCTTCAAACCTTGAAAAAAACCATTCCTTTACCAAAGGACAGAGCATTCGCTCAACATCTCCTCGCGTACGCGCTTCAGCAAAACTAACTAATTTGTCTATAACCATAGCTAAATTTTCACAGCAAGCCTAAACTATAAAAACTTTGACCTTATCAAATTATCATGCCTAAAATATCCAAGAAAAAACGTTCAAAAATCGCAGAACAAATTCTCGCACAATTATACCAATATTCTCCCGAGTCTCAATTTACAAATAAAGTCGCTCAAGAAATAGCTCGCGATGAAGAATTTACAAAAACCCTACTTCAAGAATTAGAATCAAACAAACTCGTGGTCAAAATAACTAAAGGTCCTCAAGGCCAAGACTACCAACGTTGGGCGCGCTGGCGTCTGTCCAACGCAGCATTTGAAGCTTATAAAAAGCACATAAATCTTTAAAACGTCACAATTTCTTTAAAATTCATGGATCTTCTCAAAGAATCATTTCAAAGAGTCCGACAAGATATCGAATACTTAGCTCAAGAAATAGAAGTTATCAAACAATTGTTAAGCGATCTCAAAATCCAACAAACAAACAAACAGGAAACGTCAACCAACCAACACTTCTTTCCAACATCTCAATCCCAAGAAGAAGCCTTAAAACCTCTAATTTTGCCGTTCTCCACAAGAAATGAAGGGGTTCCAACAAACCAACCAACAAACAAACAAACCAACCAACACCCCCCTATTTCCACTCCAACACTAGAAAGAAGTTCGTTTAAACAAATAGACAGGACATTTAGCAATATCCAAAAAGTCTCAGAAGTTCTCTCCTCACTTGACGATTTAAAAAAAGAAGTTCGTTTAAAATTTAAACGTCTAACAGAACAAGAAATGATCGTCTTTTCAACAATTTATCAGTTGGAAGAACAAGGGTTTGTCGTCGATTATGCCTTATTATCTCAAAAGCTAAATCTTACTGAAATCTCAATCCGAGATTATATCCATAAAATTCTAAAAAAAGAAATTCCCCTCCTCAAATCAAAAGAATCTAATAAAAAAATTACACTTTCGATTCCATTAGATCTTAAACGCATTACCTCTTTACAAACAATTACCCAATTAAGAAATCTTTAATCGTTATACCGAATATATGTCTACAAGCCCAGCTAACTTTTCAAAAAAGTCTAAAACTTCAAATTTTTAGGGGTTTAAGCCTTAATGTTTGATAATCTTTTAACTCTTACTTTTACCTAATCAGATGTGATGCGCTCCATCAGGCAAAACATCCTCACTTTTAGGTCTTTTTTCCTAAATTTTTTATCAAAAAATTTCTCTCTTTTAGGGAGATTTTCCAACATTTTCCAACATCTCTCACTTTTTTCATTAAATTATTCCCTCCTTAGGTAATTTCTTGTATTTTTGCTTATCTTTAACTCTCACTTTTGCATATTTTTCGAGTTTGTTGCGAACTTCTTCACTCACAAATACTCTTTTCTTTCCATTTGGTTCGGTTAACTCTTGGATCAAACCCTCATTTTTCTGTTTTATTGCATTTATTTGTCCTCTTATTGTAGCTCTCTCTTTTCCTAAAAGTCTCGCAATATCCTCATAACTCAGCTTCATTTCTGAGTTCATCAGTGTAAAAATGATTAATCGTTCATTGCTACTTAATCCTTTCAAAATATCATAAAAATTACCTGTTTGAACAGCTGTTTGAACAGGTTCTTCAACACTAAAAACAGGTTCCTGTTTGTTTAAAACAGGCGTTTTTTTGAACACCTGTTCATGTTCTTGAGCTAAATTTGTAAGAGACACAGCTTCTTTCACTCCCTCAAGGTCATCTTTTATAGACGCTATTTCCCTTTTTATATCAGAAATTAAGTCAAACAGCTGTTTGTCGCTGTTGTTAAGGTGTTTAATCCACTTTCCAACACTCTCAAAGTCTTTTTTAACCTCAGAAAAACTCTTCCTAGTTTCTTGTTCTAATTTAGCGACTTCTTTTTTACCTAAAAACATCCAAAACATATCAGATTATAGAGGATATTAGTATATAAATCTTACGTATTTATATCTATAAAAGTAGTAAAAACAAACACCTCTAAACACCTAATAAACACCCTAAACCTCTAAACAAACACCTGTTTAAACACCTCTAAACGCTCCATTTATCCACAAAAACACCTGTTTAAAAATAATCAAATGTCAAATTTACCGACGATAAATAATTTGAACACCTGTTTAATAGTTAATTTTTATATCTAATCCAACAAACTTAAACCCCTCAACAAGAAATTCTTGTTTAAACTATTATCTTTGCAGAATTTTTTAGCAACTCAAAGGGTTAGATTCTATGAATTGCTTATCCAAGAAACAATTACTTCAATAGAGTGAGGCCCGCAGGGCCGAACTGCGCCGACCCCAAACAATAACTCCTAAATAAGATGCATTTTAATGGATCAAATAGATATACTAAGAGTAAGTTCCAGAGGTCAAATAGTAATCCTTTTAGAATTAAGAGGAGATTTAAAATAAAGAGATAAGCCTTAGTAAATAGAAAATGTGGTGAAATCATCTTAAAAACCTCAAAAAATTATCTGTGAAACAACCTTACTTTCTGAAAAAGTTCTGGCTTGTAATTGGTTGAATCCTCAGGACGAGAAGGTATTCGCATACTTACAAGATGAAGTTTAACAAATCAAATCTATTTTTAGCCAATTTTCATTTTTCAGATTTATCCTCCCTAAACCCGCGTCCAGCATTAGTACTCAAAGACTGGCCAGAGGAGGATATTTTAATTGCACAAATAACTACAAAAAATCTAATCTCTATAATTATGAAACCTCGTGCTCTCTCAAAAAGACTACAATAGTTCATTAAAGATAGGCTCAATAAGTCGCGGTAATCAACTTTTCAAATTAGACAAGTCTTTAGTAATAAAAACATTTAGTTCAATAACCAATAAATCAGTTCTTTCAGAAGTTTTCACTAAGCTAAAGCTTATGCTCTTTAATTAAAACTTCCAGCACAAGCCAGTAGTTCGTTTAATTCCTCAAAATTTAATTCCTTATGGCCCAGATATCCAAGAAACAATTACTTCAATAGAGTGAGGCCCGCAGGGCCGAAC
>SXGU01034628.1_pt1 | contig 42987 bp, 19 predicted proteins | sample 3174531 | NCBI WGS metagenome assembly SXGU01 (sample SAMN11356863, study PRJNA531348) | freshwater metagenome | isolation source: freshwater sample F1-140 | place: China: Fuxian Lake, Yuxi | collected 2017-12-25 | reverse complement strand
GACGGCTATACAATTCTTGCATCTGCGTTTCAATTTCTTTTGAGTAAGGTTTTATCTTGGTCTATTTTAAGTAAAGTTTCTGGGTTGCAAATTATAATTCTCAATCTGAACTTGCCTAAATTAATTTGTGCTTATTCCTTAGTCACCACAACGGTTACCCAGATCGGCAGCTTCACGTTGATCAACGACAACACCAAAACAGCGGCGGCCGGTACGACGGTCTATATGCCGCATACCTTGACCAATACCGGCAACGGCACCGATACCTTTTATCTCACCCTGCCTACTGGATTTGATACAACCAATTTGAACGGCGTGTCGATTTTTGCTGACACCGATAACAACGGTACCCCTGACGGTCCGGCCTTATGTACGGTAGGCGGGTCTCCCGCATGTACAGGCACCAACGTACCGACAGGCGCTTTGGCGCCGGGCGCCTCGTTCAATTTTGTCGTTGTGATGGCGGTAAAAGCCACGGCGGCTGATGGCGCGGTAGTGTCTGATGAAGTAGTCACTGGCGTACCTATGAGCGGTACACCATGGTTCAGCACCTATTCGCCTGCTTCAATATCAAATACCGACAAGTTGACTGTTGCCAACAATGTCCCCGTGTTTGCCGTCACGAAGGCTTTTAATACAGGCTCATTGACCACGGGGCCTGCAGGCACAACAGCGGAATATAGGCTGAACTACACCAACTCCGGTAATTCGGCTGGCCCTTTGTATATCAAGGACGTGATTGGTACAGGCAGTAAAGCTAATTTTAGCTATGTGGCAGGCCAAGCCGTCTGGTCAGGCTCAGGTTCAGGCGTGGTGTCGTTGACTGATGCGAATGCAGAAGACCAATCAGGGATTCGTTACTTGGCGGCCACGACGGGTGTAGGTACATCTGCGCAGACCGCGATTGAAGCATTGATTGCCAGCGTACCGGCGAATGCTTCAGGTTATATTACCTTCAAGGTTACTGTCGACACCGACGCGCCGTTGGGCACGAGTGGAACAACTAACACTGCTGATTATACTAGTGACGCCTGTAGCGCAACGTTGCCTTGTACGCCAACAGGAACACTCACGACCACTAACCAATCACGTTTCACAGTGACCGGTGACTATAGCGTGGTGGCGAATAACAGCTCAGGCTCAGACGTAGACGGCGACAATGCCGCTGCCGCCGGCAATGATCTGGTAACTACGACTCCGACTGCTGTGGCGCCCGGTGCTGTCGTGTCATTCGACAACTACATCCACAACACCGGCTCTGTCACGGACACGTTTAACATTACCTACAATGTCAATAATTTTGGTGGCGCCACTAAGTTCCCCAATGGCACTACTTTCCAATTGTTCCAAGCCGATGGCAGTACACCGTTGACCAGCAGCGATGCTGACGGTATACCCGACACCGGGCCGTTGGCATCGGATGGGACCTACAAGGTGGTGTTGAAAGCCACGATCCCGGCCAATGCCTGTGACTTGATTAACTGTGCTACGGCAAGCAATTTCACTGTGGCTAAAATAGCCACGTCAAAAGGCAGCCCAGCGGTAAACAACACCGTGTTTGACCAGTTGGCCTCAATCACGCCGCCGAGTGTGGATTTGACCAACAACTTGGGTGTTGATGGTATAGGCACAGGTAGTTTGACAACGGTTATCACGACCAAAACAGTGCTGCCTGGTAATGCTGCACAATTTGATTTGAGCGTTAAAAATACCGGTTTGGCGACTGACAACTACGATTTTGCCTATCATTTGACTACCGGCAGTACGCTGGCCAGTGCAGCGGCTTTCGTGCCAGGCACCTTGCCGTCCGGCTGGACAGTGGTTCTCCATTCAGGAACGTGTACTGCATTGGGTGGCGTTGTCAGCAACACTAATGCAATTACAGCAGGTAGCACGGCTAATTTTTGCGCCGTAGTCACCACACCGGCTTCAGGCCCAACGGCCGCGGCAGGCACTTATAATGCCTATTTCCGGGTCTTATCCGATGCGACTAAAGCAAGCGATATAAAGCTCGATGCGGTCACGTTATCGGCACAAAACATTTTGTCCTTGGCGCCTGACGGTACCGGCCAAATTCAACCCGGCGGCACGATCGTGTATCCGCACACCTTGTTGAATGGCGGCAACAACTCTTGCGGCCCTAACTTCACCTTTAGTGTTACTAATAGCGGTGCTGCGGCTGGTTGGACTTACGTGCTGTACCATGATGTGCTTGGCAATGGCGTTGTTGATCCGGGTGATACTGTTATCGGTGGTGGCAGCAATCCGAGCGATACACTGGTCTCGGCGTTGCCTGCATTATCAGCAGGGACAAGCCTAAAGCTATTGGTTAAGGTACAAGCTCCTTCAGGCGCATCATCCGGTGTCAATTCTGTAATCAACGTCACAGCAGTTGACACAACTTGTGGTAGCACTAACCAAATAGGCGACACCACCACGGTGTTGGCGGGCCAGATTCGTCTGGACAAAACACAAGCTTTAGGTGCCTGGAACAGCGGCACTTTAACTTGTGATGCTCCTACTGGGGGCTATTCGATCAGCGCCCTGAACCAAAAACCCGGCCAATGCGTATGGTACAAGGTTGTCGCCACTAACGATGGTGACGCGGCTGTGACCGATGTTGTCATCAATGATGCGACACCGACCTTCACCAGCTACGGCGGTGGCGGCGCTTGTGCCAGCACCGGTTCGGTCTCCACCTCAGTTGGGTTCGGGTTAGGCGGTACAGGTGTTGCGTCGGTCGGCAGCACTGGCCCGATCACTTGTGGCACTTGGACGAGTGTGCCGCCTAATGCCACAACGCAACTGGAGTTTTCGGTTCGTATCAACCCGTAAGTCGGGTAGTCGGGTAGGTCGGGCAACAGCTTTATCGTTGCCCGACAATTGACGATCTCAACGATTGTGGGAAATGTCGGGCAGGAAAGCATTGCCCGACCTACACCGGGGTTTTTGGTTCGTATCAACCCGTAAGTTAAGAGAATAAAACAGGTTGGATAAGCTATCGCTGACCCAATCTGCGCATGCAGACCCGACAGGTTTTAAAAGCCTGTCGGGTCTCAATCCGGGACAACAGCGATTAGGCCGGTATTCCTGGTAAGAACAGTACTAAACCCGGTTTTTTCCCTTGTACTCATGTTGGGAGTGCAAAGGAAAACATCAGGCGCATATAACTGACCAACCCCTATAAAATATGACAATAACAAGAACACTACCTACCTGGATTGCTGCTGTATTTGCTGATAGAGCCCGTACAGCAGTGATCTATGTGTTGCTTTTGATTGGCGTATTGGCCGGGCAAGCAGCGCAAGCAGCCATGCCTCCGGGCGGTACAGTCATCAATAATCGCGCCGAAGCCACCTATATCCCTCATGGTCAGACGGCAAGCGAAACGCTTTATTCGAATACCGTCCAGGCCACCGTGCAGAATGTCGAGGCATTGACTCTGACTCATGACCAGACCGTCAGTCTCCCTCCGGGTGCAAACGCGCTCATCGTGCATGTGTTGACGAATACCGGTAATGTGACATCGAAGTATGTCTTTTCAATGCCCAACGCTAACGACGACGACTATGATTTGGCTAGACTGACACTGGTTCATGACCTCAATAATGACGGTCTTTTCGAGGCGAGCTCTGATCAGCCTATCAAGTTAACCCCATTCAATGTTAACGGTGTCAATGGCCTCACTAGCCCGATTGGGGCCAAAAGCTTCATCACCCTGGCGGCTGGGGAATCCGCTACTCTATTGGTCATGGGGCAAGTGCCGGCCAGCCAAAACGGCGGCCTTGCCCGTGTTTTGCTGGGTGTCAAGACGGAAAGTGAGGCGGTTAGCGCTTTCAATACCGATATCATCAAAGTGAGTGATTCGGCTGTCATGTCGATTGTCAAGAAAGCGGATCAGGTCGGACCGGTTAAAATCGGTCAACAGATACGTTACACGCTGACCGCCGCCAATATCGGCAATCAGCCTGCATTGCCCGCCGCAATGGCCGGTTCCACGGCGACACCGATAAAACTGGACGGGGTGGCGAAGTCTTTTGTCCTGATTCATGATGTTATCCCTGAGGGTGCCCTATTTGCCGGCAGACTCAGCTCCAGTAACGGCAATGCGGTAAAAATGTATCGCGTTCGGGGCGCCGCGCCTTTCGATTATCAAAGTACTTTTATTGAGCAGTCTCTGGTTAGCGAAGTTGCGATTGGTTTGGTGAGCCAAGTCGATGTTAACGCGTCTGTATCGATGTCCTTCGATGTCAAGGTAAGCGGCAACGAATCGGGTAAAATCAGCAATAGCGGCTTTGTGGCTTTTAATGACGGTGCCAACAATACCGATGTTGAATCCAACCGGATTGTTTTGACTCTGAAATCAAATGACTTGCGCATCGGCCTTGCCAAAAAAGCCGGTACTGTAACTGCCAATCGTAGTGCCGACGGTGAGTTGGACGGCACTTATACCGTCCCTTTGACCTTCACCGTTAAAAATTACGGCGATGCGCCGCTCTATGATCTGGCGGTCAATGATTTGCTGGAAGGCGATAAACTATTCGGCGCCTATGTCAAGAAAGCGAAGCCCGGCAAGGGACAGTACACCGTGGTGGCCGATACCGGCATCGCCTCGACGCCAACTCAGGGCGCCAAAGTCGCTTATAACAGCCGCTTTACCGGACAACCCGGTTCTCAGAACATGCTGGCGCCGAACGCCATCCTGCCGGTCGGAGGAACCTTTACCGTGCAGTTCAGTGTGCGCCTGTTTCCTGCCGACGGCGTCAAAGAAATACTGAATACCGCCACCGCCAATGCAGCCGACAAACCGGCTGGCCCGTTGACGATAGTCGATGACTCTGTAGACGGTACCAATCCCGATCCTGACGGTAACAACGACCCGTCTGAAAAATCACCGACCCCGATTGCATTGTCGGGGGTAACACCGTTGACACCGATGCTGTCAATGGTTAAATCCGCAGGCTTGCCGCGCAAGATTTCAGCGGATACCTATGAGCTGGATTATGCGATTAAAGTGAAAAATACCGGTAAGGTCGACGCCACCTTCGTTAGGGTTGCCGATAACCTGGATTGCACCTTTGAAATGGATCGCGCCAACGGCCCCGTTAAATCATGGGAACTGCTAGGTCCCCCGGTCATGCAGAACGGACTGCTGGTGTCTGCGGGCAGCGCTTATAAAGGATATGTCGGTAGAAACGGCAATCTCGGACTTTGCGATCGCACTCAACTTGATGAAGATGACGCCGCGTTAGGTTTTCCAAACACGCTACAACTAAGCCTCAGCGACGGCACTCGTACTCTCAAGCCGAATGAGGAAGAGATTATTACCTTTTCCGTTCGTCTGGTGCGTAATCTGGCTACCTCCAAAACCAGCGAGACTTTTTCCAATAAAGCCTTTGGCGCCGCGTTTGACAGCAATAGTGTTAATAGCGCGACTATTGTTGTCGCGTCATCGGCTTTTGTGAATGCCCTGTTAATCGATCCGCAAGGCGTTATTTACGATTCCGCCAATCCCGCCAAATTGATTGAGGGCGCCAAGGTTATTCTGACCAAGGAGAGCTGCACCGGAGGAGCAAGTTCCGATTTTACTCTTGACCAGTTGCAGTTCGGTTCCGACGGTCGCTACAAGGTGGAAAGCAGCAACGCGGTCAGCATGGTGACAGGCAGTGACGGGGCCTATTTTTATGTATTGAAAAGTCCGCCGGTAACGCAGGATTGTGATTATTCCTTGAAGGTAGTACCGCCCGGCGGTTACCGATTCCAGTCAGAGATAGCGCCGCGTGAAGGCACGGCGCCGGCAGGTTTGGTGCAGCCTCAGGAAGGACCGCCGGCAAATCCCGCCGACGCGCCGTATTACCTGAAATTCCGTTTGGGGCCTAATTACGGCTCGGTGTTTCACAACCATATCCCGGTGGATCCGCCTCTCGATAACGCCGGACAGTTGTTTTTGAAAAAAACCGCTTCTAAGTCGGTGGTTGAGTTAGTCGATTTTCTTGATTACACATTGACCTTGACCAATCAAACTTCTTCGGCGATCACCGGTTACAGCATCGTTGACAATTTGCCTGCAGGTTTTGCTTACGAACCCGGCAGCACGCTGATTGAAGATTTGCGCGCCCCCGATCCCGAAGGCGGTCGTGGTCCCGTTATCACCTGGACCGATCCGAATAGAGTCATTCCTGTAGGCAAAAGCGTTAATTTGACTTACCGGGTGCGGGTCGGTGTCGGCGCGGGGCAAGGCGACGGCATCAATCACGCGGTCGCCAGCAGCGGTGTATTTCGCTCGCAAGAAGCGCTGGCGCGTGTACAGGTCACCGGCGGTGTGTTCAGCGATGACGGCTTCATCATCGGTAAAGTCTATATGGACTGCAATGCCGACCGAGTCCAGGGACATGAGGAAATCGGCGTTCCCGGTGTGCGTATCTACCTGGAAGACGGCACTTACATTATTTCCGATGTTGAAGGTAAATACAGTTTTTACGGCATTAAGCCGGTCACGCATGTGCTCAAGCTGGATACCACGACATTGCCGCGCGGTGCGAAATTGATTCCCTTGTCCAACCGTAACTCGGGCAAGGGCGATAGCCGATTTGTCGATCTCAAGAATGGTGAGCTGCATAAGGCCGATTTCGCCATTTATAACGGTCATAGTGAAGCGGAAAAGGGCGCTTGCCACACAAGCGCCGTCATGGAAGAGGTTAAACGGCGCCGTGCGGCGTTAGTCGAAAGGCCGGACACGGAAACCGACTATCTGTTGCGCAGCCGTCTTGATGCGCAAGGCAGACCGATTAATCCGGGCGATCCACGCGGATTACCCGCCTCCGGCCTGGTGGGACAAATGCCCGCCGCCGTTAACGGCACGCAACGGACCGGTGACGCCGAGGCGTTCACCAGCGTGATGCCGCGCGACATGAGCGTGGTTCGGCCAATGGCCTTGCCGGATGCGCCGGTTGCGACAGTGCCTGTTGTCAAGCTGGAAGACCAGATTGTCAAACTCGACAATAGTCTTGATTTCGTTGATCTCAAGGATAAGGACACTCTGCCTATCGATCAGGCCAATGTCAGGGTGAAGGGCGCTTTGGGCGTTACCTTCCGCCTGACCGTCAACGGCAAGGAAGTGTCCGATAAGCGGGTAGGCAAGCGCAGCCGACTGGCCGACAAGCAGATGGAAGCCTGGGAATATATCGGCGTGGCCTTGAAACCCGGCGCCAACACCGTGAAACTCGAGCAACTGGACATAGCCGGCAATCCGCGCGGTGAAAAGACGATCACGCTGATAGCGCCCGATGAATTGGGCAAGGTGGAGCTGGATCTGCCCGCTGTCGCTATTGCCGACGGCAACACGCCGATCCGCATGAAATTGCGCCTGACCGATGACAAGGGCGTACCGGTCACGGTGCGTACGCAAATGACCCTGGAGACCGATCAGGGCCATTGGGTAACCAATGACCTGAACAAGGATGAACCGGGCACCCAGATTTTTGTTCAGGGCGGTTCGGCGGAAGTTGTACTGATGCCGCCCGGCCAACCGAGCGACGGTATTATTCGCATTAGTTCAGGCGTCCTCAAACGCGAAGTTAAAATCGCCTACCTGCCTGAATTGCGTCCTTTGGTCGGCGCCGGTATCCTGGAAGGCGTATTGAACTTAAGACGCCTCGGTAACGGCAGCCTGAATGCGGCCAGCCCTAATGATGTGTTTGAAAAAGAGCTGAATAATTTTTCGACCACCAGCGACGACAAGAAAACCAGCGCTACCGGACGGGCGGCGTTTTTCTTCAAGGGCTCGGTACTGGGCAAGTATCTGTTGACGACGGCTTATGACAGCGACAAGGGTACCCAGGATCGCTTGTTCCGCGACATTCAACCGGACCAGTATTACCCGATTTACGGCGATTCCGCCACTAAGGGTTTTGACGCCCAGAGCACCAGCCGGATGTATGTGCGTATCGACAAAGACAAGTCCTATCTGTTGTACGGCGACTTTACCACGGCAGGCAATACCGATGTTCGCCAATTGACCCAGTACAGCCGGTCGTTGATGGGTGTGAAAGGGCATTACGAAGACGAGATGTTCAACGTGACCGGTTTTTACAGCCGTAACGGTTCAACCCAGATTGTCGAGGAATTCCCGGCCAACGGCACCTCCGGCCCTTACCAACTGGCTAACGGCGGTAATCTGATTGAGAACAGCGAAAAAGTCGAGATATTGGTGCGCGATCGTAACCAGCCCAGTGTTGTACTGGCCAGTACCACACAAACGCGTTTTGCCGATTATAACCTCGAACCGTTGACCAAACGCCTGTTGTTCCGCGGCCCGATACCTTCAGTCGACGCCAACCTGAACCGTCAGTATATCCGGGTGACCTATGAAACCAGCGCAAACGGCGTCGGCGGTGCGGGTGGCGGACCCAAATTCGGTGTCGGCGGCGTCGATGCGCAAATGAAAGTGACCGACAATATTCAGCTCGGCGTTATCGGCATCAAGGATGACGATCCGGCCAACCGCTCGACATTGCTGGGCGCTACCGGTGTTGTCAAGTTGGGCGAAAAAACCGTCGTCAACGGTGAGCTGGCGCACAGCGATACCGATTTAAAAGGCAGCGGCGTCGCCGAGCGCGTTGAAATCCGCCATGAAGACGGTGACTTGAAAGCCCGCGCCCAGTTCACTAAAACCGACAAGAATTTCAGCAACCAAAGCGCTTATAGCAATGCAGGCCGTACCGAAGCGCCGGCGACTATTGAATACAAAATCAACGCCGACACCAAGCTCAGGGGCGAAGCCATTTACAGCAAGGACGATGTGAACGGCGGCGTGCGCAAAGGTATCGTCGCTAATGTCGTGCGGCGTATCGCAGAAGGCATGGAAGGTGAACTCGGTATGCGCGCATCGGTCGATACCGGCGTTCTGGGCGGCAGCTCTTGCGTCAGTAATCTGACCTACACGACGGCTAATTGCGCACCGACCGCCTTGACGACTCTGGGCAACAGCATCAGGAACGAATTGCTGACCGTGCGTGGTAAATTCACCGCGCAAATGCCTTGGGTAACGGGACTTCAGGCTTATGTTGAAGCCGAGCAGGATGTGCGCGATATTGATAAGCACCTGTTCGCAGTCGGCGCCAATTACCAGTTGACTGAAAAAACGCGGGTATTCGGTCGCTATGAGTTGGCGTCCACGCTCGGCAGCCAGTTCAATCTCAACAGTTTTGCACCCAATAACACGGCGGTTATCGGTGTTGAAAGCGCCTATATGAAAGGCGGCAATATGTACAACGAATACCGTTTGCGCGACGGACAGTCGGGGCGCGAAGCCCAAACTGCATTAGGTGTGCGCAACACCTGGACGGTTTTCGACGGTCTGCGCGTCGGCGGCGGTTTCGAAACCACCAAAACTTTCAACGGTCTGCCGGGCAACAACTCCAACGCGCTGGTCGGCACCGTCGAATATTTTGCCGATCCGCGTTACCGCACCAGCGCCAGTTTGGAGCTGCGCAAAGCCGATACCAGCGACAGCCTGCTCAATACTCTGGCGCTGTCTTATAAGATCAGTAAGGCGTGGAGCATGCTGCTGCGCAATATCTTCTCTTATATAGACAACAAAATCGCCGGAGAGACTGTCCAGACCAGGCAGCAAATCGGTTTCGCCTACCGCGAAGTCGATCAGAATGTCTGGAACATGCTGGGCCGTTACGAGCACAAGTATGAAGACGTTAGCGGCAGTCCGGCGGATTACAGCACACGCACACACATTATTTCCGCGCACGCCAACTATCAGGCCAATGCCGATGTCATCCTGTCGGGACGCTACGCGGGCAAACTGATGACCAGTGATAAAACCCTGACCAACAGCGATGTTCTGGACTCGCTGTACTGGGCGCAATTGCTGTATGGGCGCGCCACCTGGGACTTTATCAAAGACTGGGACGTCTCCGTGCAAACCGGCATTTATATCGGCAAGGGCGGTGCGACCCAATATGCTATCGGCGCCGAGGTCGGTTATCAGGTGGTTGACAATCTGTGGCTATCCGCCGGTTATAACCTCCGCGGCGTTAGCGATCCCGACCTGAGCGGCAATGATTACCTGGATCCGGGTATTTATGTCCGGGCGCGCTTCAAGTTTGATGAGAACTCCTTGTCCTGGTAAAACGTCTACTGATGAAAAAAATGAATGTTATAGCGCTCATCGCAACCATAAGAGTGTCCCGGAAAATGCAAGGTACAAGGTGTGCATTGAGCACCTTGATGCTGTCCGTCGGTCTGACCGCCTGCGTCAATCTTGATCCGGTACAGGGCCATGCGTTATCGACCACAATGGAGCAACGTTTTACCGATGAAGCAATTGCCCGAGACAGGGCCGCACTCCAGGATTTGCGTAGCCGTGTTGCGGCGGTGCGAGCTCGCGCGCCATCGCTGTATGCCGTCACCCGAAGCGAGCTGATGATTGAATTCGGTGTTAAAGAATATGAAGAAAACGACAAGACCGGGATACTGGAGCCGTTACTCGATGACGCGTTGCGACTGCTGGTCAGTCAGGAGCGAGCTGGGACCCATGTTGATCTGGCTATTCCGGAATTTCCCGGAAGCAGCAAGGTATACCCGGATTTATGGGCTAAAATCAACGCGATCAAAGAGGATGCCGCCAAACTGAATTGTGTCGGTGAAGCACTCGCCCGTCTTGAAGTGGCCTTGCTTGAACTGGCTCATGAGCGCTATGAAGTCGATACCCGACTCAATACCCCCGAACATGTACTCCCCGCGGTAAGTATCGTTAATATATTGGTTAATCAACTGGAAGAGGCGCTTGCCGCGTGTCATTTGGCGCCGCTGTCGGCTGCTCCGGTAGCCGCTACGCCGGATTCAGCTCCCCGCCATTTTGTGCTCGATGCGGATGTGCTGTTTCCATTCGATAAATCCGCTGAACAGGACTTGACGACTGGCGGTAAACTCAAGCTGGATGTTTTTGCTGCAAAGCTGGTAAAGGATCGCACGCTGTGGCATGGCATAGTAATAACCGGCCACACCGACCGACTGGGAAGTCATGACTATAATCAGCAATTGGGCCGGCGCAGGGCGGACAGCATTCGACATTACCTGACCAGTCGTTTCGGCTTGCCGAGTGAACAGATACGGACCCAAAGCATGGGCGATACCCAACCGGTTAAAGACTGCCCTGATGTAAAAGATAAAGAACAACTCAAGGCATGTTTGCAACCTAACCGGCGTGTGGAGATTATATTGGAGTGAATCCCCAAGCCGGACAGGGCATGTTGCCCCGTCCGCAGGATTTTATGGTTGGCTTAGGGACGATAGTAAAAACGTTAGTGCATTTCACAGCATACCCACGACACCGACTATTTATTTAGGTACAACGAGACCCGACGCTGATACGGCCACCAATCAAAGTTATTCTCAAGGTAGATTTAAATGTTTCAGAAACAGCAGATAACACTTTTTTCCAAAAAATATTTTGAGTTATATTTCCTCTTAAGGAAATATTTTACACAGCTCACCAACTTCAGACAGTTGGATGCTATGCTTAAACTGCTATTAGGGCTGTGGCTGTTTGCCGCTTGTGCTGTGCAGGCTGTCGTTCTTGATTGCAACACTCTTTACTATGTGGCTACCAATGATTTGTTTCTTTGTCTGAGGACAGCGTTTTCGGCTTTCTATTCATGGCGAGGTAGATTACGTTTGCTTTTAGCAACAAGTTTGCTGTTTTTGATGCCGCTTCATGTTTTTGCCGCTCCAACAAATATTACTGGTATCACTATTAATTCCACACCAGCAAATGCAACAACGGGCTACGTGGCAGGCAATATAGTTACCGCCAGAGTTGCTTTTTCGGGAAACGAAACTGTGACCGGAACACCAACATTGACATTAAACATAGGTGGAACCCTCAGAACAGCAACCTATACGAGTGGTAGCGGAACAACCGCTTTAATATTTAGCTATACAGTTGTCGCAGCTGACGCTGATACCAATGGTATCAGCGTCAATGCTAACAGCTTGGCACTTAATGGTGGCACCATTACCAATGGTGGCACAGCGGCAACACTAACCCATGCCGCTGTTGCTGATGATCCCGCAGATAAAGTGAACGTCCCCCCAGACACCACAGCTCCGGTCTTCCGTTCCGCCGCTGGTGCTGGTTCAACCATTACCTTGTTTTATGATGAGCTAGGCAGTGGTTTGAACGCGGCCATAGTGCCCGCAGTAGGTAATTTCACTTTTAGCAGAAATGGGGGCGTGGGCCCGCAGCTATCCGTAACCAGCGTTACGATTAACCCCACCGCGCAAACAGTTTCTCTAAACTTAAACGGTTTAATAGCCGTTACAGACACCAATCTGAGAATTAGCTATACGCCTGGCACTAACAAACTACAAGATGCCGCAGGCAACTTGGCAGCCGCCCTGAGCAATGTCTATATTCCGGTAACGATGCCTACTTTTAATATCAACGCCAGCCCTTTGAAATTTAACACCCCGACACTCCTGTCAGGAACGGGCCTAGCCGCAGGAAGTAAAATTTTATTTAGCAATGTCATTACCGTTGATGGACAAAGCATAGATGCCATCGTAACCATTCCTGCCCTGGCAGGCTTACCACTTACAGGAACAGATACAGTAGCCGGGGCACCTGCACCGGCACTCAAAGATTGGTTTACTTTAGCTGCGGCTGCCACTACCGCCGCCGGAGGAACCATTCAGATTGATTTTGAATTTATTAAATCAGGGAGTTATGGTACGACACCAACCAGTTCTACAGGTGCTGACGTTATTTTAGAGAATGTGGCCATTAATGCCTATGACCTTGATGCAGGAGCTCAATTTCAGGATTTTGGCGGCTATGCGACCTACGCCTTAGCCACCAACACAAGTCTTGTGCAAACTCAATTTCCAGGCTACACCCATTTTCAAACAACGAACACTGGAAATGTCACCACTGCACCAGGGACATCTACAGGGGACCAACTTCGAGTATTGGCTCTCTATGACAGCATCCATACCATTTCCCTCAAAACGGGAAATGCAACCAATTCTCCCATAAACTATCTTTACATCGAATTTGGCGTAGGCCCCAGTTGGGCTAGCGGTTTACCGCCTACCTATCAAGTTCCTACGGTTAACAAAAAAACCACTAATGACACGACACCCGACTTAACGGGTACTTTTGTGGGTACGGTAACCAATTCAACGAATACGGCTTGGCAGTTTAGTATTGTGGTCAATGGTGTCACTTATACGGCCAATACACGGACTGTGGTAGGGAATACCGTCACATTAACCAATGCCGCCACCGGACTCACAGCAGTATTTGACGCAACCACAGGTATTGGCACATGGAGCTTGACTATACCCGCAGCCAATGCACTGCCTTTAGCAACCTATGATGTCAAAGCCACTGTTTTTTATGGCTCTAGCTTGGCTAATGCAACAGCGGCAGGAGCCAAATCCACCACGGATACCACCACCAATGAACTCATCATTAATAATGTAGTACCTGATACCACTGCACCCACGCTGACTAAAATCGAGCGGCTTAATCCATTAGGTGAGTTTATAACACCTGCCGCACTCGCCATCCAGAATTACGTTGATTTTAATGTCACGTTTAGCGAAGCCGTTACCAATGTGGATAAGACCGATTTTCAAATTACTGGGCTGGGCAGTACCGGAGCGACACTCTCATCGGTTAGCCAGACGGGACCCACTACCTACACGGTTCGCATTTCCAGTATCCCCACCACTAACCTAGGGATTCTTGATTTAAACCTCCTTAGCAGCAACGATTTGGTTGACCTTGCAGGTAATCTTTTAGATCAAACCACAACCCCGACTACGGGTGAAGGTGTTGAGCCAACTACACATATTGATGAAACTTATACCATTGCTACCATAGAATATGATTACGGCGATGCCCCTTCCGGCGTTACCGTTGATACCGTAGCGCGCAGTTATGGCAGCGCATCTCATGTTAGACCTACGAGTCCTACCATTTATTTAGGCACCACTTTGCCGGATATTGATACCGCCGCCAATCAAACTACTTGGCAAGGGCAAACAACCGCTACGGGTGATGATGCAGGGGGCGACGAAGGGATTGCCCAACTGCTATCAGGTGCGCCCGCTGTTTTTCCTGTCCTTTCAGCAGGTGATGCAAATTACAGTTTAACCTTGGTTTGTAGCGGAAATGGTGCAACCGTCGCAGGCTGGATAGACTTTGACAAAAACGGCGCCTTTGATGCGGGAGAGAAAAAATCAGGAACCTGTACAGCTAACGCTGTTACCTTAAGCTGGACCACATTAACCGGCCTGAAAACAGGTATCACTTTTGCGCGTTTCCGAATTGCCAGTAATGCTGCTGAGTCGGGAACAGTGACGGGTGCGGCCGCCGACGGTGAAGTGGAGGATTACACGTTGACCATCCGCCCGGCGGTTAAAATTATCAAAACACTGGCCCCAACGACGGATACGGGTAAATTTAATTTGACGGTCTCAGGCGGCAACTCCGTAGGCGGCACCAATCCCGCCAACAACATCGCCAATAATGGCACAACAAATTTCGTTGCTGTGGACGCAGCGGGAACCATTACTGTACAAGAAACGGCAGGGACAGCGACAAATCTGTCAAATTACACGACTGCCTTGAGTTGTAAACTAGGTGATGGCACAACGGCGGTTACCTTAACCGCTTCTGACTTAACCAACAGCACCACGCGCAGCGGAACTTTCACTGCACCGGCATTGAATAGCACAGGCACAGCCGCACAAGTCGTGTGTATTTTTACCAATACTAAAGCCGCAACGGTTAAACTCCAAAAAACCACGCTGGGCGGATTTGGTGGACCTTTTACTTTTGCACAAACCAATTTGGCAAGCGCGCCTGCTAACATCAGCACGACCGCAGTGAATACCGCAGCTCCCGCTGCACCGGCTGCGATTAATGTCACTGCTGTTGGTACAGATGTCACCTTAACTGAAACTGTCGCGTCAGGATATACCTTAACCTCTGCGAGTTGTTCGGACGCAAACAGTGCCGTGACCGGTAATCCGGCGAGCTTTGGCACATTGGCAGGCAACGTTTTGACCATACTCGCCACGAATGTAAAAGCAGGCGCGGATATAAGTTGTAGTTTTACCAATACTAAAGCCGCAACGGTTAAAGTCCAAAAAACCACGCTGGGCGGATTTGGTGGACCTTTTACTTTTGCACAAACCAATTTGGCAAGCGCGCCTGCTAACATCAGCACGACCGCAGTGAATACCGCAGCTCCCGCTGCACCGGTTGCGATTAATGTCACTGCCGTTGGTACAGATGTCACCTTAACTGAAACTGTCGCGTCAGGATATACCTTAACCTCTGCGAGTTGTTCAGACGCAAACAGTGCCGTGACCGGTAATCCGGCGAGCTTTGGCACATTGGCAGGCAACGTTTTGACCATACTCGCCACGAATGTAAAAGCAGGCGCGGATATAAGTTGTAGTTTTACCAACAGCAAGGCGGCGACGGTCAGCGTCAACAAAATCAGTAACGGCGGTGTGGGCAGCTTCAGTTTCACCGGTAGCAACGGCTTGCCGGTGACGGCGACCACGATCACCACCAGCACGGCAGGCGTTAGCGCCACCACGGCGGCGTTGACCAACGTAGCGCTGACCGCCTTGAACACCGCGACCACCATCACTGAAGCCACGCCGCCGGCCGGTTATACGCTGAGCGGCGCGAGCTGCACCGGGTTGCAAAGCGGCGACACGGCCACGCTGGTCGGTAGCACCTTAACGATTCCGTCCACCAGCGTCATTGCCGGAGCGGCGATCAACTGTACCTTCACCAATACCAAAGCGGCGACCGTGACGGTGACCAAAATCAGCAACGGCGGTACCGGCACTTTCACCTTCACCGGCACCAATGGCTGGAGCAGTCAGAATATCACCACCACTACGAGTGGCGTCGGTGTGACCGGCGTAACGCAAACCCTGACGGCGGCGGGTGTCAGCACCGACATCACCGAATCGGGGCCGCCTTTGGGTTACATACTGACCGGCATCAGTTGTACCGGTTTGGGCAGCGGCGGTACTGCGACTACCAACTTGGCAACCCGAACGGTGACGCTGAATGCTGCAGCGACGGCGGCGGGCAGCGCCATTACCTGTACTTTTACTAATGCCAAAACCGCGACGGTTAAAGTCCAGAAAATTACCCAAGGTGGATTTGATGGTCCGTTCAGCTTTGCGCAAACGAATCTGGCAAGTACGCCCGGCAGTATCACTACGATAGCGGCGAATACGCCGACACCTGCCTTGCCGACCGCGATCAACGTGATCACGAGCGGAACGGCGGTGACTTTGACCGAAACTGCCGCATTCGGTTATACCCTTACTTCTGCAAGTTGTACCGATGCCAATAGCTTGGTGACCGGCAACACGGGTAGTTTTGGTTCTCTGCTGGGCAATGTGTTAACCATCTCGTCAACCAATGTAATCAGCGGAGCGGATATTAGCTGTATTTTTACCAATACCAAAAATGTGACCAGCACTATTACCGGCAATGTCTTTAAAGACAGCGGCACCACTGGAGGAACGGCTAATAACGGCATTCGCGACGGCGCTGAAACGGGCATTTACGGCGTAACCGTTAAACTGACCGATTGCAGCGGCACGACTTACAGCACGGCAATAACCGACGGCGCGGGTAACTACAGCCTTGCCGCTTCAAGCGCGCCCCCCGGAACCGTTTGCGTGGAAGAAAGCAATTTATCATCTTATACGTCAACAGGCAGCAACGTAGCCGGCAGCACATCGCCGATTGGTTATACGCTGGTCACAGCGGACAAGATCAGTTTCATTCTGGTTGCCAGTACCAGCTATACCGGCCTGAACTTCGGCGACGTGCCCGCCAACCAGTTCATTACTGACGGCGCCAAGACCGGCATTGCCGGTAGCACCTTGATTTATCCGCACACTTTTATAGCAGGCACGGGTGGATCGGTGACATTTAGTCTGCCGGGAGCGACAGCATCGCCGGTCATTCCCGACTGGAATGAACGGTTGTATATCGATACCGATTGCAATGCCTTGCTGGATGGGTCGGAAAGCAGCAGTGTACTGTTGCCGGTTGCGATGACGGTTGTTGAAGGCCAAACCATCTGTCTGATCCAGAAAGAATTTATCCCGGCGGGTGCGCCCCAGGGCGCCAGTAATCATGTGCCGGTGCAGGCGCTGTTCGCTTATACCGGTTCGGTGACGATACCGAATGCGACCTATACCCGCCAGGATATAACGACGGTCAGTTCGAATGCGCTCGCCTTGTTGAAAGAAGTGAGCAATGTCACGGTGCCGACAATTCCGGTATGGAAAACCAGCAATACCGCTAAGTCCGGTGAGATCCTGGAGTACCGGATTACATACACGAATAATAGCGCAGAGGTTATCAAAAATCTGCAGATTAACGATGCGACGCCTTCTTTTACGACCTTTGTATCGGGACTCTGTGAGCCACCGGTAGCGGCAACGCCTGCGAGCCTGGGCTCATGTACGCTGACCAAGACCTTAACGCCTAATAATACTGGCGGTCTTAAATGGACTTTTATCGCAACGGGGCCGGTACCGACGCCACAACTGCAACCCGGCGCCAGCGGTTTTGTGACCTATCGGGTCAAGGTGGACTGATAATGTAATTGTTATACTTCGTGCGGTCACCCCTGGTTCCTTGCTCTCGAATCAAGTGACTCGATTATGAAGCCCCAAAGGTGGACGCGCGAAGTATCATTACTTTAAGATAGAGAGCCGGAGCTTGGGAACGAGCGTCACTATAATGTAGCTTCACTATAATATATATTTTGAATATAACAATTCGACCATAAATTCCTCAAGGTTACGTGTGCGAAGTCTATGCGTAAGTCGGACAGTTTTAGCGAAACTGGTAAATAGAGTGTAACCTGTGGCAGGTTATGATAATAATCGGTCACATGGATCATTTCGCCCGGCATGACTGTATCAGGCGTTTGGGCTGGAGCAATGTAGACAACAGCGATAATTATCCGACCTGTTTAGGGTGGCACAAAATTTGGATGATGTTGAATCATTTAAACGACTTGCCCAAAATGCAAGATAATTAACAACCGACGGCTCGTTTATTGGCGACCTTGTGTGGAGAGAATTGTAATGGACCCTTATGTTCCGGAAATACTGTCAGGCATCGGTATTTTGATGTTCATTCTATTGATGAAATTTTTATCATCGGCAAGATACGCTATGGATGCCAGCCGCCGACGCTTAGGTAAGCATCGCGTAGCTGATAGGACCGGCAAGTTGCTCGTTGTCTTTATGGGCTTGATGATCTGGCATGCCCCTGCCTACGCTTTAGTGCAGCGTAATTTTCTCAACAACGGTTTTGAATCGCCTTTTGGTCTGGCGGTGCCAACCAGTTTTGTCAATTATTGCCAAGTCGGACAAAATCTCGTTTCGCCTTGGGTATCCGATGATACGACCGGTCCAAATGGCAATTGCAATGCCTACGGCGGTCCCGGTTCGGGCAACATCATAGAACTTTGGTTTAACGGTTTTAATAGCGGCGGTTCAGTATGGGCAAGAGCCGGAAAAACACACGCTGAATTGAATGCAGAATCGGCAGGTACGTTACATCAAACAATCTGTATGTTACAGAACGAGGATGTTACCTGGGCATTGAGTCACAGGGCCCGTCAAGATGGAACGATGGCCCCAATTGGCGATGAAATGAAATTTTTTGTCGGTGATATAGCCGCAGGTCTGGTGTTAGATGCAACCACCACGACGGCTGGAGCGACAACGGTAAACAGTTGCCAGAGTGGGAGCAACATCAGCACTGTAACACCCTGTTCGAAAAGCACATTCACCACTGCAGGCAGTACTAAGTGGGGTGATTACAGCGGCGTATTTAAATGGACAGGATTAACGGCAAACAAAAACATCGAATTTTCTGCCATTAAAACCGGGTCGGGCAGCCTTACAGTTGGTAATTTCATTGACGAGGTTTATTTTTATCTTAAGCCGGTTATAGAGTTTTCGGCAAACAATGGTAGCGGACTGGAATCCGTTGCCGCACCTGCTTCGCCACGATTACGCGTGGTGGGAACGCTCAATGCACCGCTCCCTGTTTCAATCACTGTCACCGGCGGTACCGCAACATTAGGCACCGATTACACGACGCCCAGCGGTACGAATACATTTACAACAACGATTCCTGCCGGCGTTTATTTTGGTACCGAATCGGTAGCGACCGGTATCCAGATTATCAATGACAGATTATCGGAAACCGATGAAACTCTCGTAATGCAGGTCGATACCGCTAATCCTTACATTATCAGCTCAACCATCACCTGCGGAAACTCGGCCAGTAATCCGGCTACCTATACCATCCTTGATGATGATGCTTTTTTGAAACTGACCAAAACCACGCAGGGAACGGTAGGGGCCGGTACCTTCAATTTTAACATGACCAATGTGGACACCGATTTAACGACATCCGCCAATGAAACAACGGCTACGCTCAGCACCGGCGCGTTAAATACCACCGTCACCTTCGATGCCGACAGTTCGGTAGCGGGTATTCAGGCTATCACCGGGCAAGCGAACGGCACTGATGTAACGATTAATGAGAGCGCACCCGGTTGGCGCAGTTCGGGCAGTTGCTCTGTGTCAGGCGGCACTAATCCGACCGGATCGGCCATTAATATCAGCGCTGGCGGGGCCGTTACGATACCGGCCACTAATGTAACCGTCGGTGCCACTATTAATTGCGATTACGTTAATACACGGACGGCCACGCTCATCATTAATAAAACGTCGGTAGGCGGAATCGGGTCGTTTGTCTTTACCCCGACTAACGTTGTCGATGCCGATGTCGTCACTCCGGGTGTACAAACCACGGCAACGGTTACAACGACTGCCGCCGGTTCGGCAAAAACTTACGATGCCGACAGTGCTACCGCCGGTAATCAAGCCATGACGGTCAGTGCGACGGGTACGGACGTCGTGGTCACTGAAACGGTGCCTCCGGGGTGGGCATTGTCATCGGGCAGTTGTATGGTAACAGGTGGAGGTTCAGGGACCTTTTCGCTCAGCGGCAGTGCGGTGACGATACCGGGAGCTAACGTCACAGCGGGTTCGGTAATTACCTGTAATTTCACTAACAGTAAAACTTCCGCTACGTTAACGGTGATGAAAGTCAGTAACGGGGATGTGGGGACTTTTTCTTTCACGACGACTAACACTAACCCGATAGCAACTAATGTATTGCTTAGCACCTCGGCAACAAATACACCAACAACCACTTCGTCTGTAGGAGCTGGACTTAACAGTATTGTTGTTGCCTCAAACTCTACAAACATCACCATAGCTGAAGCAGCACCACCTCTAGGTTTTACCGCCAGTAGCGGCGGATGTGTCAATCGTGCAAATAGTAATGTCACTGTAACCAGTAGTTTTGTCTCGGGTTCAAGGACAATCACTATTAACTCCGGAAATATCCCTGCACTCGGCGATATAGTCTGCACGATGATCAATAATAAATCATCCGACCACGGCGACGCCCCGGCCAGTTACGGCGATGCTTCAAACAGCATACAAACGATGTATCTGGGAACTACGGTACCCGATGATGATAACGGTAATTTTGCAACATGGCAGGGTCAAACAACGGCAAACGGTGACGAAACCAACAATACCGCAGACGAAGGCGTTGCCCAGTTATTGTCGGGATCGCCCGGTTCTTTTCCGTTATTGGCGAGCAATGCGGCGATTTATTCTTTAAATCTGGTGTGTCGCGGCAGCAGCACCGCTAATGCTGTGAACGGCTGGATTGATTTTGACAAAAACGGCGTATTTGATAATTCAGAGCGCGCCAGCGGCACTTGTTCGAGCAACAGCAGTACCGCCGGGACAGTGGGTCTGGTTTGGCGAAGCAATCCAACGGGATCGGAAGGCACTATTCCAGCCACACTGGTTGCAGGTAACACCTATGTCCGCTTTCGCTTCGCCAATGTGGCGAGCACCTCGGCAACAGGCGCGGGCACTAATGGCGGTGAAGTGGAAGATTATGTCATACCGATTACCGCACAGGCACCGAAACTGGCTTTGGTTAAAACTATCGGCAGCCGCTTTGCCGGCACCGATCAATTTACGATAACGATTAAAGAAGGCGCGACGACGCGTGTAACAGCGACCACGTCAGGCACGGATACCAGTGTAACCACCACTACCTACACGGCCACGGCAGGCGTGGTTTATACCTTTAGCGAAGTCGGTGCCGGTACGCCTGCGGCTAATTTAGCCAACTATGTCAGCACCTATAGCTGTAGTAATGCGTATGCCGGAGGTACGGTCATTGCGTCAGGCACGGGTACCAGTTTTACAGTCACGCCTGCCGCCAATGACGATATTACCTGTACCTTTAGCAATACTAAAAATACGGTCATCGATTACGATGTCGGTGATGCGCCTTCAGGCGGCACGGTAGTCGATACGGTTGCTCGCAATTATGGCGGTGCTTCGCATCTCAAGCCGACAACGCCAAGCATTTATTTGGGTACAACGCCCCCCGATATCGATTCCGCCGCCAATCAGACGGCCTGGCAGGCGTTAACCACTGCAAGCGGTGACGATACCGGCGGTACGGCGGACGAGGGCATTGTTCAATTACTGGTGAGTAGTTTGAATACTTTCCCCGTATTGACCGGTACCGCCACCAGCTATAGCCTGACGCTACGATGTGCCGGCACTACGACAGCCAATGCCGTGTCAGGTTGGATTGATTTCAACAAGAACGGCGTGTTTACCGATGCGGGCGAACGGGCTCAAGGCACCTGTTCATCGTCCGGCGCGGGCACGGTGACGTTAAACTGGAGCGGCTTGACGGGGCTGACGGCAGGCAGCACGTTTGCCCGTTTCCGTATCGCCGGTAATGCCGCTGAATCAGCTTCTGTCACAGGCGCCGCCGCCGACGGCGAGGTGGAAGATTATCCTTTTACTATCAGCACCGCCGGTTATACGATTAGCGGCAAGGTGTTCAAAGACAGCGGCACAAGCGCCGGAACCGCCAATAACGGCATCAGGGACGGCGCCGAAACGGGGATTGCCAATGTCACCGTCAAGCTGACCGATTGCGCGGTTTCGCCGACGGTTCCTGTTATTTACAGCACCACCACGACCGACGGCAGCGGCGACTACAGCCTGTCTGTTGGAACGGCGCCGGTCGGCAATGTCTGTGTGGAGCAAAGTAATTTATCGTCCTATACGTCAACCGGCGCGAGTATCGTCAATACCCCTTTGCCCAATACCGTGCCTACTAGCGTATCGGGTACCAGCTACACCTACAACCGTACATCTGACAGAATCAGTTTTATCCTGGTCGCCTCTACCAGCTACACCGGTCTGAACTTCGGCGATGTACCCGCTAACCGGTTTATTACTGACGGCGCCAAGACCGGTATTGCCGGCAGCACCTTGATTTACCCGCACACTTTTATAGCAGGTACGGGCGGATTGGTTACCTTTAGTCTGCCGGGAGCGACAGCATCGCCGGTTATTCCCGACTGGAAAGAAGTGTTGTACATCGATACCGATTGCAATGCCGTGCTGGATGGGTCGGAAAGCGCCAGCATTCTGTTGCCGGTGGCGATGACGGTCGTCGAAGGCCAAACCATCTGCCTGATTCAGAAAGAATTTATCCCGGCCGGTGCGCCCCAGGGCGCCAGTAATCATGTACCGGTGCAGGCATTGTTCGCTTATACCGGCTCAACAGTGCCGAATGCCACTTATACCCGTCAGGATATAACGACGGTCAGTTCGAACGCGCTGTTCCTGATGAAAGAAGTGCGTAATGTCACGACGCCGACATCGCCGGTCTGGAAAACCAGCAATACCGCCAAATCCGGTGAGACACTGGAGTACCGGATTACGTACACCAACAATGGCGCCGAGACCATCAAGAATCTGCAGATTAATGATGCGACGCCGTCTTTTACCACGTTTGTCTCGGGGCTTTGCGAAACCGCAGTGGCTGCAACACCGGCGAGCTTGGGGTTATGTACCTTGACCAAGACGTTGACGCCGAATAATACCGGCGGCTTGAAATGGAATTTTACGCCTACACTGGCGGCGCCCGTTTCGCAATTGCAACCGGGCGGCAGCGGTTTTGTGACTTATCGGGTCAAGGTGGATTGATGATCGATATGTTTGTTTCAGCATGGGTCATTTATTATCTAAATTCGCGATACTGCCTACTCTTGTTTAAATTTATATGAACAACCTCAATCTGCTTGTAAGAACTTCTGCACCAAGGCTATAAAAACAGCCGGTTGCTGCACATGCAACCAATGGCCTGCATCAGCAATGGCTATTACGGTTGCTTGAGGAAACAGCGTACAGACGTCAGCCTGTTTAACATAAGCCGATTGCTCGCCGGCGACAAACAGCGTGTCTTTCAAATAAGGCGTTAAGTGATCGGCATCCGGGAAGGCGGCGATATTCGCCGAGGTATTGAAAAAAATATCCAGGTCAACCCGCCAGTGATACTTGCCGTTGTCGAGGACAAGATTTTGCAAGAGGAACTGTCGGTAACCGGCTTCCGGTATCGCTGAAGATAACAGAATTTCGGCTTGTTTGCGGTTAACGATTTCGGCCAGAGGCAAGGCCTTTAGCGCATTGATGAGTGGATCAAAACTGTGCGCATAGTTGACCGGAGCAATATCGACCACAATCAGCTTGTTTATGATGCCGGGATGATTCAGCGCCAACCACATCGCAATTTTGCCGCCCATACTATGGCCCAGCAAGTTGACCGACGACATCCCGCGGCTTTCGATAAAGTCCAGCAAATCTGCCGCCATCGTCGGGTAATCCATGGCTGGATCATGCGGCGAGGCGCCGTGATTACGCATATCCGGTACCGTCACATGAAATCCTACCGACAGTTTTTCAGCTATCTGCCGCCAGTTTCGCGAAGAAGCAAAAAAACCATGCAGGATGATAAGCGGGGCATTGTCGGGATTACCGAATTCTTCAAAGGCTAATTGCACGGTTTTCATTTCTATATAAAAAAGGCGCGATTATAGCAGCCTGTTTGATCGATCATATCAATGGGTTTAAAAAAGCGGTTAGCCCGGTTCAAATCAACCGTTTATTGGTGGTTTTGCACACCCCGAATTGAGTATTATTTCTTCATTATCAATAACTCACAATAAAAACTCATTACAATCATGTTGTTATGAATATGTTTAACGCTTGGCACAGTAATCGCTTGCAATAGATGGAAAATGTATTTTACAAACAACGAGGTTTTTGTATGAAAGGGGATTCAATTTCAGTATTGCCCTTAACCGGCCTGGCCGGATTAAAAGAAAACTGGCGTAGCGATTTGCTGTCGGGTTTTCTGGTGTTTCTTATTGCGCTGCCGCTATGCTTAGGGATTTCGATGGCGTCCGGCTTTCCACCGTCGGCGGGCATTATCACCGCTATTATCGGCGGCGTGCTGGTTTCGCGTATCAGTGGGTCATTTGTCACTATCAACGGGCCTGCCGCCGGTTTGATTGTTGTGGTTTTGGATGCGGTGCAATCGCTCGGTGAAGGCGATGCGATGGCGGGTTATCGCTATACGCTGGCCGCAATTGTTGTTGCCAGTGTCTTTCAAATCTTGATGGGCGTGTTTAAAGCCGGGCGGCTCAGCTCGTTTTTCCCGGCTTCGGTAGTGCATGGCATGTTGGCCGCTATCGGAATCATCATCATGGCGAAACAAATCCATGTGGTGCTGGGTGTTACGCCGGAGAAAGGCAGCCTGATTTCGACGATTGCCCAGGTTCCGCATAGTCTTGTTAATCTTAATCCGGAAATAGCCATTATCGGTTTTTCAGGGTTGTTGATTTTGATTATCTGGTCGATGTTGAAAAATCGATTTTTGAAAATGATTCCCGCCCCTCTTATTGTGGTGTTGGTGGGTATGGGATTGGCCCGGTATTTCGACCTGGAACATCAGCACATGTACCTGTTTTTACCGGATGCGCATTTCCTGCCGCATCATGAAGCAACCGTTGGGCCGAAGTTTTTAGTTGCCATTTCAGATAACTTCATGTCCAGCTTTTATTTTCCCGACTTTTCCAAGATTGCCACGCTGGAATTTTGGGAGGCTGTGGTGACTATCGGATTGGTCGGTAGTCTTGAAAGCTTGCTTAGCGCTATGGCGGTGGACAAACTCGATCCTTATAAACGTCATTCCAATCTTGACCGGGATTTGACCGCAGTCGGTACCGGTAATCTGGTAGCGGGTTTGGTCGGTGGCTTGCCGATGATTGCTGAAATCGTCCGTAGTTCGGCGAATGTCAATAATGGTGCCAAAACACCTTGGGCCAACTTTTTTCATGGTTTGTTTTTGTTGCTGTTCGTGGCGTTTTTCCCCAAGCTTATCCATAGCATTCCATTGGCGGCATTAGCCGCATTACTGGTTTTTACCGGTTTTCGCCTGGCATCGCCGAAAGAATTCGCCAAAGTCATGGGGGTCGGTAAAGAACAGTTTTTCTTGTTCGTAGTGACGATTATCGGTGTGATAGCAACCGATTTGTTGGTCGGTGTGGCGATCGGTATCCTGGCTAAATTGACCATTCATTTGATACGCGGCGTCAAATTGAACAACTTATTCAAAATTCAATTTGTCATTAAACAGCAAAGTACCGATACTGTTCGGGTCGACATTAGCGGAGCGGCAGTTTTCTCCAACATTCTGGCGTTAAAGGATGCCCTGGTCAAACTTGAACCCGGCAAGACCATCATTTTTGAATTGAACGATGCTTATTTGCTGGATCATAGCGTTATGGAATTTTTCCATGATTTTCAGCATAACTATGAAGATCATGGCGGTCGTTGTGAGTTTCGCGGCATGGAATATCACGAGGCTTATTCAGAGCATCCTCTAGCGGCACGGAGAATGAAGCCCGACTATATGTAGACGTGACTTGCCGGTATGCCTTCCCATGATGATTTCTCTATGGACAGCAACCGGCACTTGCGATTTTACAAAAACTGAGGATTCGAATGAATAAACCATCCCTGTCAACTTTACCCGAAACCGGAGTGGCCGGATTAGCAGAACACTGGCGTAGCGATTTACTATCCGGATTCCTGGTTTTTCTGATTGCACTGCCGCTCTGTCTCGGCATATCAGTGGCGTCCGGCTTTCCTCCTTCGGCGGGCATTATCACGGCAATTATCGGCGGTATCCTGGTCTCGCGTATCAACGGTTCCTTCCTGACTGTCAATGGACCTGCCGCCGGTCTGATTGTCGTGGTTCTGGCAGCCGTTCAGTCATTGGGTGAAGGTGATGCGCTGGCCGGTTATCGTTATACCCTGGCGGCGATTGTGGTCGCCGGCGTCATACAGGTTGTGATGGGGGTATTCAAGACCGGACAACTTTCCGCATTTTTTCCTACATCGGTGGTTCACGGCATGATGGCCGCCATCGGCCTGATTATTATCGCCACGCAATTTCATGTCATGTTGGGCGTGACACCGGAACCCGGCAACCTGATTTCGATTATTGCGCAGATTCCGCACAGCCTGCTTAACATGAATACGGAGGTTGTCCTGATCAGTTTTTTAGGCCTGGAAATTCTGATGACCTGGCCGCTGGTTAAAACCAGGATTCCCGCGCCTGTCATTGTCGTGCTGGTGGGCATGCTGTTCGCCTGGCATTTTGACCTGGCCCAGGACGCGGCAAGCACCGGCGCGAAACTTCTGGTCGCCATTCCCGATAATTTTTTCGCCGGTTTTTATTTTCCCGATTTCTCCAAAATAACCACGCTTGCTTTTTGGGGCGCGGTATTGAGTATCAGCTTGGTCGGCAGCCTTGAAAGTTTGCTGAGCACATCAGCGATAGATAAGCTGGACCCTTATAAACGTACTGCTGATCTGGATCGCGATTTAACCGCGGTCGGCATAGGCAATACGGTTGCCGGATTAATCGGCGGCTTGCCGATGATTGCTGAAATTGTGCGTAGTTCCGCGAACATTGATAACGGGGCTAAAACAGGCTGGGCCAATTTTTTTCATGGCTTAATATTGTTGCTGTTTGTCGTCTTATTTCCGGTGCTTATTCAGAATATCCCACTGGCTTCATTAGCGGCGCTGCTGGTCTATACCGGTTACCGTCTGGCTTCGCCGACAACCTTTGCCAGGGTGATGGAGGTGGGTCAGGAACAGTTTTTTATGTTTGTCGTGACGATTATCGGCGTATTGGCAACCAATTTATTGATGGGTGTCGCGTTGGGGATTGCGGTAAAGCTGGCGATTAACCTACTGCGCGGCGTGTGGCCGAGTAATTTGTTCAAGATTCACTTTACGCTCAATCAACAGGATCAGCATAGCGTGACTGTCAAGCTGTTGGGTTCCGCGCTGTTTTCAAATTTCCTGCCCTTGAAAAAAGCGCTGGCCGAACTGGAGAATGGCAAGACCATTATTTTCGATTTTTCGGAAGGTTACCTGATCGATCATACCGTCATGGAGTTTATTGACGATTTCAGCCGGAATTACCAAACGGCGGGCGGACACTGCCGGATAACGGGCAAGGCGCTGGAAACATTTTCCGATCATGCGCTGGCGGCGAGATTGATGACGGCGGATGATAGAAAGTGAGCGTCGGTTCGCTGGTTCCTAAGCTCTATAGCTTCACTGCCTTAAAGTTAATTAAGTTAAGCGATTTAGTCCCCTCTCCCTCCGGGAGAGGGCTAGGGAGAGGGGGTTTTAAAAGCATTTTTTCCTTATTCTATTCCCCTCTCCCCAACCCTCTCCCCCATAGGGAGAGGGAGCTTTCTTCCTGGCAGTGATGCTAGAACTTGGTAACGAGCTAGGATGCTGAATAGTTACACTCCACACATAGTGAGAACGTCATGATCCTTATATTAGCTTATTGCGCCGTGCTGCTCAGCTTTGCTTCCGGGCTGTTGGCGCTGATGATGAATCAGCGGGGCGCGCTGCTGGCGCTTAGCCGGTATGGTTTTACAAACAAACCGAAGGGCAATTGCCGCGCGTGGTTTGACAAAAGCCTGGAGGAACAGCGTTTTCCGGTTTTATTGCGACAAGCGGTATTTGTTTTACTGGGCTTTTCGGGTGTGTTTAGTGTGTTGGCCGGTTTGTCCGTGCTGGTGACTAAAGCGGTGATTATCGATCAAATCGCTTTGGGCTTGCCCTGGCTACCTTGGCATGTGCGTTTTGACAGTTTGTCGGGTTTCTTTTTTCTAATCATCGGTATAGCGGTTAGTGCCGTCAGTATTTACGGCCCCGGCTATGTGAACAGCTATAAAGAAGCCGACCATCCGTTTGCCGTCCTGGGCTTGTTTACCGGGCTGTTTGTCGCCGGGATGTTGCTGGTGTTGTTGGCCGATGATGCGTTCATGTTCATGATCGCCTGGGAATTGATGTCGGTTGCCAGCTATTTTCTGGTGGCGTTTCAGCATGAAAACCCGGCCAATCGACGCGCCGCTTTTCTTTACTTATTGATGGCGGAAATCGGCGCGTTAGCGATTATCCTGGCCTTTGGCGTACTCGCGAGTTTTTCCGACGGTTTTACTTTTGACGCCCTGCGTAGCGCCAAGTTGTCATCCAACTGGGCCAGTATCGCTTTTGTATTGGCGCTGTTGGGTTTCGGTATGAAAGCAGGGCTCGTGCCCGTGCATGTCTGGCTGCCGGAAGCGCATCCGGTCGCGCCTTCACACATTTCCGCGTTGATGAGCGGCGTGATGCTTAAAGTCGCGCTGTACGGAGTCATTCGTTTTTGTTTTGATTTGCTAAGCGAGGTGCATTGGCAATGGGGTGTGGTGTTATTGGTTGTCGGTACGTTATCGGCATTGGGCGGTATTCTCTATGCCATGATGCAAACCAATTTAAAACGCCTGCTGGCATACAGTTCGGTGGAAAATATCGGCATTATTTTTATGGTGCTGGGTTTGTCGATGATTTTCATGGCAAACGGTCATCCCAAACTGGCGGCGCTAGGATTACTCGCGGCCTTGTTCCATGCCTTCAATCATGCCTTGTTCAAGAACCTGCTGTTTTTAGGCGCAGGCATACTGCATCACCAGACTCATGAATTGAGTATCGATATGATGGGCGGCCTGATTAAACGAATGCCGCAAACCAGCATGATTTTTCTGGTGGGTTGTATGAGCATTTCTTCATTGCCGCTGTTTAACGGTTTTGTCTCGGAATGGCTGGCGTTTCAAACGGCGCTACAGGTCGATGTGCTGGATAATGGCGTCTTGCGCAGCCTGATACCGGTCGCCGCAGCGGCATTGGCATTGACGGCGGCGCTGGCGGCGGCCTGTTTCGTCAAGGTCTTCGGACTGATATTTTTGGGTCTGCCCAGATCGCGCAATTGCGATAAAGCCCATGAAATAAAAGATAAGGGCATGTTGGCAAGCGCCGCCGCACTGGCGGTCTTGTGCTTTTTGGTCGGGATTTTTCCCGGCGTGATCATCTTTTTAATCAACAGTGTTGCAGGCCAATTGCTGGGGCAAACCTTGCCGAACGATTCGGCCTTGGGCTGGTTGTGGCTGGCGCCGGTTTCCGCCGAGCAGGCGTCCTATTCACCGCCCCTGGTCCTGATCGGCGCGCTGGTTGCCGGGTGCGTCAGCTTTTGGTATTTGCGCCGCAGTCCTTTAACCATCATGCGCCGGGCGGCTACCTGGGATTGTGGTTTCGGCGGCCTAACCTCAACCATGCAATACAGTTCCAGCGCTTTCACCATGCCGTTGCGGCGGATTTTTGCCAGGGTCTGGCTGATTGACGAGCGCATCGACAAAGACATGCGCGGAGCGATGGCTATGGATGTGGCGGCGGTGCATTATCAACTTAAGGTTGAAGACCATAGCTGGCCAGCGTTGTACCTGCCGATTGCCCGCAGCGTCAATAAACTGGCCAAGCAGGTCGGACGCATTCAAACCGGCAATATCCGGGTCTATCTGGGCTATTCGTTTGTCACTTTAGTCGTGATGTTATGGGTGGTGAGCGGCTGAACAGAGGATGGATGGCGAAAGACGAAATACACAGTGGGCTGGCTGTAAGGGCTTCACGCGCCTTCGGCATTGAATCAGGAGAAACGAAATGAACTGGTTAATCGGAATGTTACAAACCCTGCTGTTTGTGGCGCTGGCGCCGTTACTGGCCGGCTGGATCAAATGCTGCAAATGTTATTTGCAAAATCGCAAGGCGCCGTCCGTTTTGCAGCCTTACCGCGATTTACTCAAATTGACTCATAAACAACCGGTGGTGTCGGAACAGGCGTCGTGGTTGTTTACCATTTCGCCGTACATCATTTTTTCGGCGACGGTGCTGGCGGCCAGCGTGGTTCCGTTGATCGCAGTCGATTTACCGACATCGGCCAGTGCCGATGTGATTGTGATGGTGGGTTTTTTCGCCTTTGCCCGTTTTTTCCTGGCCTTGGCTGGCCTGGACATCGGGACGGCCTTCGGCGGCATGGGCTCATCAAGAGAAATGACCATTTCATCATTGGCGGAACCGGCGATGTTGATGGCGATTTTTACCTTGACCATGACCGCGTCAACGACCAATTTATCGGTCGCCATCACCCATGTTATTGATCAGGGCGTGGTGTTGAGGCCGTCGTTTGTATTCGCCCTGTCGGCCCTGCTCCTGGTCGCCGTTGCTGAAACCGGGCGGGTGCCTGTCGATAATCCCGCTACGCATCTGGAACTGACGATGATTCATGAAGCGATGATTCTTGAATACAGCGGCAGGCATCTGGCCTTGATTGAATGGGCCGGTCAGTTGAAATTGATGTTGTACGGCGTCTTGATCGCCAATATCTTTTTCCCCTGGGGCATTGCCGAAACTTTCAGCTTGCAAACATTGGCTTACGGTTTGCTGGTTATTATGGCTAAGCTTGGCGTCCTGGCGATAGTGCTGGCCGTCTCGGAAACACTGTTTGCAAAAATGCGCTTGTTCAGAGTGCAGGAATACCTCGGCTTCGCCTATTTGTTAGGGTTGCTGGGTATGTTGAGCCACATTATCCTGGAGGCCTCACGCTAATGAATATCGAACAACAGGATTTATATACCCAGGCTATTTTATCCCTGGCCGCATTGGTAGGCCTCACCTCCTTCTTGATGTTGGGGCAGAGCCGCTTGCTGCGGCTGATTTTTGTATTTGCCATGCAGGGTTCGTTATTGGCCTTGACGGCGGGGTTGGCCGCGTACAGCCAGGCTAATCATCATTTATATATTTCCGCCGTCATGACTTTGATGCTGAAAGTGATTTTTATACCGTGGATGTTGCGGCGCGAAGTGATACAAATGAATACCCAGCGCGATATTGAAACCCTGAAGAATAAAACGCTATTAATGCTGGGCGGCGCCAGTCTGATGGTGTTCAGTTATTGGGTGCTGCATCCTATCGTGCATACGTCACCGGCCATCATGCTCAATGCGTTGGCGGTCAGTCTTTCTGTGGTGCTGCTGGGCATGTTGTTGATGATTACGCACCGGCAGGCCGTCGCTCATGTGGTGGGTTTTATGTCGATAGAAAACGGCCTGTTTTTTGCAGCGATTGTCGCCACTAACGGCATGCCGATGGTGGTTGAATTGGGCATCGCTTTTGATGTGTTGGTTGCGGCTGTGCTGTTCGGCATCTTTTTCTTCCACATTCGCACCAGTATCGATTCGCTGGATGTCGACAAATTAAACCGTTTGAACGAGGTGGATAAATGATCGCCGCCTATTTGGTTTTATTGATTCCTTTGATCGGGATAGTGTTTTTTGCCTTTGCCGGACACAGGGCGGACACCGGGAGGATTAATGTCCGGTTTAACGCCATCTGTTTGCTGGCGACGGTCTGGCTGGCGATTAATGTGTTGAATGACGGTACGATCTTGTCGGCCAACAAGGCTTTTTTGATCGATTCGTTTAATGTTTACCTGATTGTCTTGACCGCTTTTGTCGGATTTACCACCTCAATATTTTCAGCGCCCTATATGGCGCACGAAAAAGACATCGGCAGGTTGACCGACAAGCGCTTGAAGCTTTATTACTCGATGTACCAGGGTTTCATGCTGGCGATGTACCTGGTGTTGACCACGAATAATATGGGCACGATGTGGGTGGCGATGGAAGGCGCGACGCTGGCAACGGTGTTGCTGGTCAGTCTGTATCGCACGCCTGAATCGATCGAAGCGGCCTGGAAATATTTTATTCTCTGCGGCGTCGGAATCGCGCAAGCCTTGTTTGGCACGATTCTATTGTATTACGCAGCCGCCCAGATCGGTGACGGCGAAAATGCCTTGCTGTGGTCGGTGTTGTACGACAATACCGAGAAATTGAATCCGGAAGTGCTGGAGATTGCCTTTGTGTTCTTGTTGATAGGCTACGGTACAAAAATCGGCCTGGTGCCTTTGCATAACTGGCTGCCCGATGCGCATTCCGAAGGTCCGACGCCGATGTCTGCGGTATTATCCGGGTTATTGCTTAACGACGCCTTGTACGCGGTGGTTCGTAACAAGATGCTGGTTGACGGAGCCACTCATTCCAATATGGCGGGTTATTTGATGATGGGCTTTGGCCTGCTGTCATTCCTGGTTGCCGCGTTGTTTTTACACCGACAAAAAGACATCAAAAGGCTGTTCAGTTACTCATCCATAGAGCACATGGGACTGATGACTTTCGCCTTCGGTATGGGCGGGCCGTTGGCGACTTTTGCGGCATTGCTGCACATGACCGTACATTCGCTGACAAAATCCGCCATTTTCGTGACTGTGGGTCATGCCAGCCAAATTGCCGGTACACAAAGCATGGATAAAATTCGCGGCCTGATTAAAACCCAGCCCAGAGTCGGATGGGGCTTATTGATCGGTACGATCGCCATTGCCGGCTTTCCGCCTTTCGGCGTATTTACCAGCGAATTCCTGGTATTGCTCGCTACCATGCATAATTATCCCTGGCTGGCGCCGCTGTTATTATTAGGCATCGGCATTGCCTTTGCCGGATTATTCAGACACATACAGCCGATGGTTTACGGCGAAAAGCCTGAGCATCAACAACCGATCAAAGCCAACTTATGGCCGGTGATGATCCACTTGGCTTTGGTGCTCTGGCTGGGTTTGGCGATTCCGGGATTTTTGGCTCACTGGTTTTCACAGGCAACGCTATTAATTTCAGGGAGTGCGCCGTTATGAGTTCTGCAAACTGGACAATTGATTTTTTGAGTCGCTTGGGGGTTGAAGGGATTGCCGTCATCGTTCCTGGTCAGGGTGGCCCCTCTCCCCAACCCCTCTCCCAGGAGGGAGAGGGGCTTTATAATCTCTCTATCCAACCAATTGTATCGATTGATGAACAGGAGCATTTCCTCCCCTCTCCCTCAGGGAGAGGGGCCGGGGGAGAGGGTGCGGTGATTAACGTAACAACAACGGATAAGCCTGTCAGGAACCAAAACCCACTACTGTGGCAAATTGCAGCCAACGATTGGCGACGCTTTGCCGAGGCCGCTGTAGAACAAGGCTTACGTTGGGTCGCCGGATGGGCCGAGCAGGTTCAGGGCGATTTTCTCGTCAATGCCTGTTTTGAAAAACAGGGCGTTTATATCCTGTCGCGTACCCGCGTGGCCGTCAACGCCCCGACGCTACCGTCACAAGCCACCGTTTACCCGGCGGCCAACCGCAGTGAGCGGCATAGCCGAGACATGTTCGGCATCAACTTTGTCGATCATCCCGACAATCGGCGCTGGACGCGGCATCAGGCTTGGGCCGAAGACAGCTATCCCTTGCGCAAGGATTTTCCTGTGCAGGGAGCGCCGGTAGATGTCACACCAGCCGACATGCACTACCCCTTCATTAAATCGGAGGGGCAGGGGGTCTATGAAATTCCGGTGGGGCCTGTGCATGCCGGTATTATTGAACCCGGCCATTTCCGTTTTCAGGCGGTCGGCGAGCTAATATTGAATCTGGAAGAGCGATTGGGCTATGTCCATAAAGGCATCGAGAAAATTGCCGAAGGCAGGGCGCCCGACTCGTTGGCGCGGCTGGCCGGTCGTGTCTCCGGCGATACTACGGTCGGCCATTGCTGGGCGGCCTGTATGGCGATGGAACAGGCCGCAGCTATTGAAATTCCGCCGCGCGCCGCCTTAATACGCGGCATCCTGGCCGAGCGCGAACGCATCGCCAATCATTTGGGCGATATGGGCGCAATCTGTAATGATGTCGCTTTCGTCTTTGCCCAGATGCAATTTACCCGTTTGCGTGAACTATGGTTACGCACCCATGCAAAAGTTTTTGGGCATCGCCTGTTAATGGACAGGATTATGCCGGGTGGCGTGATGTGTGACTTGACGGATGCCGATTGCACCCTGATCAAGCGGGAAATCAATGTCCTGAGAAATGAACTGGCGGACATCATGCCGGCTATCGATCTTAATTCATCCCTGGAAGACCGCTTATACACCGCCGGTTTCCTGGCCCCGAATATTGCCGCCGCTTTTGGTGCGCTGGGTTATGTCGGGCGGGCCAGCGGACAGGACTTCGATGTGCGCCGCGACGCGCCATACGCGCCTTACGACCGGGTAACGGTTAAGGTCGCCGTGGAAACAAAGGGCGATATTGCTTCCCGGTTCTGGATCAGATACAAGGAAATCAACGCATCTTTACATCTGATAGAGCAATTTATCGATCAACTCGTTGCCGGAGGCTTGGTCTCCGAATGGCAACCCGCCTCGGCCGGCAGTGAAGGCTTAGGCATTGTAGAAGGGTGGCGCGGTGAAATAACGGCTTATGTGCGCTTCGACGCCGAAAATAAAATCGCTCGGTTCTATCCGCGCGACCCCAGTATCCTGAACTGGCCAGCGCTGGAAAAACTGGTGCTGGATAATATCGTGCCGGACTTTCCTGTCTGCAACAAATCCCTGAATGGCTCTTATTCAGGCAATGATTTATAGGAGGCGCGCGTGCTGAGACTTTTTCTAAAAATCCTGAAAACAGGTGTGGTAACCGAACGTTTTAAAAAACCCAAGGACGATGAACTGGAACGACTGGGTATTGAAATCAAAAGACACATAGACAAGAAATTTTCCGGCAGCATTGCCATACGCGAAGTCGATGCAGGCTCCTGTAACGGCTGCGAACTGGAAATCCACGCACTGAATAATCCTTATTATGATATTGAGCGTTTTGGTATCCATTTTGTGGCGTCCCCAAGGCATGCGGATGTATTGCTGGTCACAGGCCCTGTATCGCGGAATATGCAAACAGCGCTACTGCGTACTTACGAAGCGACACCGAACCCGAAATGGGTGGTTGCTGTAGGTGATTGTGCGGCGTGCGGCGGCGAATTCGGTGTGTCATACGCCAGTTGCGGCGCCGTGTCCAATGTTATTCCGGTAGATGTAGTGATCCCCGGCTGTCCGCCGACACCGTTGGCGTTGATGACGGGCTTGCTGGGCTTGATCAGGTAATTGAATTTGATCCGAGGAGCCTAGACACGATAGGGCGGCACAAACAATCTTTGATAAGGCTCGAGGTTACACATGAGACTTAGAAGCTTAACTTCCATGTTCAGCACCACCCTGCGGAACTTGAAAACACCTGGTAGCTTCGTGGTGCGGGTGCCCTAGAACGCACAGCTAGGTACGGATTTGCGCGATTGATGTTTTGAAAGTATGCGGAGGCGGCGGCAGTGGTGAGGTGGTTTCCATAAGTAGCTCCAAAACCTCTTGACCATTCTGTAATGCCTCTTCATACGTCTCGCCATGAGTTAGCGCGTATGGCCCAAATTCCGGAAGGGGAGCTATGTAACAACTGTCCTCTTCCGACCATTGAATAATAATGCTGTAGCGAGTTTTCATTTTATATCGAGGATGTCTCTTATGTACCTTGCGACGGCACTTTCTTAATAAGGCTTCGCGTCACTTCCATCGTTACCTGACAAGGTCAATTTTGTCAAAGGTTACTATGTGTTTACAGTTTGTTAAAGCCATGCCTCTCCGGTAAATATTTAAGGCAAGCAATACTAATCCTAAACGCTGACTACCGCAAACTCTCCTGTCTTCTCAGCAGCGTATGCGAAATAATTATTCGTTGACAATTTAAGACAACCGGTCGTATTATTTGCCCATGAAAAGAACCACGCAAAAACAAATTAATAGAGAGAACCTGTTAGCTGAGGGCGTAAGCTTACTTATGGCCCAGGGCTATCACGGTACAGGATTGAAAGAAATTCTGGATGCGGTAAAAATCCCGAAGGGGTCTTTCTACAATTATTTCGGCAGCAAGGAAAATTTCGGCGCGGAGGTGATTCAACATTACATCACGCCGTTTATCCAGCAGCTCAGTGGTCATTTGGACAATCCCGATATCGATGCCTTGACGGCATTGCAGCGCTATTTTGATGAAATCATTCTGGAACTTGAGAATGCTGATTTTAAGGGCGGTTGCCTGTTGGGTAATTTAATGGGGGAACTGGGCGATACCAGTGAAATATGCAGGGCCTCTTTGCAGACCGCGGTTAAACGCTACCGTGATTTATTGAGGGCGGGAATTGAGCAAGCGCAACGGGAAGGCACGGTAAGAACCGACAAGTCGGCTACCGAAATGGCGGATCTGCTGGTGAACGCCTTTCAGGGCGCTTTGCTGAGAATGAAAATAGAAAAATCGTCGGCCCCGCTCAAACAGTGTTGCGGAGATTTACTGGGCGAGTTTTTTAAAGCGTAATGCTATTGCGCTTTAAAAAGACGACCCGTCATATACTTACAATTAACAAATTAACCAGGAGACATTAACATGCCAAAATATCTTATCGAACGTGAAATCCCCGGTGCCGGCTCTCTGACTGCCGCCGATCTGCAAGGCATCGCGCAGAAATCGTGCGGCATCCTGAGCGACATGGGCCCTCAAATCCAGTGGCAGGAAAGTTATGTAACAGACGATAAAGTCTATTGCGTTTATATCGCCCCGGATGAAGCGAGTGTCAGGGCGCATGCCGAAAAAGGCGGATTTCCGGCTAACCGCGTTTCCGAGATCAAAAGAATGATTGACCCGACCACTGCCGAAGCTTAAGCAGTCAAGGCCGTTTGCAGCATACCCGTCAGGCATGCTGCATCATCAAATAATTATAAAAACTCTGTTTGCGCCAAGTCGGTTACATGACCGACGCTAAGCGCAGATGGAGACCGTAAAACAGAGAGGATAAAATGAGTACACTACTGGATAAAAATCATAAGCCGCCAAGCCGGTTTATGACGGCTTGTGTTTTTGCAGCGGCAACCATCGCATCGGCAGGTCTGGGCATCACGCCGGTACAAGCCGATGAAACCTGCCAGTCGCCTTATATGGCTAAAATCCTCGGACAGGAAGATTTTGTTTATATCTGGACCTTGGGTGTGGAAGGCCTGGGCGATGAGCAGGACAAACTGGTTACCGTCGATGTCAACCCCAAATCGCCTAAGTACGGCAAAGTGGTCAGCAGTCTTTCCGTCGGCGGACGCAACGAGGCGCATCACTCCGGCTTTACCGATGATCGCCAGTATTTATGGGCGGGCGGGCTGGACACCAGCAAGCTGTTTATCTTTGATGTACACACAGATCCCGCCAAACCCACGCTGACTAAAACGATAACCGATTTTGTCGCCAAAAGCGGCGGTGTTGTCGGCCCTCACTCGACTTATGCGTTACCGGGCCGCATGATCATCACCGGGCTGTCCAACAACAAGGATCATGGCGGACGCACGGCGGTCGTTGAGTACACCAATGACGGCGAGTATATCGCGACCCATTGGTTGCCCACCGACAGCAATCTGGAAGGCGCCATCAAGACCGGCAAATACGCCGACGGTTACGGCTATGACCTGCGGGTTCTGCCCCGGCGCAACCTGATGTTGACTTCGTCGTTTACCGGCTGGTCAAACTACATGATGGATTTCGGTAAAATGCTGAAAGATTCTGAAGCCATGAAGCGTTTCGGTAATACCGTCGTGCAATGGGATTTACACACCAAGCAGCCGAAAAAAGTCTTCGATGTGCCCGGCGCGCCGCTAGAAATCCGTTGCGCCTGGGGTGAAAACCATAACTACTGCTTTACCAGCACAGCGCTCACGTCAAAGATATGGCTGATTTACGAGGACAAGGACGGCGAATGGAAGGCCAAAGAAGTGGCTGATGTGGGCGACCCCAGCAAAATACCGTTGCCTGTCGATATTTCCATACAAAGCGATGACAAAATGCTTTGGGTTAACACCTTTATGGACGGCAAAACCCGTGCATTTGATATCAGCGACCCGTTCAAACCCAAACAGGTTTATGAGCATAAAATCGGCGCACAGGTCAACATGGTGTCATCCAGCTGGGACGGCAAGCGTCTTTATTTCACGTCGTCATTACTGGCTAACTGGGACAAGAAAGGCGCCGATAACGAACAGTTTCTCAAGGCCTATAACTGGGACGGCAAGCAGTTAAAGCAACAGTTTACGGTTGACTTCACTAAAGAGAAACTGGGCCGTGCTCATCAGATGGTCTTTGGTGCTTACTCGCTATATGCCGATAATAAAGCGGTGACTCAGGAAAATCCGCCGTCGGCAAAAACAGATGTGAAGAAGTAAGACGCAAAGCTGTAAGTCGGGATGGCGTTTTATGACATCCCGATTTATCGTTCCCATGCTCCGGCGTCACTGCCATTAAGTTAAGGAAGAATGCTCCCTCTCCCCAGGGGGGAGAGGGGAATAGAATAAGGAAAAATGCCTTTAAAATCCCCCTCTCCCTAGCCCTCTCCCTCCGGGAGAGGGGACTAAATTACTTAACTTAATGGCAGTGACGCCGGAGCGTGGGTACGATAAAACTCGCTTAATTTAATGGCAGTGTGGACTTTAGCCTGCATCCACCCGAATTCAATCACCTGCTGTCTATCCGACAAAGGCGCGTCATGATGACTGAACTCCCTGTTACAAACATTGCCCATGCGATTCAACTGGCCGTGGCGCCCGTTTTTCTGTTGACCGGTGTCGCCAGTATTTTGTCGGTATTAACCAGCCGCGTGGCGCGCATCATTGACAGATCCCGTGCTTTACACAGCAAACTGATATATCCCATACAACAACAGAAAAGCGATGAGATTCATGCCGAACTGCTGATGTTGACGCGACGAGGCAAATTAATCAACCGGGCTATCGGCTTGTGTACGGCTTGCGTTTTATTGATTTGCTCTGTTATCGCCATTCTTTTTCTCGGATCGTTCGTGACTTACAACATGGATATTCCGATCGCCCTATTGTTTGTAACCGCGATGTTGTGCCTGATCGTGGCGCTGATTTTGTTTATCGGTGAGATTTATCTGGCGACCGCCAATGTCCGTAACGGACCTTGATTTCGCGTGACAACCGCACTAGGCCCAGCTATTGCTATGGATTTTTATGACTAGACTGACTGCACACGTACTGTTTTTTTTGTTGATCGGCCTATTTGCCGCTTATCCGGGTCAGGCCGATACGATGCCTGCAAAACAAGAGCAGGTTCTTGCGCCGGGTTACGGCAGTCTGCAATTTTCCGCACCGGAACCGGGTACATATCTCCTGCCTGCATTGGGTGTAGCCGCTGACGGCAAGGTGCTCGATAGCGCAGGCAAGGCGACGACTTTGTATAAGCTGATGGGCGATAAGGTCGTTCTGCTCAGCTTTATTTATTCAACATGCAGCGATGTCAACGGCTGCCCACTGGCGACCGCCGTTCTGCATAAAATTAAAAACCGCCTGAAAAAAGAGCCGGAGCTGGCCGCCAAATTAAGACTGATCACCTTAAGTTTCAACCCCGAGCACGATACGCCCGAGATGATGAAACACTATGGGCAAGAACTACAAGACAAGGGCGTGGAATGGCGATTTCTGACTACAGGCTCGGAACAGGATTTAAAACCGATACTGGATCATTACAAGCAAAACATCCAGAAAGTTTATGACGCCCAGGGTAAAAACACCGGCACCTTTTCACATATCCTGCGCGTCTACCTGATCGATAAGGATAAACAGTTGCGCAATATTTACAGCGTTTCGTTTTTACACCCGGATACCTTGATTAACGACATCAAGACCTTGTTGCAGGCAGAGCCGAAGAAACCGGCAGCCGGAGCAGCTAATGCGTCGTTTTATTCGGCGGGCGACAACAAAACGCACTACGAAACCGGCGACTATCAAACCCAATCTATCGCGTTAACCGATCGCATCGGCAAACCGACCAACCTGCTTAAAACTATTCGCAAGCCGCCGTTGGGCCTGCCCGCCGTGCCGGTGCCTGCAGATAATCCGATCAGCAAAGAAAAGATCAGTCTGGGGAAAAAGCTGTTTTACGACCGCCGCTTGTCGCTCAACAACACCTTTTCCTGCGCGATGTGCCATATCCCGGAACAAGGCTTTACCAGCAATGAAATGGCGACCGCTGTCGGTATTGAAGGGCGTACCGTCAGGCGCAATTCGCCGACCTTGTACAATGTCGCTTATTTCGGGATGCTGTTCCATGACAGCCGCGAAACCACGCTGGAGCAACAAGTGTGGGGGCCGTTACTGGCGCACAATGAAATGGCCAATCCGTCAATCGGTTATGTTGTCACAAAAATCAACAACAGCGCCGAGTACAGCAAGCTGTTTAAACAGGCATTCGGCAAGGCACCCGGCATGGAAACCATCGGCATGGCGATTGCTGCTTATGAACGCACGCTCAATTCAGCCAATTCGCCCTTCGACCGTTGGTATTACGGACATGACAAAAAAGCGCTGGATGACAAGGCCCAGCGCGGCTTTCAACTGTTTACCGGCAAGGCCGGTTGCGCCGCTTGCCATACTGTCGGCAAAAATGCCGCGCTGTTTACCGACAACGACAACCATAATACCGGTATCGGCTATCGCGACGCGATGGCTAAATTGAGCGACGACACCCGGCGCGTACAGCTTGCGCCCGGCGTTTATGTGGATGTGGAAAACACGCTGATCGAGACCGTATCGGAAACAAAAGCCAATGACTTGGGCCGCTACGAAGTGACGCAAAACCCGCAAGATCGCTGGAAATACAAGACCCCCACGTTACGCAATATCAGCTTGACCGCACCGTACATGCACAACGGCAGCCTTGCAACATTGCAAGAAGTGCTGGAATTCTATAATCGCGGCGGGATAAGCAATGAAAACCTGGACCCCTTGATTAAGCCTTTGAACTTAAGCGCTCAGGAAATGGATGAGATAACCACTTTTCTAATGGCATTGACCGGTGATAATGTCCCGGAACTGGTTTCTGATGCTTTTGCCGCTCCGGTTGGCGATGCTCGATAAATAACCGTCTCCTAATAAAGCATTGCTTGTAAATGCCTGTCCTGCGCATTGCGCGCAGAACAGGCATTTTTCGGCTAGAAGAGTTCAGTTACCATTGTAACGATGCATGCCGTATTACGGCACACTGCTGGCGCTTTCGCAGGCTGTGGCGCTATCGGTGCCGGGACCGCCGATACAGGTATCGTTGAGGGTGCCGCCGTTCAGGCTGTCATTGCCCGCGCCGCCTTCCAGACGATCCTGACCCGGCCCGCCGGCAAGGCTATCGTTGCCTACATCGCCACCTAACAAATCGTTGCCTTCTCCGCCGCGGATGGTATCCCTGCCTTCGCCGCCACAGATGACATCATTGCCGCCCAGTCCATTGATCACGTCATTTCCGCTCAAGCCGACAATAATATCGGGGCCTGCGGTGCCGTTCAGCGTTTCGGGGTAGGGTGTGCCGACGATGGTGGCGGCCAGGCCGTTACAGAGGCGTGGATTGACGTTGGTGCTTTCGGTCGCCTGATTGTTGGCGCTGTTCGAGTCAGTCCTGGTGCCGTTGACCGAGGCGGTGTTACTCAGTGAGCCCGTCACTGTTGGCGTGATATACAGCCTTATCTTGGTAGTGGCGCCGTTGTTCAGCGAGCCGAGATTACAGGTGACGGTCGTCGTGCCGCTACAAGTGCCCTGGCTGGGGACGACCTGCACAAAAGTGACGCCGGACGGCAGTGTATCGGTGACCACAACCCCGGTTGCCTGGCCCGGTCCGTTGTTGGTTACGGTCATATTATAGATCAGGAAATCACCGACCATGACCGGGTCGAGTACGTCGGTTTTGCTGATGGACAGATCGGCGGTGGCCGGGAGTTCTACCATCGTGCGTGTCGTCGCGGAGTTGTTGGCGGTGTTCGGATCATCTTCAGACCCGCTGACTGATGCCGTGTTGTTCAATTGTCCGGTTACGGTCGGTGTCACCACGATTGTTGCCGTTGCACTGGCGCCATTGTTGAGACTGCCGATAGTACAGTTGATGGTAGCGCTACCACTACAGCTACCCTGGCTGGAGGTTGCGGAAACCAACGTCACATTGGCGGGCAGGGCGTCGGTAATCACGACGCCGCTAGCCGTGCTCGGGCCATTGTTAATTGCGGTAATTGTATAGGTGAGATTGTTGCCGATAATGACTGGATCGGGCGAGTCGGTTTTGGTCAGGACAAGATCGGTGGATGGGGTCAGGGTATCTGAATCCGTCCTGCTGTTGTTGCCCGGTGTTGGATCCGAGGTGGTTGAACTGCTGACGGTCGCGGTGTTGCTCAGCGTCCCGGTGGCAGTTGGTGCAATCGCACACGAGGCCGTATAAGTTACCGATCCGCCGCTAGGCAGGTTCGCCGTGTCGTTAATGTTGCCGCTGCCTGACGCCGTACAGGTGCCGCCGTCCGAGCCGGTGCATGTCCAGGCGGGCGTTACGCACGCGGCGGGGAAGGTGTCGGCCACGGTGGCAGTGGGTGCGGCGCTGGGCCCGGCATTCGACGCCGTGATGGTATATACTTCAAACGGTCAAGTTTTCGGTTTTTTTAGAAAACAGCTGGAAATTCATGGTCATTAAAGATTGCATTTTGTCTTTAAAACGGATATCTAGCCCGGCAATACAAGAGTCGATGTTGTCCTTAAACACCTGGAATT
>SXGU01303157.1_pt1 | contig 43077 bp, 22 predicted proteins | sample 3174531 | NCBI WGS metagenome assembly SXGU01 (sample SAMN11356863, study PRJNA531348) | freshwater metagenome | isolation source: freshwater sample F1-140 | place: China: Fuxian Lake, Yuxi | collected 2017-12-25 | reverse complement strand
GAAGGCCGCACTCTACGTCGCGTCCAACGGTAAGTTCGGCACCGCGTCACCCAGCGGGATCGCCGCAACCGGTGGCCCGGAATACCTCGTCCCGGTCGCCGGCAACGGGGGCACGGACACAGTGCCGACGCTCCCGCCCGGCGTTCAGACCGTGTACGGCGGTCCGAAGCCCAGCGCGCCAGTCACCGGCACCGTGACCAGTCGGCAACTGCTCGACCAGGCCGCGTACGAGTTCACGCGGGGTCAGTTCGACACCGCCTCCAAGCTCGCGCTTCAAGCGCACAACCTCGGCGGCGTACAGGACGAAGCACGCGGGCTGCTCAACAGCATCGACGCCGAAAAGCTGAAGCTGAAGCAGCGGGTCGCGATCGCCACGCTGGAGAACGCGAAGTCGTCCTTCAATAACAAGGACTACCAGCAGACCTTCAACGTGCTCGTCCTCGTGGACGGGAACCTGCTAACGGCCGACCTCAAGGCCACACGCGACCAGATGCTGACCGCGTGCAAGGCCGAACTCGACAAGACCGGTAGCGGCCTCGCGACTGCGGGCGGCTTCCAGCCGCCGGACATGGGGCTGCCACCGGCCGACCCGATGAGCGGCATCACCGGCTCGAACCCGGCGGGCGTGGCTCGCATCACCCCGGACAGCCCGACCTCGCAAGCGGATGCACTCAAGAAGGTGCAGTTCCAGAAACTGCGTAGCGACGGGTTGAAGATTCAGGCCGACGCGCAAGCGGCGTTCGGACGCGGCGAGACCGACCTCGCCATGCAGTTGCTCATCGACTACTCGAACCGGGTCCGCTCGTCGGGTCTGGACACGTCGAGCGTCGCGATGCTGCTCCGCCCAGTGGACGGCCGTCTGGACACCTTCCGCCTGATGAAGGGTCAGACCGAAGCTACCGCTCGTCTGAACAAGGAGAGGCGCGACGCGAAGGAAATCATCGTCGGACGCGGGATCGCCGAGGAGGAGCGCAAGAAGGAAGTCGCGATCCTCGTCCGCCGGTACAACGAGTTGCTCAAGAAGAACGACTACGCAACCGCCGAGCGGGTCGCGCTCCAGGCCAAGCAACTCGACTCCGACGACCCCGCCGTGAGCGCGCTGTACGAGGCCGCCAAATTGGGTCGCCGCGTCAAGGAAGCGGAGCAGGACAAGGCGAACCGCGAGAAGTTCTTCCAATACGGGATGCGCGACGCCGAGAACATCGGGCCGCTCGTCACCACTGACGACCCGATCGCAGTTGCACTGCGGGCGTCCCAGCGGTCCGGTCTTCGCGGGTCCGGCGACAGCTTCCACCTGAAGAGCCGCACGCCGGCTACTTACGAGATCGAACTGCGGCTGGATAAGCCCATTTCGGTCGAGTTCCGGCAGACCCCGCTCGATCAGGCGATCAAGAACCTTCAGACGCTCACTGGCGTGCCACTGTGGCTCGACGTGACCTCGCTCCAGGCCGAGCACATCAGCGAAGTGCAGTTGATGAACTTCGACGTGGGCACGTCGATCGCGGGCCGGAACGTACTCGCGTGCCTCCTCGAACCAGCCGGCTTGAGCTACGTGATCGAGAACGACGTGGTGAAGATCACCACGACGAAGAAGGCGAAGGGCCGGCTGTACACGAAGGTGTTCTCGGTCGCGGACCTCGTGACCCCGGTGCCGAACTTCGCGCTGCCCGACTACGCGAACTTCGACAGGATGCTGAACAGGACCCCGCTCAGCAGCGGACAGTTGATGATCCAGGGCGTGACCCCCGGTATGACCGGCCCGACGCCTCGCGACCCGGTCGGTGGGTTGGGCGGCGGAACCCCGGCTGGCGCGCTGGCCACATCTCCGGGCATCCAGGGTGCCTCGCAGACGGGAGGTGGCAGTCTCCAGACCATCAACCCGCTTGGCGCGTCGGCTAATGTGGTCGGCGGGAACAGCACCAAGCACGAGCAACTCATCAAGCTGATCACCAGCATGGTGCGCCCGTACTCGTGGGACGGCCACGGAGGTAGCGGCAAGGTCGAGTTCTTCGACATCGGCAGCGCGCTGGTTGTGAACCAGACAGCCGACGTCATCACGGAAGTGCAAGACCTGCTGGAAGCCCTCCGCCGGTTGCAAGACCTGGCGATCGCGGTCGAGGTCCGCATCGTGTCGCTGTCCGAGTCGTTCTTCGAGCGGATGGGCGTGGACTTCTCGGTGAACATCAAGACGAACACGACGAAGTTCGAGCCGTCGCTGACCAGCGGCACGTTCCGCCCGGCACCGTTCGTCAACGATATCAACACGAGCGGCACGACGATCGGGCTGACCCCGGCTGGGACGTTCACGCCGGACCTGGACGTGCCGATCCGGGCGACCAGTTTCCAGCGTGGCATCCCAGGGTTCGGGAACTACCCGAACTCGCCGGGCGACAACGGCGGCATCTCGCTGGGCCTCGCGTTCCTGAACGACATCCAGGTCTACACGTTCCTGGAAATGGCTCAGGGCGACCAGCGAGCCAACGTGATGCAGGCCCCGAAGTTGACGCTGTTCAACGGCCAGACCGCGACCCTCGCGGTTACCGACCAACAGTTCTTCGTGACCAGCGTGCAGGTGCTTGCGGTAAACGGGCAGATCGTGTTCATCCCGCAAAACCAGCCGCTGTCCGGCCCGGACACAAACTTCCAGATCAGCATCCAGGCCGTCGTGTCGGCCGACCGCCGGTTCGTGCGGTTGAACATGCCGATTAACCTGTCGGCTCAGTCCGGTGCGGTGGTGCCGCTGTTCCCGGTGACGACGTTCATCACGCCGGTGTTCGAGGGCGGTAGCCAGGGTCAGCCGATCCCGTTCACACAGTTCCTGCAACAGCCGTCGTTCACCAGTCTGGACATCCAGACGACCGTGGTGTGCCCGGACGGCGGTACGGTGCTGCTGGGTGGCTTGAAGACGCTGCGGGAAAGCCGCAACGAGTTCGGGCCTCCGTTCCTGTCGAAGATCCCGTACCTGAACCGGTTGTTCAAGAACGTGGGCGTGGGTCGCGATACCCGGCACATCATGATCATGGTGACGCCGCGCATCATCATCACGTCTGAGGAAGAGATCATCCAGACGGAAGGCCGTCTGCCGACCGGCCCGTGATGAGTGACGCGACGATGTGATAACCCCGGCCCGCGAGCGATGCTCGCGGGCCGCTTGCGTTTCGGCTGGATTCAGCCCCGGAGGGGCGGCGGAGTGTAGCCAGGGGTGGAGCAAGCCGAAGGCGCCGCGCAACCCCTGGCGGGTCGACGCGTGAATCCGGCAACCAACGCCGTTCGTGGTCCGCGTTGGTACGCCAGGGGTTGCGCTCGCGTTGCTCACTTCACCCCTGGCTACGCGCCCACGCCCCTCCGGGGCTGAAATCCGGCCGAATCACCCGGCGCGATCGACCATTCCCCTCACCTTCCGCGCTTCTCCCTCTGGACCGCGGCGCACGGGCGCGCCATCATGAATCCCACGCTGCCGTTTGTCGCCGCGCGAGGTATTCATGCCCGCACCCGCGTTCCTGTCCAAGCTCCCGAAGCCGGCGCTGTTCGCCCTCTACGGGGCGCTCGGCGGGCTGATCGGTGCGCTCGTGTTCGGCGAGTTGGTGTGGTATCTGCTCCGCCCTGCGTCTGCGCCTGAGCCGCTCACGGTCCCGCCGCCTTTTCCGCAACTCGCGGTCACCGCGTCGCCGCAGGTGTCGGTGTACCCCGGTGGCTCGAACACGTTTGGCGTGCAGATCGCGCGCGACCGGTTCACCGGTTCGGTGACCGTGACGTTCGACAAACTCGCGCCCGGTCTGAGTGCCACACCCATCGTCATTCCCGAAGGCGAGACGAACGGCACCGCGCGGATCGTTGCCACGGACGACGTTCAACCCGGCCCATCGACGCTAAAGGTGACCGCGCGCGCGAACCCCAACCGTGAGGGTCACGCGCTCGCGGTGACGTTTGATAAGCCGGTGGAAGTGCGCGTGATCGAACTACCACCGGCACCGCCGCGCCTGGCGGTGAGCGTGTCGCCGAAGATTCAGGTGTACCAGCGCGGGAAGAACACGTTCGCGGTGCAGGTCGCACGCGGCGGCTTCACCGGTGAAGTCGAGATCGCGTTCGACGATCTACCGGACGGCGTGAAGGCACCGTCGATCCCGATCCGGGCTGACCGAAACGAGATCACCGTCGAGCTTACGGCCGACGGGACTGCGAAACCGGGTGCGCAACCGGTGAAGGTCAATGCCCAGGCGAAGTTCAACGGCGCGCCGCTCCGTGCGCAAGCGACGACGACGGTAGACGTGATCAGCCCGCCCCGCGTCCCGGTGGACATCGTGTTCGCGCTGGACATCTCCGGCAGCATGCAGTGGGCGATCAACGGCACGAGTCGCGGCATTCAAAAGTTCGTGGACGAGCTTGCCAAGAATCAATTCGACGTGCGAGTCGGGCTGGTCGGATTCAAGGACACGACTCTCGGCCAGCCGCTCAAGATCGTGAAGGTCGATGGCGAGAAGATGACGACCAGTTTCGCCAAGTTTCGCGCCGAGGTCGGCGCGCTGCGCGCCGGCGGCGGTGGTGCCGAGGGCGAGAGCAGTCTGGACGGCGTCGCCGAGGCCGCGGAGTTCCCGTTCCGCGACCAGGTGACGCGGGTCATCATCCTTATTACAGACGAGGCGCCGAAACGCCCCGACGGGCGCATGAAGAGCATCGAGGAGACGGCGAAGTACATCAAGGAGAAGAAGATCGACCAGATGCACATCGTCACGCTGCCGGAGTTGAAGAAGCCGTTTACGCCGCTGTGGGAGGGCGCGAAGGGACAATACTTCGACCTGAAGGCGCTGAACGAGGGCACGGAGAGCTTCGAGAAACTGCTGCCGGACGTAAGCAAAGCGATCGCGGATCTCGTCGCGGACCGGCCAGCGGGCAAGCCGGAACTACCCGGCCTTCCACCGCCGCCGAAGTTGCCGGACGCCCGCGCCGCGGGCACCGCGGTCACGCCCGCACGAGAGCCAGAGAAGCCGACCATCGCGCCGCCCGAAGTGAAGAGTTTGCAATCGAACGAGAAGTCCGCAGCCGGCACCGAGTGGCGGCAGGTTGCGCGCAGTTCGCTGTGGACGGGCATGATCGCGGCGCTCGTGTGTCTCGCGATCTTGTTCGGTCAGAAGAGCTACGTACAGGGCGGCTTGCCCCCGCTGAACGGCGTGCTCCTCGGTCTGGGCGGCGGGTTGCTCGTTGGGTTGGTCGGCGGTGCCGCGGGTCAAGGCTTGTTCCTGTTGGCGAAGACGGACAGCGCGGTTCTCGGCGCACTGTTCCGCGTGATGGGCTGGGCGATTCTCGGCGGCCTCGCGGGCGCGGGGCTGTCGCTGTTCATCCCGAACCTGGGCGTGCTGCCGGGGTTGCTCGGCGGCGTTGCAGGCGGCACGGCCGGCGCGATCGGCTACATCGCGGTGTCCGCGCTCACGGGCGACACGGTCGGTCGGCTCGCGGGCGGGTTGGCGCTCGGCGCCGCGATCGGGTTAATGGTGGCGTTCGTCGAACGGGCGTTTCGGAAGGCGTGGTTGGAGGTGCGGTTCGGCGAGCGCGAGATGATTACCATAAACCTCGGCCCGGAACCGGTGAAGGTCGGCGGTGACGCGAAGGCTTGCGCCGTGTGGGCGCGCGGCGCGGCCCCGGTCGCGCTGCTGTTCTTCGTTCGCGACGGCGAGGTGATGTGTGCGGACACGGCCGACCGGTCGGAAGCAGTCGCCGTGAGCGGGTTCAGCCGCACCGTCGGCGCGGTGCGGGTCGTGGTGCGCACCGGCAACGGCGACGAACCGGTTCCGCTGCCCACCCCCGAACCCGCGCCGAAGAAGAAACGCGCCGCGACCGACGGCTGGGATCCGCTGCCGGTGTCCGCGAAGCCGAAGACCGCGAAGCCGGTTCCGCCGAAGCCGCTGGCACTCGACGAAGATCCGTTCCCGATTCCGGTCGTGAAGCCAAACATCGCCGCGCCGAAGGCGGGCGGCGGGTGCCCCAGTTGCGGGCGCAAGATACCCGGCGCGACCGGTACGCGGTACTGTATGCTGTGCGATGCCACGTTCTGAATGCGTTCTTGTAGGGTGGGTCAAGGCTTTGCGCAGCCCACCATCATCGCGATTGAATGCGCGTAGTGGGCCTGCGCAAAGCCTTGACCCACCCTACGAAAACACCCGGAGCCGCCGACATGCCCGCGCCGAAGTTCCTGTCCGGGTTGCCCAAACCAGTGCTGTTCGGCCTGTACGGGGCCGGCGGCGGGTTGCTCGGCGCGCTGCTCTTCGGTGAACTCATCATGTTGGCGCTCGGGCCGAAGGCCGCGGCCGCGCCGCCCCCGCCCGCAGCGCCGGAACCGCGACTCGCGATCGGCGTGTCGGACAAACTTCAAATCTACCAGGGCGGCACCAACAAGTTGCTCGTGCAGATCGTGCGCGAAGGCTTTGAAGACGACGTGACCGTTCACGTCGAGGGACTGCCACTCGGCATCACGCCGACGGTGCCGCAAATCATTATCCCAACGGGCAAGACCGCGGGAGAGGTCGAACTGCGCGCCACGTTCGCGACCCCAGCGGGCACGGAACACAAGAATCTCAAGGTGATCGCCACCGCGAGATCGGGCAGCAAGACCATCACCGCCGAGCCGGTCGAGTTCACACTCGCGCCGCTTGCCTCGGCGATGCCGCTCGTCGACATCGTGTTCGTCCTCGACGTGACGTCGAGCATGCAGCAGCAGATTGATGGCGTGAAGAACGGCATTGTCACCTTCGCGAAAGACCTTCAACTCGCGAAGGTGGACGCTCAGTTCGCGTGCATCGCGTTCCGCGACCTGACCGAAGGCGAGCCGAGTGAGATCCTCATGTTCAAAGGCTCGCAGTTCACGTCCGACGCGGGCGCGTTCAGCGCCGCGGTGGGCACGCTGCGCGCCAACGGCGGCGGCGACCTCCCCGAGAGCAGCCTGGAAGCCATCATCGAAGCAACCAGCTTCGGCTTCCGCAAGGGCGCGACGCGGAACCTCATTCTGATCACCGACGCCGCGCCGAAGATCACGCAGGGACAAGGCGCGAGCATCAAGGCCGCCGCCGACGCGCTCACGGAGAAGAAGATCGACCTGTTGCACCTCGTCATCAACAACGAACGTGCCGACTGCGGGCGGGCAGAGTACCGCGAGGTGCAACGCGGCGCGCTCGGCATTACCACCGACAAGGGCGCAGATCGCGGCAAGGAATTCAGTCTCGACCGAACCGCGCGCGACTCCACCGCGTTCACCACACGACTGCTCCCGGAGATGACGAAGGCCATCATCGCGGCGGCCGAGGCGAAGCCCGCGGTGCGCCCAGAGTTGGCGAAGCAAGAGGTGGTGCAACCGAAGCTGAACACCGTGAAGGCGGTGCAGTCGGACCAAACCTACGACGCGAGTTCGACCGGGCAACTCATCCTCGCGGTCGGCGTGTGGACCGGCGCCATCGCGGCGCTCGTGTGTTTGTTCTTGCTCGGCGGACAGCACCACTATCTGCGAGGTACGCTACCGTCCGCCGGCGGCGTGATCGCGGGTCTCGCGGGCGGAATGGTCGTGGGGCTAGTCGGCGGTGCGGCCGGTCAGGGGCTGTTCCTGCTCGCACCCGACAACAAGATACTCACGGTGATCTTTCAAGTGCTCGGCTGGACGCTGCTCGGCGGGCTGGCCGGTATCGGGCTGTCGCTGTTCGTTCCTAACTTGAAGCTCGTGCTCGGTCTCGCGGGCGGCGCGGTCGGCGGCGCGGCCGGCGCGATTGGGTTCATCGTGGTGACGGCCGCCGTGGGCGCGGTCCTCGGCCGGCTCGCGGGGGGTTTGGCACTTGGGCTGTGCATCGGGTTGATGGTCGCGATGGTGGAAGCGGCGTTCCGGCGGGCGTGGCTTGAGGTGCAGTACGGGCCGCGCGAGGTCATTACCGTGAACCTGGGCGCGGAACCGGTGAAGATCGGCGGCGACTCGCGTGCGTGTACCGTGTGGGCGCGAGGCGCGGCCGATGTCGCGCTGCGGTACTTCATCCGCGACGGCAAGGTGATCTGCACCGACGTGCCCGCCCGCGAAGAGTCCGCGGTAAGCGACGGCGACACACGCGCCGCGGGGAACGTGACGGTCGTGGTGCGGACCGGGAGCGGCACCACGCCAGCACTGCCCCCGGCTGCGCCGCGCCGACCCTCACCGCCGCCAATGCCGAAAGCAAAGCCCGTCGCGAAGCCGCTGGACATCGACGAAGATGCGTTGCCGCTTCCGATGACGCCATCCGCGCCCGCGCGACCGGTGAAATCCCTGAACATTGACGAAGACGATGCGCTGCCGACGGTGCCACGCCCGGCACCGGTGCCCGTGCCTGCGAAGCCGCAAGCGGCTTCACCGGTTCCCGCGCCGCCAAAGCCCGCGGCCCCGCCAGCACCCGCGGCGAAGCCTACAACCCGCGACCCAGACGCATGTCCCTCGTGCGGGCGCAAGACCCCCGGCCGACCCGGCACTCGCTACTGCATGGTTTGCGACCAGACGTACTGACGGAACGGGTTCGTCGGGCGCAAAATGTCTTGCGGTCGCCAGAACTGGCCCTTACGTTAATCGTTGCACCGTTGCCCCTGCCACGTGGACCACTATGGCCGCCCCCAATCCCCGGCCACGCGGTCGCGTTCTCCTGCTCGCCGCGCTCGTCGCGGTCGCGTTTGGGGGCGCGGCCCGCGCGGAACCAGCGGAACCAGTCACGCCGGAGAGGCTCGCCAAACTGCGGTACGAGTGGCACGAACAGCACGCCCGCAAGGAAGCAGCCGACTGGGAAATCAATCTCATCGCGCCACCGCGCCCGATCGGGCGGTCGATCGGTCAGTTCCTGAACCCCACCTCACTTGTGAACGAACTGCACCCGGTCCTCGCCGGCGATTACGACGCGCTTCGCAACTCCGCGCTGAAACTCGCCGATGTCGCCCGCATCCGCCGCGAAGATGGCAAGAAGGACTGGGAAGAGGTCTACAAGCAACGGATCGCGTTCCGCAAGTACGCGGACGAACAGCAAGCCGCGTACGGCTTCGACATCGACACCGGCACGCTGCCAGGTTTCAAACCTACCGTGTTCGACGGGGTCGCAGTCGTGTGGGCGGCGGTCGTGTTCGTGGTGGCGGTCTCACTTGGCAAACGGGCACGCCGCGTCTCGACCCGCCGTGCGCGCCGGGCCGCGGTCGTTGCGGCGCTGCTGGTACTCACGACGGTTCCGGGGTGTTCAAACGGCCCCGCGCCCGGCTCCGGCGACTGGGCCGCACGCGAGGAGGCCGAACTCGTCACCGGGACGAAGGACGCAACCGAGAAAGCAGTCGCCGCGACCGCCGAAGCCAACAAGAAGTGGACGGCCGCGGTGGACGGATGGGCGAAACTCGTCACGGTGCCGGGCGCGGCCGATGCGTCGGCTGAAATGGTCGTGCGCAATGGCGAAGCTCAGGTCCGCAAGCAGTTGCAAGCCACCGCCACGGACGCGAGGCTCACGGACCGGCTTGCGAAGGAGGCTGCGAGCGAGAAGACGCAACTCGCCACCGATCGCGCCAAACTCGATGAACTCAGGGGCGGCGCCCGGTGGCGGACCATCGCGTTCGCAGTGGCGCGGTGTCTGGGGGCCGCGTTCCTGTTTGGGCTGGCTGTCGCACCGTACCGGCGTGCGCTTCGCAAAGAGGCCGCGATCGTGAAGGCCGACGCGAAGAAGTGCCCGCGGTGCTTCAGCGAGAAACTCGTCGTCGAGAAGACCGGCACGATCCCGGGTGCGGAAGAGTCTGCGCGGGACGAGGACGACGAGGACAACGAAGACGCACCGCGCCCGCGCTACCGAGCTGGCAAGCCGAAGCCGCCTGTCCGGCGCAAAGCCGCGCCCGCGGCCAAGTCCACCGCCGACAGCGGCGAGACTGGGTACGTCGAGTGCAAGACGTGCGGGTTCCGGTTCCTCCGCAGTTACCAGAAAGTGCGCCGGCTGTGCTTCCCGGTGGTCGGCGTGCGCAACAGCGGCAAGACGCACCTGCTCGCCACCGCTTACGACAAGGTGCGCAAACAGAAGGCGCCCGCGGCCGCGACCATCGTACCGGCCCCGTCGCTTGGGGACGAACGATTCGACCTGTACATCGACCTGATCCTGAACCTTAAACGCGACGCCGGGAACACGCTCCACGACGTGAACACCCCGCCGGACCCGGTGATGATCCACGTTCGCGACACGGACCCATCCGGCGCGAACACCGCGCTGGTGAATCTATTCGACTATTCCGGCGAACTGGTAAACCAGAAGATCGACGTGGACCGCCTGAAGAAGCAGGCGGTGAAGATGGACGGCTTCATGCTGTTCCTCGACCCGACGCAGCTCGACGGCCGCTCCGGGGGCGTGACGCTCGACCGGCAACTCGCGGCGCTGAACGAGTTCATGGCCGACATGCGTGAGGCTCGCAAGGTGGATCCCGGCGACGTGATCCCGGTCCCCGTCGCGATTGTGATTCCCAAGTTCGACCTGCTCGTGACCCGCAACCCGATCGGCGGTCAGTCGGTGCCGTTCATCCGCCGGCTGCTCGAAGAGAACCCAGAGCAGCCGAAACGGACCACACTCGACATCGTTCAGGAGCGCAGCGCGATCGTTGAGGATATGTTAGAGTTAATGTTCCGCGGGGTGGATGTGCGGGCGCTGGTGGAGAGTTACTTCGGCAACCAGGTGATGTTCTTCCCGGTGTCGTCGGTGAACCTGTTCGAGAACGAGTTGGGCGTCGAAGACCTGTCGCAGCGGACCATCGCGCCGTTCGGGGTCGCGGAGCCGTTTGTGTGGCTGCTGCACATGCATGGATACGAGGTGTTCGCAAATAGGTGATGGGGTGATTTGGTTTTCACCCTGAAGGGGTGGGACGACTTAGCCCAGGGCAACGCCCTGGGTCGGTTGCGTATTGGTTTGGCACCCTGAAGTGTCCCAGGTTTTCAGCCTGGAAATCAATTGGCCTCGTACCCAGGGCGTTGCCCTGGGCTAAGTTATCCCACCCCTTCAGGGTGAAGAGGAAACACAAAGAAGAACGATGGCATCCTGGCCGACACAGTCTGATTACAAGGATTCGCTGCAGAACCCGGACGCCGCGTTTCGCGACCCGGACCTGCGGCTGAGCCAGGCTGAGCGCAGCCCGATGGGCGTGCCGCGCGCCCGGTCCGGCGCGTTCGCCAGCGTGTACAAGATGACCGGACCGAAAGGCGTTGTCGCGCTCAAACTCTTCAACTTTCCCAACGAGGACCGCGCCCGCCGGTACAAGGCCGTCTCCGATTACCTCGAAAAAGAACTCGGAGCCAAGAAGCCGCCGTGCGTGGTCAAGTTCCAATACCACACCGAAGGGATGCGAGTCGGGAAGGCGTGGTACCCCACTCTCACAATGGCCTGGGTCAAGGGGGTATCACTTGGCGAGTGGGTCAGGCAGACCGTCGAGAAGAAGGTGCCCGACCTCGCGGGCATGCGCAAGATGGCCGACAGTTGGGTCGCGCTCATCCAGCAACTCCAGAACACGAAGATCACGCACGGCGACCTCCAACACGACAACGTGATGGTCGTCGGCGACGCGCCGGTACTCGTGGACTACGACGGCATGTGCGTGCCCGCGCTCGACCCGCCCGACCCGACAAAGAAGCTCGAACAACTCGAATTCGGGAAGCCCGCGTACCAGCACCCGGCACGGTGCGTCGAGAAACTCAGCGGCACCCTCGACCACTTCTCCGCGTGGGTCGTCTTCGTCGCCCTCCGCGCGATCGCGGCCGACCCGCGACTGTACGTCGAATACGTCCTCAAGACCGAGAACGAGAACCTGCTGTTCACCGTCGGCGACATGCAGACCCCGGCGAACTCGAAACTGTGGCCGGAACTCATCAAGTGCAAAGACCCGGAGGTGGGTAGCTGGGCGCGCGCGTTGCGCACGTGCCTGGACAAGCCCTTCATCAACATCCCGCCGTTCTCGCTCGACCCGTTCGACCGGTTGCGAACGCTGGCGTCCGCGAGTTCGCGCGACTGGGCTCAGATCGAGGCCGAAACCGTTCTGCTCAAGAAGGCCGGCAAGGAGGTGCCCGCCGACCTTCGCGACAAGGTGAACCCGGTCGGCGCGCTGAAGGAGTTGTGCGACGCGCGTGTGAAGAACTGGCCGAACATCGCGGCCGAGGGCGAGCGTCTGCTCGCGACCGGGCGGGCGCTGATGCCCGACGTGAAGCCCATGTTCGAGGAAGCCCGCAAACGCGTGGCCTCACGCGACGCGGTGAAGAGGGCGTTCGACGAGAAGAATCCCCGCGCCGTGGTCGCCGCGTATCAGCCGGCGCTGATCAACGACTGGGCCGATGCTGGGCTTGTGGCGGGGGCGAAGGCCGCGGCCGGACAGGTGACGCTGCTCGACAAGTTGAAGGCCGCAGTCGCGGTGCCGGGCGACGGGCGCTCGCTGGTGAGGCTCTGGGACGACGCCGCGCCGAAGCTCGCGACCGTAGCGGAGGCACACACCTACGAGACGGCCGCGAACGGGTGGCGCAACCGCATCGGCGCCGCGGACGAGTTCCTTCGCGTGTTCGCCAAGTTCCCACCGACCGAGCGCGAACTCGCCGAAGCGTGGCAAGCGGTACTCGCCGCCGGACCCCTTCACCCCGGCCTCACCGACGCGCACCGCCGACGCGGTGAGGACGCGCTCCGCTGGCGGCCGCTGCTCGAAAAGCTGCGCCGCGTACCGAATGTTGCGACGCACGAGAACGACACCAAACTGATTGAGGCCTGGGGCAGTGGCTCCGCGCTCGCCGGGTGCGGCGAGGCGACCGTCTTCACGTCCCGCACGAACGACGCGCGAGCGCGGCTTGCGATGGTGGAGACGCTCGAACGCGCGATCAAGCAGGCCGACGCGGGCGGCTCCGAAGACGCGGTGGTTGCGACCGCGAGCAAGCTGCCGCCGGACTACCCGCACCCGTACACGACCCGCGTCGGCGAGGGGTCCGAAGCGATCCGCCTCATGGCCGAGGTTCAGAAGGCGGTCGATCAGCCGAAGCCATCGGACCGCGTCATCGCCACCGCGTTCGATCGACTCAAGACGCGGAACCCGAAGCTCGCGGCCCGGCTCGACCGCGTGAACCCGGCACTGTTCGCGGAGGTCGAGAGCGCGATTCAGAAGCGCAAGTTGCTCGACCGGTTCGCGCGCATCGACGCCGAGGAGCCGCGCCTCGACAAGCAGGACCAAGAGTGGCGGCGGCTGTGGAAGGAGTATGGCAACGCGCTCGCGGACCGCGCCGACCGCGAAGAACTCCGCGCCCGGTACACGCTGGCCCGCGACCGCGTCGAGAAGTGGGGCAAGGTCGCCGAGTCGCTGAAGGCCCGCGACATGTTCGCGCTCCGCGACCGGTATTCCAAATACGGTGCGGCCCTCCGCGACTACCCGCCGCTCGTGGACCACATGTCGGAGATTCAAGGATTGCTGGCGAAGGCCGATCGCGTGATCGGAATCAGGCAGAAGATCGATACGCGAGTTTCGCTCTCGGCTGACGACCTGACGTTCCTGCGGGACAATCACCCCGCGTTCGATGATACCACGAAGACCGCGACCGAGGCGCACGTGCGGGCACGGCTGGCTGGCGACGCGAAGCTGATCCCCGCGTACCCTGCGTACTCCATCACGGGAAAGCGCGGCGGTCTGGTGAAGGCGTGCTGGTCGTGGGGCGGGCACGGTTTGATCGCGCACTGCGTGGTCGTGGTGGACGGCCGGCGGTTTCTGAACGACCCGTCAGAAGCGGACCCGTATTCGCGGCTCACCTGTTTGGCGGAGAACCACCAGCGCGAGGGTGGTGGGGTCACGTTGGTCCCGCCGAGTGGCGTTCCACACGCTTACGTGACCATCTGGCCGGTGGTGGAACTGGGGTGGAAGACGGTCTACGGTGCGCCGCTGAACATCGGCCCGGTGCCGGTGGGCAGCGGTAGCGCGAGTTCGAGCGGAAGCCGGTGGTGAATCGCGGCGAACTCAACCCAGGGTCTCACGACCCTGGCTACGAACAGCCGCCCTTCCAGGGCTCAAGACAAAGAGTTGGTCTTGGTTCTTAGCCCCGGATGGGGCGGCCGTTCGTAGCCCGTGGGCGTAAGCCCCTGGTTTCTTGGTCGAAGAGGAGCGTGAGCCAGTGGGACAACCGGAACGGCACGCGAACAGTGCGGGTGGTGACCAGTTCTACGTCACCCACTGCACCGTCACGGACAGTGTGCTGAACAATCCGGGCTACACGGCGCGGGCGGCATCGGCAACCGAGCCGACGGCGCTCGACGCCGCGTTCCACTACCCACCCTACGAGTTGCCCATCGATCTGTGGCGTGACCTGCCGCCGCCCGCGCTCGCGCCGCGCCGGCTCGCTCGCACCAAGAACCCGAAGGGTGGCGTGTGGGCGGTTCACTCGGCGTACCTCGCCAAAGATACCGTGGACCGCGACCGCTCGTACTTCTCGCACCTGCTCCTGCTGCCGGACGCGGACCCGGCTGCCGTGCTGCGGTCGTGGGGCGCCGGCACCTGGGCGACGAACTACCCGCCCGGCGCATCGAAGGTTCTCGCGGGCGGTGCCGCGTTGCCCGTCGGCACGCTCGTGAACGACGCGGCGCTCACCGCGTTCCTCGGCACCGACCCCAGTGGCCCGACTCAACTGAGCACGACCGTGTGCCCGGAGCGCCTGCGCGCGAACGCGCCCGCCCGGCGCGAACTGTTCGCGCGCATGTTGCGCGCGATGCTGGTTCTGGCGGAAGAAGAGAGCGAGGCTCGCCGCCGGCTCTACGTCCACGCGGAACCGGGACTGGTCGCGCTCCTCCTGTACGGCTGCGTACGGTTGCTTCCACCGGCCGTCACCGACGACCTCACGTTCTCCACCTTCGAGGCGTATCACCGAAACATCCGCGACTACAAACTCGCCGAAGTGGTCGGCACGTATCTGGGCACGCCCGACCGCGGACTCGACCCGGATCTCGGCACCACGCGCGGCATCGCGCTGGACACGTTCGCTCTGAACCACTCCTCGCAGGAACTTCGCACGGGTGCGGTTCCCGATGGCCTGAACGACCTCATCGACCTCGTCGCGACCGGCGAGTGGGGGTTGCTCCCGGTGGTTCGGCGCGCGATCGGTGAAGACCCTGGCGGGCTGCACAAAGCGGGAGCCGCGCTGGCTCGCGCGCGAGGCCTGGCTCGCGTCGATGCCGGAGCCACGACCATTGACGACCTGCTCTCGCTGCAGGCCGACAAGCTCGCGGCCGAAGAGTTGAAGTCGCGGCCGGGCAAGGTGTGGCCGGTGGTGAAGACGGCCGCGCTTACGCGCGCCGATGTGCGCACGGCCTTTCGTGAACTGATCGCACTCCCAGACCATCTTCGAGAGTTATGGGAAGAGGCGATCGAGGCGCTTCTGAAGGAAGACTACCGCAAGTGGGACGCGCGCTGGTCGGTGATCCGCGCCGCGGGCGGCACCGAAGAGTCGCGGCGACTGCTCGACAAGATGGTGGGCCGCGAGAAGAACGAGCAGAAATTGTCGAAGCTCCCGACCGACATTCGGAACCGGTTGCGAACCGCGTGCGCGGATGTGGGGCTATTCCCGTCGCGCCCACTACTCGTGCCCATCGGGTTGGACGAGGTGGAACCGCTGCTCCGCGCGCAACCGGACTGGGCCGGGTACACCGCGTTCATCCTCATGGCCGAAGACAAGTGGGACTGGCTCAGCCACATCCCGGCCGCCGCGCGAGAGCCGATGCGCAATCGCGGGCGCGCCTTCCTGTTCGCCTCGCCCCCGGCCGCGATCGCCGCCTACGTCCGCGCGGCCCGCCCGTTCCTCGACACCGATTCCACGTTCCTCGCGACGCTCTTCACTCCATATTCGGCCAGCTCCGCGGCACTGATGGACAAGTTGCTTGTGTCCACCTCGCTGGAGCCGGGCGACTGGATGAAATTGTGCGAGTCGGTCGGGCTGCTCCGCGACGACTGGGGCAACTTCCTTCTGGAGAAGGACCGGCTCGCGAACCTGCTCGTGGGGTTGGGCGGCGACGGCGTCGGCAAAGATGTGTGGGACGGCTACCTCGGGTTGCTCACGCCCGCGCTCGTCTCGCCCGACCTCATCGAGGTAGAACCCGGCGACGACCCGGTGACGATTCACAAGTGGGAACGGAAGGTTCACACGCACCTGCGCGCCGCCGCGGCCAAACTCACGGCCGCCGACGCGCGGCTCGTTCAGGCGCTTCCGCCCGGCGGGGTGGCGCGTCTGTTCGCCGCGAATGGGCTGGTGAAGTGGGTGGATGACCCGACCTCCATTCCGGCCAGCGCACCGGACGAGGTGCCGCACGCGTGCGACACGTTCGAGGTAGATCGGCTCGCCTTTGTGCGGGCCGCGTACAAGAAGGCCGGGTGTGACCGGCTCGCGCTCCCGGAGCAGGCCGACAAACTCGCCCCCATTGTCGGACTGTTCCGCGCGTGCTTCCCGGTGGACGGCAACTTCAACACCGCGCGCCGAGCTGCAACAGAAGCAATCCGCCTCTCGGCTCATTGCCCCGACCGCACCCGCGGCGCGCTCCAGGCGCACTTCGTTCTCGCGTGCGTGCCGGACATTCACTACGCTGCGATTCTGGAGGACACAAACCGGCAGCACGCGCTCGACCCGTTCGCCGTGGCCCGAATTCAGGAACGGATCGCGAAGTCCGCGAAGAAGGCTGGCCCGAAGTACGTTCCTCCGGGACCAGCGAGCACGCCCGAAGCCGCACCGGTAGAGCAGCCGTTTGAAGACGAGACAGAACCGGACGAGGACGCCGCACCGCTGATCGACAAGCCCCGTAAGAAGGGGCGCAAGGTGTCGTACAAGAAGGGGAAGAAGTCCGGTTGCCTGGGGGCCGTGCTGTTCGTGGTCGTGGTGTGCGCGCTGGTGGCGCGCGCGATTTGAAATGCAAGCGACGAGTTTCACGCAACAAGGCTGGCCGAGTATGAACGGGATGAAAGGCGGCGCGCTACTCCTACTACTGGGTATCCCGTTCGCGCTGTATGCGGCGTGGCAGGTGAACGGCGCCACGCACATCGGCACGGGCGCGCCCGAAGCGCCCGCCGACAAAACCGCCACGAAGGAGCAACTCGACGCGTCGAGCGCGAAGGCGACCGCGTGGTCGGGCGAATCGCGGAAGGCGGTCGCGGTCACCTGGCAGTACCGCAAGGCCGGCCCGGACGCCTCGTCCGACGCGACCGTTGCCCCCGTGGTGAATGCCGCCGAGGCGCGGTCGGCCGACCTGAACGACCTGGACACGTTCCTCTCCTCCGTCAAGCAGCCCGTGTTTACAGGAACCCCGCGATTGAAGCTCCGCTACACCGAGTGGGCGAGCGAGCGGGTCGCGCTGGACAAAGACGAGCGGGAGATCACCGACTGGTTCTCGCGCCCACCGCAGATCGCCACCGCCGCGGACGCGGACAAGGAGATGGTCGCGTTCATCAAACTTGTTGACCAGTACGTCGCACGCTCCCAGTTCGCGGACAAGGTCAAGGCGACAAACTGGCGGTGCCGCGCCCGGCTCGCGGTCATCGAGGCGCTGACGGCGCTGGCGACTTCGCAGTACCGAATCGCCACGAGCGTGAAACTGCCGCTCAAGGCGGGCACCAACGAGGGCACCGCCGCCGTCGCCACGCTGGGCGCGCTGAAGATTCAAATCGCGTCCCTCGGCGTGGACGTGACGCAGGCCGACATCGACAAGGTGGCATTCGATGCGTCTTTCCGCATCGCATCCGAGACGAAGAGCGGGAACGCCAGCGAGTACACCGCGCGCGAGGAATTGCTCACTCTGTTCGCGCAGCCCAAGCTATTCGACAACGCAAGCGGCGCGACTCAGTGGCTGAAACTGGTCGCGTCGCAGTACGCGAAGACGACGAAGAACCCGGAGGTGCAGGCGCTGATCCGCGACAAGGTGCAGGAGTTCGCCGACGCATTCGTTCCGGCCGTCGCCCGTCTCGATGACGACGTGATCCTCCTGGGTCGAGCTACGCCGCGCGACAAAGTTGTGTTCGAGTTCGAGGTGCAAGCGGGCGATGGCGTCATGAAGAAGAACCTCTCCGCGAACCCGAACGAGTTCAACGAGTTCGTGCTGAAGAGCAAGCCGCCGGGCGTAAACCACGTCATCAGTTCCGTGGGCAACAAGTACGTGTTGGATGATCTCAAGCCGACGCCGTTGAGCAACGCGGCGGTGGCGTACAACGCCGCCCGTGCGAAGCTGGCCAACCGCCCAGCCCCATCGCGCTGGACGGCCGATTCGGTGGCGGAGCTAAAAAAGGCGTGCGAAGGGCAAAAGGAGTTGGTAGACCAGTTGAGAACACTCGATAGCGGACCGAAGGATGAGGCGAAGATCGCGACTCGCGTGGCCGGGCTGGTCGCTGGCATGGAAGCGAACAAGGAACTGTTCGAGGTCGTGCCGTGAGGCGCGTTCGCAGAGTGGTCCGCTCGCTCCGCGAGCGGCGCGACGCGCGGTTGAGGTTTCGAGACGAACGTATTCGCGAACCGCTCGCGGAGCGAGCGGACCACTCTGAAATGGCGTTTTCGATTCCTCCACAAGGGCGGTCATGAACCTGCTCGTGGCGTGGAAAAAGGTGCTGCTGTTCGGTGCGTTCGGCGCGGTCGGCTGTCTGGCCGGCTGGCTCGTCGGCGAGCCGTATTTGTACGCGACCACGTTCGTCGGCGACTCCGACGGCGCGGGCCGCGCGCCGTCGCTCATCTCCAAGCCGGTGCCGCCTTCAAGCGAACCGCCACCGCCGAGTGAGGAGTTTCAAAAACGGCTGAAAGACGCCGGCGCAAATACCGGCGACGTACAAATCTCCCTCATCTGGTTCGACACGAACGATCTCGATCTGCACTGCGTCGATCCAAACGGCGAGGAGATATATTTCAAGCATCGCTTCTCGCGAAGTGGCGGCAATCTCGACGTGGACCGGAACGCTGGGTGTCAGAACTCGACGCCCAAACCGGTCGAAAACATTTACTGGCCCGTCGGAAAAGCTCCCAAGGGCGACTACAAGGTTTACCTGAATTTTTTCCAGCGGTGCCCGACTGGACCAGCCGAATCTGAGTGGAAGATCACCATCCTTTACGGCGGAACACGCGAAGAGTATTCCGGCACTATCAAGAACGACGCCGGGGGAAATCCTGGCCCGAAGAACACCGTTCGCATTTTCTCACTTCAGGGGCGCCTCGAACTGTTCGCCCCGGCCGAGTTTGGAATCGTCCCCGGTACATCGACAGTTGTGAAAGTCGATGTTCGGCGCGAATTTTACCAGGGCAAGGTGGACATCAAGGCTGAGGGATTGCCGGAAGGAGTGAGCGCCGAGCCAATCACTCTCCAACCCAACCAGACCCAAGGCGAGTTACTCCTCAAAGCGACCGACGCGGCTCGCAGTGGAAAGACACGCATCAAATTCACCGCCACAGGAACAAACGTATCTCATTCGATCGACCCTGAACTCGCGGTCCTCAAGTCGGCGGGGTTCTCCCTGTGGACGGTCGTCTCCATCGGCATCTGGACCGCGCTGCTCGCGGTCGGGCTGTGCATTGCGCTCCTCGCCGGGCAGAACAAGTACCTGGGCAAACCGCTGTTCGCGTCGGGCCGCGTGCCGCTGGCGCTTGTGATCCTCGGTGCGTCCGCGGCTGGGTTCGTGTCCGGTAGCATCGGGCAGTCGCTGTTCTTTGTGTTGCTCTCGCTCGGCGCGGCGAAACTCGGCTTCCTAATCGGATGGGTTCTACTCGGCGCGCTGCTCGGTGGTGGCGTGAGCTTCTTCATCCCAAACCTCGACGGCAAGAAGGCCGCGCTCGCGGGATTGGGCGGGGGGCTTCTTGGTGCGCTCGCGTTTCTCATGATGTCGGAAGTGAAGGACTGGATCGGGCGATTCGGCGGGGCCGCGCTGCTCGGCTTCTGCATTGGGTTGATGGTCGCGGTGGTCGAAGCGGCGTTCCGGCGCGCGTGGCTGGAAGTGCGGTTCAGCGAGCGCGAGGTGATTACCGTGAACCTCGGCCCGGAACCGGTGAAGGTCGGCAGCGACTCGCGGTCCTGCACCGTGTGGGCGCGCGGCGCGGCCGATGTCGCGCTCAAGTACTGGATTCGCGACGGCAAGGTGTTCTGCGAGGACGTCCCGACGAGGCGCGAAGAGACCTCGCTCAACGGCGACACGCGAACCGCGGGCAACGTGACCGTGGTGGTGCGTACGAGCGGCACCGCGGCGCCCGTCGCGCCACCGCCTGCGGCTTCGCGACCACCGGCACCGCCCGTTCTCGCGAAGCCGCAAGCGACTGTGGCACCAGTGCCCGCGAAAACCACGGCGCAGGACGATTACGACGACGGTTTGCCGATGCCGATGTCGCCGCCTCCGCCCCCGCGTCGTGCGGCGGCATCGATTCTCGACTTCGACGATGGCCCGCGCCCGGCTGCACCCGCGAAGCCGCCCGTGCCGACCGTCGCGAAGCCGCAAGCGGCTTCACCGGTTCCCGCGCCGCCAAAGCCCGCGGCACCGCCAGCCCCCGCGAAGCCGCCCGTGCCGACCGTCGCGAAGCCGCCCGCGCCCGCGAGCGCGCCGAAGGCCGGCGACCCGGACGCGTGCCCGACCTGCGGTCGGAAGTCGCCCGGTCGCCCCGGTGCGCGATATTGCATGGTGTGCGACAAGACGTTTTGACTTCTTATAGGGTGGGTCAAGGCTTTGCGCAGGGCCACCACGGCGACACCAGAACGATCAACGTTACGGCTGTAGCTCAGCGCTGGTGGGCCTGCGCAAAGCCTTGACCCACCCTACAAGGCGATACTGAAACACCCCTTTCCCTGATCGACACCTGAGGAAATTTCGCAATGCCCTACGACATGCAGATCGACCGCTCGAACCCCGGCTGTATCGTGTTCCTGGTGGACCTTTCCAACTCCATGTTGGACGGCATCGCGGGCACACAGCGCGCGAAGATGGACACCGTGTCCACCGCCATCAACCGGTTCTTCCAGGAACTCATCACGAGTTGCGAGAAGGGCGAAGAGAAGCCGCGCAACTACTTCGACGTGGGACTGATCGGGTACACCACCGACTCCAACGGTAGCGCCATCGTCCGCCCGCTGTTCCAGTTGAGCCTCGCCGGGCGCGACCTCGTTAGCATCAGCGAACTGTACGACAACCCGCTGGAAATCGAGCAGCGCCGCAAGAAGGAGTTCGTGGACGACGGCGCCGGCGGTCTCAGTGAAGTGGAAGTGCAGATCGCGTTCCCGGTGTGGTTCCGCTCGCCGCCCCCGACCGAGATGTTCGGCACGCCGATGTGTACAGCGTTGGGTTACTGCAAGCAGGTGCTCCAGGCGTGGATCGAGGCACACCCGAACAGCTTCCCGCCGATGGTCATCAATCTGACCGACGGCGAGTCCACCGACGGAATGCCGGTGCCGTTCGCGGAAGATCTCAAAGCCCTCACGACCGCCGACGGCGCAGTGCTGCTGTTCAACTGCCACCTGTCGGGCCGCGACGCGCAACCGGTGTTCCTGCCGCCAACGGAAGGGCTACTGCCCGACGAATACGCCCGCGACTTGTTCGGCATGTCCAGCCCGCTGCCGGACAAGTTGCGGCACATGGCGGAAGTAAAGGGCATTTCGGCGCCGCTGGGGTGCAAGGCGATGGCGTTCAACGCGGACGCGGTCAGCCTGCTGAAGTTGCTAAACGTCGGCACGCAGGTGGTCGCCGCGGCCACGCTGCCGCCGCACCTGCGGTAACTTGTAGGACAGGCTTCCAGCCTGCTCCACCGAAGACAGGCTGGAAGCCTGTCCTACAAGAACCGCGTGGGAGACCGAATGGACCCGACCCCCGCCGAGCCGCCGCCCGGTTGCCTCGTATTGCTGCTCCGCCTGTCGGCCGGGATGACCGCGGACGTACCCACGTCGCGCGGCGACATTCCGGCCTTCGTCGCGGCGCGGCAACTCGCGGACGAGTTCCTCGAAGGACTGGTGAACACCGTCGCGGGCGGGTACGCGGTCGGCGCCGTCGACGTGGCGGTGTTGGGGTATCGCACTTCCGAAGGCGGCACGCCGCAACTGCTCTCTCTGCTACCCGATGGCGACCCAATGGCGCGGTTCGTACCGCTCGCGCAAGTCGCGGAGATGCCTGCGGTCGCGCGCGGCGCCGAGGGCCAACCGCGCAAGTGGGCCGTTCTCCCCACGTGCGAAGGCGAACCGTGCGCGGGCGACGCGCTCGCGAGCGTCTACCAGATGGTGTCCGTGTGGCTCACCGGGCGCTATTCAAGCCGCGCGCCGGTCGTTATCCATTGCACCGGCAGCGACGGGCTTGACGAAGCGTACAGCCGCGTTGCCAACTCGCTCACGTTACTCGCGACCGCTCACGGCCCGACGCGCGTGCTGCATTATGTGTTTGGGGAACCTACCCCGCCACCCCCCTCCCTGCAGGGAGGGGATTTTTGGGGGGGGGCCGGCAGTCTTCCCGGCCGCGTGTTCGTCAACGACTGGGACATCGGCGACCCGTGGGACGCGATCTTCAGCATTGCGCCGCAGGAAGACGGAACCGCATGGACGGAGGCGGACGCGGGGTTCGCCCCCGCTCGCTCGATGTGGGCGCAGAAGATGGGCAACACGCCGGAACAGTGGGAAGATGCCTTCGCGCTGAACGAGGCCGGTGGCGCGGCGGCAATCGCCGACGGCGCGAGTAGCGGCATCTACTGCAGCATCTGGGCGCAGCAGTTGAGCCAGCGGTTCCTGTCCGACCGACCCGATACGCGTGACCCGGTTTCGCTGAATAAATGGGTAAACGGCCTACGAACGGAGTGGCGCGCCGCGATCAGTTATAGTACGCTGAACTGGTCGAAACAGGCGAAGGTCAATCAGGTAGGCGCGGCGGCAACGCTTTTAGGATTGGAACTCGGACCCGCGGACGCGAACGGGAAGCGTCCGTGGCGCGCGTGTGCGGTCGGTGACGCGAGCCTCTTCTGGGTGCGCAGCGGGCGGTTGCTCGCAACGTTCCCAGTGGTTGCAGCCGATCAGTTCGGCTCCGCGCCGCTACTGGTTCGGTCAAGCCCCGGCTTCCGCACGGTCGCGATCGCCGCGGCCGGAACGTGCGAACCCGGCGACCGGTTCATCCTTGCAACCGACGCGGTCGCCGCGCGGCTGTTCAAGAGTGCCGCCCTCGGACCCGAGTTGGAGTGGAGCCGGTTTGAGGTGATCACGGAAGACGAATGGCGCGCCGAGTTGGACATACTCCGCAGCGCGAACGACATGGTGAACGACGACTGCACGCTCGTCGTTCTTCGAGTCAGCGGTGGGAGCGAAGAAGCGAGCGAGTTCGAGGCGAACTGGGAGCGTCAGCAACCGGAGGCATCGCTCACTCAACTCGCGCAGCTTCCGGGCGTTGACGCGCCCAGTTCGCCCCAGAAGGAAGACGCCTTCATCGCGGCCGATGTCGGCGACCTGATGATCGATGTGCCCCACGACCCGCCGGCACCGGAGCCGGAAGAATTACCGCCGGACGAACCACCGGCAACCAGGGACGGTTTCCCGGAATCGACGGACCCAGGCGTCTGACCTCCGCGAGGAACTCATGGCCCTGCTTCAACCACTATTCCGCACGCTCGCCCTTCTCGCGCTCGTCGCGCTCGCGTCGCGCGCCCCCGCGCAAGACGACGTACCCAAATCTGCTGCCGAAGCGCAAAAGCAACTCGGCGAAATCCAGAAGGGCTTCGCCGGTGGAACCGACTCGCAGAAGCGCTTACGTATTGACAAGTTCGAGGCTGTCGATGGGCAGGTCAAAGTGACCGGCGTGTTCCTCGACGGACCCGCGGCGAAGGAGGGCGACACGCTCCCGTTCGACGCCGTTCAGGAAGAAGCCAGCAAGCTCCTTCGCGACCGCCTCAAGGACGACAAACTCAAGTTCGAGTGGGCCGGCGTGAAGAAGATCGAGCCGAAGGATCATCCGCACGTCGTCCTCCAGGTGGCCGCGAACGCGGCCGGCGAGAAGGACGCCGCCGCGGACCGGTTCCTGTTCGCGGGGAGCCGCTTCGGGGCCAACGGCGGCGTGATCCTGTCCGGCACGCGCGGCAAGGACGCGGACACCGCGAAGTGGCTCGCGTCCGCGATTACCGCGCACCTCGCCAAGCACCCGGCCGTGAAGGTCGTCGCCGACAAGCCGCTCGTCACCGACGAGACAAAGCCCGTCGATTGGAAGCTCTCGCCCGCGGACGTGCAGAAGCTCTTCGCCACGTCCCCCGACGCGTCAACGCGCCGGCTCCGCGTCGATCGCGTGTATCTGGCTTACGACGCGGAGAACCCCGACCTCGTGGCCCGATGGAGCACCTTCCGCGCCACGCTCACCGGCGTGCGCCTCGGCACCGACCCGGTCGATAAGGAAGCACTTACCGAAGCGTGCCGCAAACAGTGGCCAGAACTGTTCGCCGGCGTGCCGAAGGTGCTGGTGTACCCGGACCCGCTACTCGGGCCGGGCCTCCCGGAGCCGACCGCGAAGTTCCAGACCACGGTCGCGGCGAAGCCCGCACTCGACGGCGTCCGTATCGACCCCGGTGCGGAGTTCGCCGCGGACGGGAGCCTGATGTTCGCGGGCCTCCAGCCGGGCCTGACCGCCGCGGCCGAGAAGGAATTGATCGCGACGTATCAGGCGGTCGTCAAGGAGTTCGTTGACAAGGCCGACGCTGACTCGCCGCGGTACAAGAAGCTCGCGGAAGGCGGCGTTTCCGTCAAGCAGATGAAGGTTGTGCCCACGGGCAAGTTGCTCAGCGAAATCCGCGAGTGGGCCGCGAACACGATGGACGACGCGCGTCTGTCGCGCATCTACTTCGCCGCCGACGGCGGGTTGAAGTTGCAAGTCAAGACGGTGACGAAGGCCGACTCCGACAAGGTGCAGTTGAAGTTCAAGGAACTGGCCGCGAAGTACCTGCCCGCGGACGCGCCGAAGCTGCCGAAGGGCGATTCGGCTTTGCCTGACGCCGACGCGCCGGTGTTCGTCCGCGCGGCGATTCAGCCCGCGAAGACGCCCGAACCCGCGACCGACCCGACCACGTTTTCCGCGGGCTTCACGGCGCACTTGCGGAAGGAGATGGCCGGCGACCAGAAGCGGTGGAACGGCGTGCTGATCGAGCGCGGGTACTTCGACGCGGAGAACCGCTTCACGCTCCGCGGCGTGGTGGACACCGCCGTTCAGAACGACGCGTTGGTGAAGCTATTCGACGAACTGAAGGCGGACGTGAAATGGGCGGATTACTTCACGCCCACGCCGAACAAGCCCGTGCTCGAGGTGGTTCCGCTGAGCGACCTACTCGACCGCGTGAAGCGTGTCGTGCCCGCGTACCCGGAGTTCGACGGGATCCGCATTGAGTCTGCGCGGTACGACGCGAACGTGAACCTGATCTTCGACGCGCACGTCGCGGGCCGGTTGGAGAACGAACCGGCCATGTTGCTCGCGAAGTTGCTCCGCGACCACCCGACGTACAAGCGCCGCGCCCCGGCCGACAAGCAGGTGCGGATTGTTCGCGTCACCGGACCTCCCGACACCGACCCGCAGGCAGCCCGGTTCAGCATGGCCTACGGCGCGAAGCTCCTGAGCGGCACCGACGCGAAGAAAACAAAGACGTGGTTGGACAGCGCCCTGTTGCACTACCCGAGCGAAGCCGGCGTGTGGTTCCTGAGCGCGTACTACAACCACGCGAAGGGCGACGCCGAGTTAGTGCGCCGCGACCTGTACCGGATGATTGAACTGGAAGGCGCGATCGCGTTCAACGGAACCGCGCAGCGGAAACGGCGCTACGACGCCGCGAAAGACATCCAGGGTAAGGAACGGAACGAACTCGAAGCGCTGTGGCTCGAATACTTCCGCGAAGTGAAGGACGGGGCCAAGCCCATCACGATGACGAAGGAGAAGTGAGGTCTTCCGCCGCAAGCGGCGGAAACATCCAACGCCAGCGAGACCGACAGAAGAAGCCCGCCGGGGTGACTCGGCGGGCTTCTTCTGTCTCACTTGTTGAACTGGAACTCGCGGCTGTTGATGAGCACCCAGAGCAAGTCCTGAAGTCCGTCGCGTAGGTTCGGGGCGCTGTTCACCCAGCCCTCCGCTTTCTTCTGCTCGTCAGGCGACGGGCGGCGACCCCACGCCGCGAGATACAGTTCCTCCACCGCCTTCGCGAGCGGCACCTTGTCGGTGATGAGCTTCTCCACGCGACCGGTCTTGTCCGCGATCTTCGTGTTGAGGAAGTCGCCGTTCAGAAGGTGCATCGCCTGCGCGATGTTTGGCTTCGTGGTGCGCTCGCACTCGCACAACACCTGACGCGGCGGGCGCCCGAACGTGTCCAGCAGATACGACCGCACTTCGCTGTCGGGAAGCTGAATCGCCTTCGTGCCGAGCGGCAACCCGATGTACTTCTCGCGCGTGCCGGTGGCGAAGTCCACGCCGTCCGCGATCTGCTCCGCGGTCAACCGCTTCACGGTGTAACGTGTGAAGTGGACGTTCGCGGTGTCGAGCTTGTTGCCCGGTGTGCTCGCGTGCGAAAGCTGGTACGCCCGGCTGTTGAAGATCGTCTTCAACAGGTGTTTCAGGTCGAACTTGTTCTTGACTAACTCGTCTGCAAGTGCGTCGAGAAGTTCGGGGTTGCTCGCGGGGTTGGTGGCTCGCATGTCGTCGAGCGGTTCGACCAGGCCGCGACCCATCGTGTAGCCCCAGAACCGGTTCGCCATGTTCCTGGCGAACATCTTGTTCGAGGAAGAAGTCAGCCAGTCCGCGAGCCGCTTCCGCCGGTCGAACTCGTCGTCCCAACTCACGTTCGTGTCGCCATCGAGCGGCATCGGCTTCACGACGCCCCGCTTGCGTGGGTGACTGGCCTCGCCGGTGTTGCGAATGAAGATGACCGTTTCGCGACCGAAGATGCCGAACTCCTGACTGGTCTTCGTGCCGATGCGTGCGAAGAACGCGGCCATGCCGTAGTAGTCGTCCTGGCTCCACTTCTCGAACGGGTGGTGGTGGCACTTCGCGCACCCGATGCGCACGCCGAGGAACAGTTGCGTCGTCGTTTCCGACCACTCCTCCAACCCGCGACCGATCTGGAAGAAGTTCGCGGGGCCGTCCGTAAACGTGCTGCCCTCCGCCGTGATCACGTCTCGCACGAACGCGTCCATTGGCACGTTGTCGCGAACCTGCGCGCGAACCCAGTTGTGGAAGCTCCACATGCCCTTCTCTTGAAGCGCCCTGCGGTTGATGCGAAGCAGGTCGCCCCACTTCAGCGCCCACCAGTCGATGAACTCGCCGCGTTCCAGAACCTTGTCGATGACCTTCTCACGCTTCTTCGGATCCTTGTCATCGAGGAACGCCCGCACTTCGGCCGGTGTGGGAAGCGTGCCGATCGCGTCGAGGTACAAGCGGCGGAGGAACTCATCGTCGGTGGAAAGCGACGACGGCGTCAGCCCCAAGTCCTTCCACTTCGCGATGAGACGCGTGTCGATGAAGTTGTTCGCAACTACCTCCGGGAACTCGTCCAACTTCGCGAACGGCAGCGTGACCTGCGCGACTTCAGCAGCGCCGCCGTAGCGGATCATCACGTGCGTTTCGCCCGCGTCCTTCGCGGTGACCAGGCCCATTGGCGTCACGACCGCGACCGCGTCGTTGAGCGCGTCGAACTGCGCCGTCGAAGTGACATCCTCGCGGCGCCCGTCGGACCACGTCGCGATGATGGAGAGTTGTTGTTGCTCGCCGGGGACCATGAGCCGGCTGACGGGGAACACTCCGAGCTTGGTCACGGTGGGTTCGGCGCGAGCGGGTGGCGCGGGTGCGCCGTCTTCGAGCCACGAGCGAATGGTGACGTAGTCGCGGCCGTTGTGTTTCAGTTTCTCGCCGCCGCCGTGCTCCATCACGAGCGCGGGCTTCGCAAGCAGAACGCTCCGCTCCGGGTCGCTCGGTACGATGCGGCGGCCCTCGTTGCTCTGTACGATCTGCAAGTAGTCGAAGCCAGGGTCGAACCCGAACAGCGACAGTTTGAAGCCGCCGCGACCGTGCTGCGACCCGTGACAACTCCCCGCGTTGCACCCGGCTTTCGTGAGAATCGGTTCGACTTCGTTTGTGAAACTCACCGGCACGTCAGCGGTCGATTTCTCCACGGTGACGGGCACGGTCGCTTTCGTGCCGAAAGCTTCGACGATGAGCGTGGTGCTGCCGTCACCGACGGGTCGCAGCATACTTTTATCGGTGGTCGCGATCTTCGGGTTCTCGCTCGTGAGTTTGGCGGTGTGCGTGAGATCCCATTTGCGGCCGTCGGCCCACACGCCGAGCACGATCACACGCACCTCGTCTCGCGGCCCGACCAGCTTCATTTCCTTCGGGTGAATCACCAGTTCTTTGGGCGCGCCGGCGGGTCGTTCAGCCGCGCGAAGTTCCGCGGCGAAAAATCCCAGAACGCAGCTAGCGACTAGCAGGCGAGATCGCATGGGGAGAACCCGTAAGCGGGTGAAGCGGCGAGGCGACGAGGCGGGTACTCAAATCGTCGCGGATTCGTGGAACAGAGTCAAGGACAAGGCGTTACTCTCAACGAGTCGTACATATTCTCTACCCTTCTGGTAAATACACCTCGTAACCCTGGTGTCGTGATGAAAGTATTCGCGTTTCTCCCTATTGCACTCCTCGTCGCTGCCGTTGCAATCGCAGAGGACAAACCACCGCCGGCGCCGAAACTCCCGCTGGGCAAGGACACGACCTACGTGACCGGCCCGCTCGACAAGCACGGTTACATCGACTACGAAGCCGCACTCAACGCCGAACTCAGTAAGGGAGTCACGCGGGAGAACAATGCCAACGCACTGCTCGTTCAGGCGTTCGGCCCGGCGCCCGAAGGCGGTGACGGGATGCCGCTCGACTACTTCAAGTGGCTCGATATCCCGGTTCCGCCCCGCGAGGGCGACTACCTCATCAGCATGTACGCCTACGTTCACGACAAACTCGGACTCTCGGGTGAGCGTCTGGAAGCGTTCTTCGAGGTCCAGGGTCGGGTAATGCAGCGCCCGTGGGTGCCGAAGGATTGCCCGCCGATGGCCGAGTGGCTGAAGGCCAACGAGAAACCGCTGGCGCTGGTCACGGAAGCGACCAAGCGACCGGAGTACTTCAACCCGCTCGTGTCGCGCCGCAAGGAAGGCGATTCGAGCAATCTCATCGGCTCGCTGATACCCACCGTGCAGAAGTGCCGGGAACTGGCGACCACGTTTACCGCCCGCGCAATGCTCCGCCTCAAAGAAGGGAAACTCGACGATGCGTGGGCCGACCTCATGGCGGTCCACCGGCTCGGCCGGCTCATCACTCGCGGCGGCACGCTGATCGAAGCGCTCGTGGGCATCGCCATTGGCCAGATCGCCGCCAACTCCACGCTGGCCTACCTGGAACACCCTGACCTCACCTCCAAGCGCGCGATTGCGTGCCTGAAGGATTTGCAAGGGCTACCGCCCGTGGCGCCGCTGGCGGACAAGATCGGCGTGTGCGAACGGATGATGGGACTCGACGCGCTCCAGGGCATCCGCCGCGTCGGTGGCGCAGGCGGGCTGGCTGCTCTCATCGGTCCGGGTGAATTCGCCATCCCCGATGAAAAGAAGGCGTTCGAGACGGTGGACTGGACCACGGTGATGCAAACGATGAACAAGGGGTACGACCGCCTCGCGGCCGCCATGCGGCTGAAAGACCGTGCCGCGCGCCTCAAGGAGTATGAGAAGATCGAGGAGGAACTCAAAACGTTCAAGAAAGAGTTCGCGGACCCGGAGAAGATCGCAAAACTCATGAAGGAGAAGGACGCGGGGAAACCAATGGGCAAGGCGCTGGGCAATCTTCTGATAGGGCTCCTCTCCCCGGCCGTCCAGAAGGTCCAGCAAGCCCACGACCGGAGCGCACAGGTGGCCGCTAACCTTCAAGTCGCGTTCGCAATGGCGGCGTATCACAAGGACAACGGGCGTTACCCCGCGAAGCTCGCGGACCTCGCGCCCAAGTACCTCGCGACCGTCCCCAACGACGTCTTCGCGGGCAAGCCGCTCATCTACAAGCCCAACGAGAAGGGTTACCTGTTCTACAGCGTCGGCGCGAACGGCAAGGACGAGGGCGGCAACACCTACGGCAGCGAAACGCCTGGCGACGACCTCCCCGTGAAAATGCCGCTCCCGGAACTGAAGAAGAAATAAGGCTGACTTCCTCGCCACTTGCGGCGTAGCGGGCGCGGCGCACGCTAGGCCGCAAGCGGCGGAAGAAAACTCCCTCCCTAGGTGCCCCATGAAGGCGCTCGCGATTCTTCCGCTCGTGCTTCTCGTCGGAGTCACGCCCGCGGACGAGAAGCCTACACCGAAGCTCCCGGTCGGCAAAGAAACCACCTATGTCACCGGCCCGATCGACAAGAACGGGTACATCGACTTCGAGGCCGCGATCAACGAGCGGCTCAGCAAGGGCATCACGCCCGAGAAGAACGCGAACGTCCTGCTCTGGAAGGCGTTCGGCCCGACCCCCGAAGGCGGAAAGGGGATGCCGCCGGAGTTCTTCAAGCAACTCGGCATCGCGGAACCGCCGAAGGACGGCGACTACTTCATCGGCCTCGGCAAATACATGAAGGACGTGCTCAAGATCGAACCGGGCAACTTCGACGTGGTCGCCGACCAACAGAGCCGCGCGACGCAGCGGCCGTGGAATGCGAAGGACTTCCCGGATATCGCCGGGTGGATCAAGGCCAACGAGAAGCCGCTCGCGGTGATGGTCGAAGCCACGAAGCGGCCCGCATACTTCAACCCACTGGTGTCGATGCGCGAGAAGGACGCGCCGAGTTTCCTGATCGGTGTGCTGCTGCCCACGGTGCAGAAGTGCCGCGAGGTTGTGGTGGCCCTCACCGGCCGCGCGATGCTGAGGCTGGGCGAAGGGAAACAGCAAGAAGCGTGGCAAGATCTGATCGCGGCTCACCGACTCTCCCGGCACCTGAGCCACGGCGCGACGCTCATCGAGTCGCTCGTCGGCATCGCTGTTGGCCAGGTCGCGCACAACGCCACGGTCGCGTACCTGGAACGCGCCGACCTCACGTCCAGGCAGTTGCTCGACCGGTTAAAGGAACTGCAAGACCTCCCGCCGCTGATGCCGATGGCCGACAAGGTCGCCCTCGGTGAGCGGTTCATGTTCCTCGATTCGCTGCAACTCATTCGGCGCGGTGGCGGGTTCGAAGGCGCGGGCAAGAAGCCCACAGAAGAGGAACTGAGGGGGCTTGACATGATCGACTGGGAACCGGCGCTGCGCAATGGCAACAAGCAGTACGACCGCATGGCCGCCGCGATGCGCCTCCCGGACCGCGCCGCCCGCGAAAAGGAATTCGACGCGATCGGGAAAGACCTGAAAGAACTGGTCAAGAAGAACCGCGACTTCGCTGAACTTCAAAAACTCATCAAGAACGGCGCGGGCGACAAAGAAATCGGCAAGCAGATTGGCAAGGAGATTGGCGACGTTCTCATCGCGCTGCTCGTGCCCGCAATCCGCAAGGTGCAGGACTCGTCCGACCGCGCCCAACAGGTTGTGAGGAACCTCCACGTCGCGTTCGCGCTGGCGGCGTACCACAAGGACAACGGGCGGTACTCCGCGAAGCTCTCGGATCTCGCGCCCAAGTACCTCAGCGCCGTCCCCAACGACCTCTTCGCGGGCAAGTCGCTGATCTACAAGCCGGGCGAGAAGGGTTACTTGTTCTACAGCGTGGGCGTGAACGGGAAGGACGATGGCGGCAACTGGTACGACGACGAAACGCCCGGCGACGACCTCCGCGTGAAAATGCCGCTCCCGGCGCTGAAGTCGCGTAAGTGACATCACGCGGAATCGGGTTGCTTCACGCGCCGCGTGTGCTGAAGATACCGCTCTTGCGCGCCCCGATCCGCACCGAGAGCGGCATGAACACCCACGACGAGTGGAACGACGAACCGCCTCCGCCCACCCCGCCGGGCATCGCCCGTGCGGCCGGGATCGCGTGGATGGCACTTGGCGCGTTCATCCTGCTGTGCGGTCTCGCGTACTTCGTCTTCTCCATCGCGGTCGCCGACGGGGGCGACGACCCCGTGCCGGATTTGGGTTGGATAGCGATGGGGATCGGCTTCGGGCTGATCATGTGCGGCCGGGGGATCGTTTTCGGAAAGGCGAAGGACGTCGTCAGCGTCTCGGTCGTTTCGATCATCCTCGGTGTCATTCACCTCGCGGTCGGGCTTGTCGTTGCCACCCAGAAGGTCGATGCCGTGGTGGGAATGATCATCGGCGGGGTTTGCACTGCGATTGCGCTGGCGTGCATCCTCCCCGCGATCCTGGCGCTCGCGGGTCGGGCGCAGTACCTCGCGTGGCGTCGCGCCAACCCGCCGGACGACGAAGAGGAAAACGACTAGGACGACCGCGGCTGGTCAAACGGGTCTACCAGCGCGACCGCGGGCGCTCCGGGCGCGGGTTTCGGCGTCGGGCGGTTAAATTTGAACAGCAGTGGCATCAGGGCCAACATGGTGACGAGAGCGCCGACTGCGGTGAGTCCGAGCGCGTGGATGAACGCGTACCGCAGGACCGGCCACGTGACCACCAGCCACATCAATAGCAGCGCGAAGTTTAGCAGCAGAGAGACCACGATCGTGCCGGTACTGGGCACGAACAGCGTGCCGGGTTGCACCGCCTCGACGTACCGACTGCCCTTCTCCTCGACGAACCGCCGCTCCGGGGCGTATTCCTTCGCCTTGGTCCGCGGGTTCTCGTTCACCATCGCCTTGTAGCGCACCGGTTCGGAGTCGTCCGGCCCCTTCACCCGAATCGCACCGGTCATGTAGTCCCCGGTGTTCATCTTGAACGCCTCGTTGGTCCCCTCCTCCACGAAGGGCGCGCCTTTCCCGCCGACCCCGCGTTTGAACTTGACGATCACCTCCACGTCCTTGCCGCTCGCGTCCTTCTTGAAATGCCGGTCGCCGCCGATCGGCCACCGCACCGCTTCGAACTCGGTGAACTCGATCGTGGTGTATGGGACGAAGTTGAAGAACGTGTCGTACTGGCCGGGCCGGCTCTTGTCGATGGTAGCCCAGAGCGTGAGGAAGCCGCCGAGGAGCAACCCGCCGATCAGCGCACGGATCGGCAGGCGTGGGGCTGGATCCTGGTACAGGTAACCGTGCGCCACGACCGTGATGCCCAGGAACATCGCGGTCAGTCCGACCACCAGCAGCACGAACACGAGCAGCAGAGTCACGACAGACCTCTCGTTGGCTTATGTAGCCCTCGGAGAGGGCGACGGCGTGTAGCCAGGGGCGGAGCGCATCGCAACCCCTGGCTAGCGAAACGTAACTCCGACTACCGACGTGCGACCGTACCTGGGGTGTCTGCGACGCGCCACCAGGGGTTGCGCTCCACCCCTGGCTCCACGCCCGCGCCCCTTCCAGGGGCTGAAGACCACAATCTTCGCCGCGTGGCGCAGTTTCAAACCACTTTCATTCCCACAGGGGACGGTATCTGCGCTGGTTGCGTCGGGCAAGGGGGTTGGCGTTGTATCGTTCGCTCGCGTTGCTATAGTTCGTCTCCTGAATGGCTCGCGCCTCATCTTGGAAGAGGTGCCCGTGACCGGCGGATTCCTCGCTCTCGCTCTGCTCTGTCCCACCGCTGAACCCACGGGTTTGGCAAAGGGTGACGAGTTGACATTCACCGGCACGGTGGAAGAAGCGGTCGAGCGCCCCGGCACGCGGTTCCGCCGCTCGCAGAATCTCGAAATCCGCGTCCTCGTTCTCGAAAAGAAAGACGCGTGGGTGGACGTGGCCGTGCTCACGCTACTCCGCCGTAAGGACGACGCGGTGGCCGGCGCGGTCGGCGCGGTCACCGGCGGCGGAGCGGAAAAGGCGCCTCCAGGCGCGCGGCTCGACCTGCTCCGAGTTCACGCCGACGGCAGCGCGCACCACCTCCACCCGTTCGGCCCGCCGCCGCTCACACTCGACGCGAAGACGCCGGCGCGCACGCTCCCTGCGATCCCGCTCGACACCTTCGCACCCTTCGAGTTCGGTATGTTTCCCCCCCGCGTCCCGCGGTCCGCACCTGAGCGACCGTGGACGGTGGCAAGTACCGACCCGAACCGACCGGCGGAAGTGTGGCAGGCGCAGGGCACCGACTTCGTGACCGCGGAGCGCTGTTCGCTTCTGGTGGCGAACCAGCAGGACCCAAACTGGGCGAAGCCAATCGGCGGCCACTCCGCGTGGCACCGCGCCGACGCGGTGTGGGTGTCCGCGCTCGACGGCACCGCGCGCAAGGTGCATCGCGTGATCAAGCACCGCGACGGGGCAGCGACCGAACTCGCGGCGTGGGTCGAGGTGAAATACGAACTGAAGGAAAAGACGTGCGTGATCGGGCGCACGTTCGACCGCTACCGGTGCGACGTGGAGACCGCCTTTTCTGCTGGCGCGGACCTCGCCCCGTTCCTCGCAGACGCGGTGAAGCACGGGACGAAGTTCTTCGAGACGCGTGCGCAGAAACTCGGCGCCTACCTCGAACAGTCCGACGCCTCCAGCCCATACCGCGAAGCGGTGCTCGCGGTGCGCCGACAACTCGACGCCGCGCGCCGGGGCGAGTCCGTGACCGCACCGCCGCTCACCAGCCCCAAGAAGCTCCCTGCATGGCCCGAACCGAATCAGAGCGCCCCCGACTTCACCGCGGGCACCTTCCGCCTCTCCGAGAATCGCGGCAAGCCGGTGCTGCTGGTGTTCTTCAAGCCCGGCAGCGAAACGACGGACCTCGCGCTTGCGATTGCGAACGCGCTGTACGAGAAGCACGGGGCACGTGTCGCCGTGGTGCCGCTTGCGGTGGGTGGCGATCTCGCTGCCGGAACGAAGGACCGCGACCGACGGAAGCTGAGTGTTCCTGTCTACGACGGCGCGCAAGCCGACACCGCTTACGGCGTCGAATCGGTGCCGCGGTTCGCGGTGGTGGATGGGGCGGGCGTGGTGAAGTGGACGTTCGCGGGCGTGGGTGCCGAAACCGGCTCGTCGGTGAAGTCGCAGTTAGAGCGTCTGCTGCCCCCACCTTCCCCGAACGGCGCGGCCGGAACAATCCGCGCGCCCGGCCCAGGAAGTGAGCCAACTCCCCCGCGACCGTGATTGTCTCGCGAAGCGCGCGAGGGGTACGATGCTTGACTTGAATGAGTGACAGCGATGGCGACCGACTACGACATTCAGGGTCCAACACAGCTGTGTGCCGCGACCGGGCGCGAATTGAAGCCGGGTGACCGGTTCTTCGCAGTGCTCGCGGAAAGCGCGGGCAAGTTGGTCCGCGCTGATTTTTCGGCGGACGCGTGGCCGGGCGCGCCGGCGAACGCGGTGGCGTACTGGTCCGGGAAAGTGCCCCCAGCGGGAGTCAAGCCGCGTAAAGCGGTCGTGAACGACGACCTGTTGCTCGACTGTTTCGACCGGCTCAAGGATTCCGCCGACCCGGACGGGCTGAACTTCCGCTACGTCGCGACGCTGCTACTGATGCGGCGCAAGCGGTTCAAGTTCGAGGACGCGGCCCGCGACGCGAACGGGCGCGACGTGCTGATTGTGCGGGACGCGCGCGGTGGCGCGATCCACCACGTGGTCGATCCGCGACTGAATGACGAACAGGTCGCGACCGTGCAGACCGAAGTGTTTCGTGTACTCGGATGGGAATGATTCTTGATTTGACGAGCCGGAAGCGTGAGCGACGGCAAAGCAAATCCGTCGCTCACGCTTCCGGCTCGTCTGAGTTGATCGTCCAACACGGTGCCCCAATGAACCATCTCCGCCTGATCTTCGTTGCCGCCGTGCTGTGCCCCGCCCTCGGGTGCGAGTGGATGAAAGAACACAGCATCGGCAAGAATCTGCACAAAGACAAAACCGGCAACGGCGAGTTGCCGAAGGTCGCGCCCGACCCGCTCGTGGCGTACCTCAACGACCGCGCCGACCGGCTCCACTCCATCACCAACGCCGACGTACGCGTCACCGCTCGCGAGCGCAGCATCCCGATGCCGCCGTTGCGCGGCACGCGCGTCGCGAGCCAGCCGCGCAACTTCCGCATGGTCGGCGATGCGGCAATGGCCGCGAAAGTGGACTTAGGCTCCAACGACCAGCAGTTCTGGGTGTACGCAAAGGTACCGACGAACGACCCGATGTTCGTGTACGCGTCGCACAGCGACTTTGAAGCGGGCAAGGCGAAGATCCCCGGCGGGATTCCCTTTGAGCCGGAATGGGTGATGCAAGCGTTCGGCATGGCCCACTTCCCGCCAAACAACCAGTACACCGTGCTGCCCCCCGACGAGAAGACCCGCACGTACACCCTGAAGTGGCCCGCGGTCACGCCCAACGGCGTGTCCGTAGTCAAGGAGATCGTGTTCGACGGCGACGCGGCCACCGGCAACAAGCCGCAGGTGAAGAAACACATCATCCGCGATACGAAGGGGAAGCTGATCTGCTTCGCGGAGATCAAGGAGGCAAAGACGGTACAGACCGGCACCACCGATCCGCGGACAAACCTGCCGCTCGCGGTGCAGTACCCGACGAAAGTGCTGCTGCGGTGGGAGGAGCAGAAGTTCGAGATGGAATTGGAACTGCTGAACGCGAAGATCAACCAGCCGCTCACGCAGGAAGAGTTCCGCCGATACTACACCCGCCCGAACATCCCCGGCGCGACGCCGATCGATCTGGCGAAGTACGAGGCGCCGTTGAAGTAATGGCCGTTGCTTGTGTTTTGTTGTTCGCCCCGGAGGGGCTAACAACACATCGCCACTATTCCTTAAGCATTCCCACCTTCTTCGCGTAACTGAACAGTCCGCCAGCCTCCAAAATCGGGGCGACCTCGCCCAGCGGGAACAGCGCGAACGTCTCGCCGCTCGTGGTGTTTGTCAGCGTGCCCGCGGTGATGTCGATGACGAGTTTGTCCCCCGTGCAAACCCGTTCGATGAGCCGGTCCTTCGTTTCGAGTGGGGTCAGGTATCCGCCGTTGATGCTGTTCCGGTAGAAGATGCGTGCGTAGAATTCCGCGACCACCGCAACGATGCCGGCCGCGGCGAGCGCAATCGGGGCGTGTTCGCGACTGGAGCCGCACCCGAAGTTCTTCCCACCGACGATAATCGTGTACGGTGAGGTGTACTCATCCCCGCCGGGCGTGTGGAACGGGACGTGACCCTTCGGCAATCCGGCCCCGGTGTCGGGCACGCCGCTGAGGGCGTACTTCCCGAACATCTTGTACTCCTCCGGGATCGACGGATTGTACGTCAGGTACTGGGCCGGGATGATCTGGTCGGTGTCGATGTTGTCGCCCAGCACGTAAGCGACGCCTTCAATCCGGGTCTGCATGAAAACTCCCTCCGGGGCACGACCTCTTCTTAGTTAGGGCAACGAGGGCAAGAGACAACACCCTTCGTACTCGTCCGGGCCGGTTTAGCGCCTGCCCCGAAAGGACCGGGCTTCCGGAACGCAAAATGCATGCTAAAGTTTTCCGTAGCGAACGGTTGTTCTGGTAGTCGTTGTCTCTGCCCTCTCTCATCACAGTGCGGCAGGGCGTCCGTTGGAGCGTTTCGCGATGCGCGCGCGACTCACACTTGAAGGCGGCGAATGCGTGCCGCCGTCCTTCGACCTGTCTCCGACTGGACAGCCGGTCACGCTCGGTCGTAGCCGCGACAACACCATCGTGTTGCGAGACGAGTTGGCCAGCCGCACGCACGCCAAGATCTACTTCGAAGACGGGTGCTGGCACGTTCGCGACTTCGGGCTTAACGGAACCCGCGTGGATGGGCACCGGGTCAACGGCGCGACCGAACTCGGCAACGGGCAGCGGGTCAAGATTGGCGAGGTGGTGTTGAAGTTCGTTCTCGAACCAAAGTCCCCGCCGCAGCCGGTCAAGGAAACGCCGGACACGATGCCCAACCGCGTAGGCCAGGAAAGCCCTCACAACGCCACAAAAGTTTACGAGGTTCCGCTCGACCGGCTTGTATCGACCGATCCGCCACCGGATCAGATGGCGAAGCAACTGCGCGTAGACGAACTCACCGCGCTGTGCAAGTTCATGACCGGCGCGGTCGAAACCAAGACTCCGCACGACCTGATCAGCTTCGCGCTGCGAGCGATCCTGAATCAGACTGCGGCGAAACTGGCGGGCTATCTCAGTCTCGACCCGGAAAACCCCGGCCCGAAGATCGTGATGCCCGAGTCGGCGGCGATCGACATCCCGCTCAGCCGCCGACTCACAGCCCAGGCCCAGAAGAACGGCAAGACAGTCTGGTTGTTCCCGGACCTGAGCGCATCCCACCCGCCGACCGACTCGTTGTCGGCGTTCGCGGACGCGATCTGCATCCCGCTGAAGGCGTCGGGCGAGCCGTTCGCGACGTTGCACGTGTACCGCACCGGGCGCGCGTTCGTCGAACGCGACGTGCGATTCATCGAAGCCGTCGCCGGGTTCCTCGCACACGGGCTGGAGATCCTCCGCACGCGGCGCACCCTCGAAGCGGAAAACTCGCGCCTGCGCACTCACATCCCCGCGGCCGACGACATCATCGGCGGCAGCAACGCCGTCATCCTCCTTCGCCAGCATATCCTCCGCGCCGCGCCGCAACCGTTCACGGTGCTGGTTCAGGGCGAGAGCGGGTCTGGTAAGGAACTCGTCGCGCTGGCGCTGCATCGCAACAGTCGCCGCGCGGAAGGTCCGCTGGTCGTTGTCAACTGCGCGGCCATCGCGCCGACACTGCTCGAAGCGGAACTGTTTGGCTACAAGAAGGGCGCCTTCAGTGGTGCGGACCGCGACCGCCCCGGTTTGTTCCAACAAGCCGACGAAGGCACGCTGTTCCTCGACGAAGTGGGCGAACTATCACTCGAATGTCAGGCGAAGTTGCTTCGCGTGATCGAGGGCAAGGCGTTCCGTCCGGTGGGTGGGACGGCTGACATCAAGACCGATGTGCGGATCGTGGCCGCGACGCATCGCGACCTCGACAAGGACGTGAACGCCGGGCGGTTCCGGCAAGATCTCCTCTTCCGGTTGAAGGTGATTCAGGTTCGCGTGCCGCCGCTGCGCGAGCACCCGGAGGACGTGCCCGAACTGGCCGCGTTCTTCCTGGCGAAGGTGTCCAACGAATGCCGCCGGAATTTCAAACTCACGACGGCCGCGATGCGGAATCTCCGGGCGTACCAGTGGCCGGGGAACGTGCGCCAGTTGCGTGCGGCCATCGAGAGCGCCGCGGTGATGAGTGAGGGCGACACAATCGACGCCGACGCGATCCCGCTGACTGGGCTGACCAAACTCGCGCCGGTGAACGTCGGCGGCCCGCCCGCTGACGTGCCGCCGAGCCTGGATATGGACGAGGTTGAGACATGGGCCATCTGCCGGGCGATAAAGCAGACCAACGGTAACGTGAGCCACGCGGCCAAGTTGTTGAACCTCAGCCGTGACACACTCCACACCAAGTTGAAAAAGCTGAAGGACAAGGGCATCGACCGGCATGCACTGACGAACACCCCGGGTCCGGTTGGCGCGCCCAAGCCGATCACCGCGACCGAAATGTAGGCTCAACGAGCCTTGCAAAGTAGTAGGCACACTCCGTGTGCCGTGGCTGAACGAGTCAGAACCGCAACGCGTTATTGAGTTGCGAAGCTACGGCACACGAAGTGTGCCTACTACTTTGAAAAGACCCGGCATTGTGACGGTGCCCGGTGCGACCCGACCGGAACGCCGCTAAAATCACGGCATGACGGATCTCCTTTCTCGCTGTCGTGTCGTCCTGGTGCGCCCGCATTACGCGGGGAACCTTGGCGCGACCGCGCGCGCGATGCGCAACTTCGGTCTCTCCGATCTCGTCCTCGTCGCCCCCCACGCCTCGACCGGCGATCTCGACGCCCGCCGCATGGCGAGGGATGGCCTGTCCATTCTCGATGCGGCTCGCGTCATGCCGGACCTCGGTGCGGCGCTGACCGACTGCGTGTTCAGCCTCGCGACGTCGTCACTCACCGCCGGCGTGTTTCGTTCGGGCACGATCGGCACTGCGGCCGAGAAGATGCCGGAACTGCTCGCGGCGGCCGAAGCGGGACCGGTTGCGATCGTCTTCGGCCCGGAACCGACTGGGCTGAACAACGAGGAGATCGGCCGCTGCCACGGCTTGGTGAGCATCCCGGTGAACGCGGAATTCAGTTCGCTGAACCTGGCACAAGCGGTCGCGATCTGCTGTTACGAACTGCGGAAAGCGTGGTCGAAGTCGGTGAACGAAGCGCGTGGTCAACCGGAGACTCCAGAGCGTGCCGTCGCCCCGTTCGCGGACCAGGACCGGATGTTCGAGCATCTGCGGGAGGCGCTCGTGGCGGTCGGTTATCTGTTCGGAGAGAAGGGCGATTCGCTGATGCACGCGCTGCGTCAACTGATCGGTCGCGCAATGCCGACCCCGCAGGAGGTGAAGATTCTGCACGGCGTCGCGCGCCAACTCCTCTGGACTGCCGGACAGATGAAGAAGAGCGAACCGAATGCGGAGGGCGAGTAGTCTTCACCCTCGAAGCGTTCGTCCAGCGCAACGCCTGGGTCCGGGTTGCGTTAATCCACGTACGGATCCGCGCCCAGGTCTTGCAGCATCTCCTGGCGTTGCTTGTCGTAGTTCATCAGGTCGAGTCGCTGCCGGTAGTGCCGGGCTTCGACACGGCGCTGCGCCAACCGGAACAGCGGTGCGAACACGTCCCAGTCGCGGCTGCCGCCGGCTTTGCCGAGGGCGTCTAACTCGTCCTGCTTCGCGCGGCCCAGCCCTTCGAGTAACTGGTCCTCCAGCGAGAGCATGAACTGCGAACTGCCGGGGTCGCCCTGCCGCCCCGCGCGGCCGATCAACTGGCGGTCGATTCGCTCGGCCTCGTGACGCTCGGTGCCGATCACGTGAAGCCCGCCGTTGTTCGCGACCCCCGGCCCTAACTTGATGTCGGTGCCGCGCCCCGCCATGTTCGTCGCCACCGTCACCGTGCCCGGCTGACCGGCCCCCGCGACCACCTCGGCCTCGTCCTGGTTCTGCTCCGCGTTCAGCACGCGGTGCGGCACGCCGACGGCGACCAACTTCGTGCTGATCTTCTTCGACGCCTCGACGGTGCGCGTGCCGATCAGCACTGGGCGCCCGGACGCGAGCATCTCCTGCGTCTTGCGCACAACCGCGTCGAACTTTGCGTTCTCGGTGGGGAACACCAAGTCCGGCAGCACATTGCGGCGGTTCGGCTTGTTCGTGGGCACGCGACTCGTCCACCGCCGGTACACTTTCCGCATCTCCCAGAAGTTCGGCAAAAGCGTACCGGACATCCCCGCGAGCTTCTCGTACAGACGGTAAAAGTTCTGGAACGTCACCTGTGCCGCGTGCGAACTCGGCATGTTGAGTTGCACCTCCTCCTTCGCCTCGACTGCCTGGTGAAGACCGTCGCGCCAGTGCCGGTCCGGCATGGGCCGCCCGGTGCCTTCGTCGATGATGACGATCTTGTTTTCGCCGTTCACCATATAGTGCTGGTCGCGTGCGAAGCGGTAGTGCGCGTGTAGTCCGCGTTCGACGGCTTCAAGGAGCTTGTCCATCGCCTTCGCAAACTCGCCCGTCGGCGGGTTGGAATATCGAACGAGGTGCTTACCCGCGTCGGTCAACTCGATCTTGTCCTTCTTCGCGTTCATGTTGAAATGCTCGTCGCGTTTCATGTCGCGTGCGAGTTTGTCGGCCCACTTGAAGACGACCTGTTCTTCCGGCTCGGCCGGGCGCGTCGGGTTTGCGATGATGAGCGGCGTCTTCGCTTCGTCCACGAAGATGCTGTCGGCTTCATCGACGATTGCGTAGTGCAAGCCGCGTTGGACGCGCGGGTCCATGCGGCCCCCGCCACCGGTCCACGCGGACCAGAACGGCGCCGCCGTCGCCTGACCACCGCGCAGTTTGAGCCGGTCGCGGAGGAAGTCGAACCCGAACTCGGCTGCGGTGCCGTAAGTGATGTCGGACTTGTACGCGGCGATCCGGCCGGGTTCTTCCATCTTCTGTTGGAGCACGCCGACACTCATACCCAGTTTCTGGTACACGGGGCCGATCCACTCGGCGTCTCGCTTCGCGAGATAGTCGTTAACCGTGGTGACGTGAACGCCTTTGCCGGAGAGCGCGTTGAGGAACGCCGGCGACGACGCGCTGACGGTCTTGCCTTCGCCGGTCGCGAGTTCGACCAAGCCGCCGAAGTGCATGACCGCGCCTGCGGCGAGTTGCACATCAAAGGGGCGGATACCGAGCGTCCGCTGGATTGCGACAGACACGAGCCCGAACGCCTCGGGTAAGAGCTTGTCGAGATCCCACTTGCCGCGGGCCTTGCCCCGCAGCGCCATGCTCAGTTCGATCAGTTTCAGGTCGGGTACGTCGAGGTAGAGGTTCTCGAAGTGGCGCACCTTCGGCACCAGCAGCGCGGCCCGCGACAGCCGGCGGTTCCACGGCAGTCCGACTCGCGACACGGCCGCGTTCACCGGCCAGCCCCCGAGCCGACCGGGTACGTTCTCGATCTTGCGCGTGGGTTCGGTGTGTGCGGGCGTTTCAACGATACTCATTTTGACCTCCTTGCGGTTCCTCGCTCCACCATCTTACCCAAAGGCGAGCGGGGGTCGTAAGCCCCCTGATGCTTTGCACAGCGAATGGCGCTGTACCAGCATCAAGGGACGTAAGCCCCCCCGCTCGCCTGGATACGAAAATAACGCGGGGCGAGCCGAAGCTCGCCCCGCGTACCAAGCACACTTACGGGTCCCGTCCATCCCTTAGGCAGCCTGGCAGCCTAAACCGTTCCCCCCTCGGAACGGTAAAAGCCCAAAGTTACAAACCACCGATGCGCACAAAAACTGCGTGTCGGCTGTCCCCGATGCTCTGCCGTTGTGGGCAGCATTTCGGGGACAACAACTTAATAGAGCACGGGCGCGTCGCACGCAAACGACTGAAGGTAAAAAATACAAAATGCCTGTTCTTCGCGGTGGACGTGGGAAGAACAACCGGCCCTGCATGAAACTGGCGAAGATGTGCGGACAGAGTAATCGCTACATGGAAAGCCTCAGGTCCGCAAGTCCCAAGTCCCAAGTCGAAGACCTCACCGGTGAGGTCTTCGACTTGGGACT
>SXGU01175062.1_pt1 | contig 43154 bp, 22 predicted proteins | sample 3174531 | NCBI WGS metagenome assembly SXGU01 (sample SAMN11356863, study PRJNA531348) | freshwater metagenome | isolation source: freshwater sample F1-140 | place: China: Fuxian Lake, Yuxi | collected 2017-12-25 | reverse complement strand
TAGTTCCTCAACGAGGAGACGCGGCGGGGGACAAATCCAGACACCCGCCATGACAGTTCCTCAAGCCCGCCGACAGATCGCCGCTCAAATCGAACACCGACTCCAATCACACACACCAAACCACACCGCTGCCACCACACACCGCTGCCACCACACAACGTTGGCTCCAACGAAACGAACTCGCCCGTGCTTCACGCTACGAATCTCGTAATCTCCTTCCACCACTCAAGAACCAGCTAAGAACCTAAACCGGACAGTAGAACTAGAAAGGCTACCCATTGCGCGAAGTTGCGCGGAATCTGTCAGTTGCGCCAGGTATTTGTCGGTTGTCGGTTCAAAAAGAGACGTCGTTTAGCCGGTTTGAAACACGCGAAAGCCCCTTTCACCACCACATTGATTGACCCCGTTCGGAATAGTCATTTCGGCCACGCTCGCCGCCACTCTGGGTTCGGCATCGAGCGTCGACCGACGCGTTTTCAGCGCACGATCCCGGCATGAGGCCGGCTTCTCATTCACCACATGGAATTGCTTTTCATCCTGTGAGGAGACACCACGATGTTGTTCACCAAATGGCTCAAAGGTATCGCTAACCGAGTTCTTTCCACGCGGAGGCGAATTGGTTCCAGTTCGCGGCGGTCGCTGGCACGCGGCACTTCGTTAGCCATGCGGTCCAGTTCCTTCATCGTGTCGCCGGGTGGAGAAGTTCATTCGCCCGAGTTCGGCAACGTGATTGAGCAGTTGGAAGACCGGTCGTTGCTGACCTACAACGTGGACATCACGGCTGGCGTCCTGACGATCAGCCAGGCGACTGGCGGCGACGCGAGTATTCTGACCGTCAGCACCGACGGCACCACCTACACCTTTGCTGACGCCAACGGGGTGAATTTTAACGCAGCCTCATCCGGCAGCGGAAATGCGGCAAACGTCACGAACAATACCACGAACATCACGATCACCGAGGCGAATGTCACATCCATCATCATCACCCTCGGTGACGGCAACGATGCAGTGACAGTGTTGTCGATCAATGATGTCCTCAATCTCAACGGCGGGACGGGGACTGACATGTTGACCGGAAGCGCTGGGAACAACAACTTCGTCGTGACCGGTACGAATGCTGGCACCATGGCGTATGGGACCATGCTCACCTTCAGCGACATTGATTCGATCTCGGGTGGCGGCGGAACAGATACCGTCACGGGAACCAGTGGTGGTGACGCGATCACAATTAACGGTAACAATGCCGTGACGACCGCGAACATCGCCTTCACAGCGATTTCGACCTTGGATGGCGCCGGCGCGAACGACACAGTTACTGCGACGTCGGGGTCGGACAACTTAACTGTGACTGGTTCCAATGCTTTCAGCGCATCGAGCATCGGGTTTATCAATATCGAATCGGTCGCAGGCAACGGTGGGATCGACACCGTGACTGGGACGGCCGGCAACGATACGTTCACAATCAACGCTGTGAATAACGTGACGCTGGAGAGCGTTGCTTTCACGGCCATCTCGACGATTGATGGTGCGGGCGGCAGCGATACTCTCGTGGGGACTGCCGCTGGCGACACTTTCAATGTGAGCGCTGCGGATGCGGGTTCGGCCGCGAGTATTGGATTCATGTCGTTTGAGAATCTGGATGGCGTTGGTGGGGCCGACGTCTTCAACATTGCCAATTCCACGAGCATCTCCGGCACGATCAATGGCGGCGATGGCAACGACACGTTGGACATCGACGGTTCGGGAACCGTGGCCACGTTCAACGGCGGCAATAACACGGACACAATCAATGTGGCGGGAGTGGCCTCGGTAGTCGCGACACTGACCACTGCGATTGCCGGTTCCATCACGAACATCACGAACCCCTAAACCAGCGTGGAAGCGTTGATCGGCAACAACACCGGCTCAACATTAAATCTCCCAATCACCGGCTCGATCGTCTCAATTACCGGGACGAATGACGGCACCGTCATGAATGCCGGCACGATGAATTTCACCGATTTCAACATCGTGGTTTTCGGTGCTGGGGACGACGACATCACGGTTCAGGCCGGAGGCAGCCTGACCAGCAGCAACACGATCAACGGCGGTGCGGGCGACGACACGCTGACCGTGGACTTTACCGGCAATGTTCCGTTGGCGTTTGCGGGTGGCATGCTGACGTTCAACGGCGGCGAGAATGCCGGTGACCACGATGTCGTGAGACTTACGGGATACGACTTCACGACAAATCCGATCTTTTCCGACGGTAACGCCGATGTGACGGTCACCCACACGGGAACGGAGGCGGGCAATGTGCTTGTCGGTCCGGTCGGAACCCGGTTGGGAACGGTCAATTTCACTGAAACGGAACCCCTGGTTCTGGCGGGGACGGCGGCCGATCTGGTGATCAATTTGCCGGCGACTCAGAATCCCGACGTCCTGTTCGCAGACGATACGGCCGCGAACTTCCCCGGAAATGGAGCCAACGTCGCCGGTCGCTCTGCGATCGATGGCAGCACGTTCGAGTACACCGAGTTCACCAACCCGACGAACACGTTGCGGATCAATCTTGGAGCAAATAGCGACACGATTACGGTCGGTGCCTTGGATGGAGCGTTCGCGGCCACAGCTGGCACGACGATTCTGGGCGGCGCTGGAGGGGACACCTTCAACGTGGGTGCCGCGACTCCGGCCGGGACGAATATTGACTTGCAGGGCGCTGGCGGAAATGACGTGTTCAACATCGCGGCCGTGCTGACTGGCGAAGTGAATGGTCAGGCCGGCAGCGATACGTTGCGGGGGACGCTGATCAACCTCGTGGTTTTGAACGGTGGCACGGCGGACGGCTTCGATGGGACGGAAGACAGCATCACGGCGGGCTTCAACGGCATCGAAACCATCATCGCCGACGCAGCGACGGCCAACACCACGCTGACTGGTCGGAACGACTCCAGCACCTGGACGCTCAACACCGGCGGTGCCACCGGCCGGTACGACGACAACGATGGTGCGACTCCGCAATTGAACTATCAGAACTTCGACACACTGCAAGGTGGCGATCAGAGCGATCAGTTCCTGGTGACGGCGGCGAGCAACTTCAACTTGAACGGCGGTGACGGAGCGGACTCGTTCGATATCGGCGCGGCGCTGACAGGCACGATCGCCGGCGGTCTGGGCGACGATGCGTTGCTGGGGAATCTGATTACGGCGGTGACGCTGACTACTTCGGCGGCAAATGGCTACGCGGGCAATGAGGCGGACATCAATGGCGGAGCGGCCAGCTTCACCGGCATCAACACCATCACGGCCAGTCCGACGGCCGATGCCTCGCTGAGTGGCGAGAACACGACCAGCACCTGGACCCTCAACGGAGCTCCGACCTACAACGACGGTGCGGGAAATGGCGTCTTGAACTTCTCGGGCTTCGAAACGCTCAGCGGCGGTTCGGGAGACGACTCGTTCCTAGTGACGGTCGATCCCAATGACGGAGCGGGCACGGTCGGCACGACTCTCTTTGGCAATGACGGCGACGACCTGTTCGATATTGACGTGGCGTTCCAAGGCCAGATTCAAGGTGGCGGAGTCGGGCCGGCGACGGATTTGGACTCGCTGACCGGCGACATCATTGATGACGTCGTGCTGGTCTCTTCGGACAACGAAGGTTTCAACGGGACGGAAAACAGCATTACGCCAGTGGCTGGTAATGGATTCCTCGGCATCGACCGGATTACCACAACCGCGGCTGGCAACTCGCGACTGACCGGCCGCGATATTGGTTCGACCTGGTCGATCGCGGGCGCCGCTTCGATCTACACCGATGGGACTCGCACGCTGCCGATCGATCTCGCGTTCGACAGCCTGCAAGGAGGATCCAATAACGATGTTTTCAACGTGACCGCGGCCAGTGATTTTGATCTGTTCGGCGGACTAGGGTCCGACACGTTTACTGTCGGCGCGGTGACGCTGTCCGGTTCGATTGACGGGCAAGGCGCCAGCGGTCTGTTGCAAGGGGCCGGAATTGTGAACGTGACGTTGGCCTCGTCGAATGCGAACGGCTTCACGGGGCAGGAAGACAACATCACCGGCGGCTTCGCGGGGATCGACAACATCATCAACACCAGTGGCGGCGGGACGTTGACCGGTCGGTCGGCTGTCACGAGCACTTGGACGCTGGATGGCTCACCGACCTACTCAGCCGGTGGAAACACTTTGGACTTCAGCGGTTTCGCGACTCTGCAAGGTCGGGACGGCGTCGACAACTTCACGGCCAGCGTTGCCAGTCCCTTCACGCTGCGTGGCGGCGACGGCGCGGACACGTTTACTTTGAACGCCGCGTTGACGGCGGGGAATTCGATCAATGGCGAAGCGGGCGGCGACACGCTCAGCGGAACGGCGATCAGCAACGTCACGTTAACGGGAGCCAGCGGGGTCGGGGACGGATTCTCCGGAACGCAAGGGAGCATCCCGGCCGGATTCGCCGGGATCAACGTGATCACGGGTACGGGAGCCGGCACGCTGGCCGGAGCCAATGACGGGACCAGCGTCTGGACTTTGAATGGTGGCACGGAGCAATACACGGCCAGTGGCGAGACGCTCGACTTCACTGGCTTCCCGACACTGCAAGGTGGCACCGCCATCGACACGTTCAATGTCATCGGAGCGGTGGCAGCCACACTGCGGGGGGGAGACGGCAACGATCAGTTCAATCTGTCGGCCAACCTGACCGGCACCATCTTCGGTGAAGCGGGAGCCAACGACAGCGTCAACTTCCTGAACGGCGGATTGGTGACGGGCAACATCGACCTAGGGACCAGCGGCATCTTGGACTTCAGCGCACAGAATAACCGAGTCCTGCTGACGGTGATCGCTGCCGGCTCGATCGATGGATTCCAACTCGACAACGACAACAACATGTTCTTCACGGGGACGGCGAACAACATCACGACGATCATCGGCTCTGCCAATGCGGGAGTGACCGACGTCCTGACCGGCTTGAGCCTCGTCAGCACTTGGAACTTGAATGGCAACGGCGTGGCCGCGCACAACTACGCGGTCACCGGTCGCAACATGAACTTCTCCGGCTTCGAGGGAGTTCAAGGGGGCAGCGACAACGACACCTTCAACGTGAACGTGAACACGAGCGGCACGTTCCTCAATGGTGGCAACGGCAACGACACCTACAACATCAACGCCACGTTGACGGATCTCGCTGGCAACATCCCGATCTTCGCCGAAGGGGGTGTGGATACGCTGCAAGGAACGCTGATTGACTCGGTCGTGCTGACGAACTCGGACAACAACGGCTTCGACGGGACCGAAGACAGCCTGATCAACACCGCCGGCCAGAGCTTCGATGACATCGAAGTGATCATCGGCAACAGCAGCGCGACCAGCTCGCTGACGGGTGAGAACAACGCGGCGACGTGGGCCTTGAATGCCGCTCCGCGCTACAACAACGACGGGGTCAACTTCCTGACCTTCGGCGGCTTCACCAACCTGCGCGGTGGTTCGGACACCGATGCGTTCATCGTGACGGCGAATACGACCGCCAATCTGGATGGTGGAGGCGGGAACGCGATTGACGTCGTTCTCCTCATCAACAGGACGCTCACCGGCACGATTTCGCTCGGTGCTGGAGTGGACATCGTCGAATTCTTCGGTAATGGCAACGTCACGGGTTTGGTCGATGGGGGCGCGGACGGCGCGAGCTTGGGCTACGCCGGGGCGACCGGCCCGATCACCGTGCAGTTGAATCAGAATGGTTCGCTGACCGGCTTCGAGGGAGCGGCCACCAGCACGGGTGGCTTCGACAACATCACCAACGTGATCGGCAGCAGCGGGTCGGACACGCTGACCAGCAACTTGGCGGCCGTCAACACTCCGACGTTTGCGATTCAGGGTCTGGACGGCGGCCTGGTGAATAACGGGCCGACCGCCATCCTCACCTTCGGGATCATCGAGAATCTCAACGGCGGCGCGGGGGCGGAGCAGTTCGTGTTCGACGGCGGTTCGCTCAGCGGCAATGTGACCGGTGGGGGCGGATCGGATACGTTGGACTACCAAACCCTGGCTGGCCCGGTGACGGTGGACTTCAACAGTGGCTTGGCGGGAGCGGCCTCGCTCATCGCTGGGACGGTGACGGGGATCGAGAATGCCATCGGGACGGGGAGCGGCGACACGTTTACCGGCGACTCGGCCAGCGCGAACACCTTCACCGGCTTGGATGGGGACGATACCTACAACTTCGTGGTCAACGTGAATACCGCCGCAGCGGACATCGTCGTGGACTCGACGGGGAGCGACACGATCAATTTCAGCGGGACCACGATTCCGATCAACCTGGACCTGGACCGACAGACGCCGCAACCCGGCTCCACCGCCGGCACCTATGACGTGATACTCAACGGCCAGATCGAGAACTTCGTCGGCAGCACCACGCAGAACGACACGCTCTTCGTGAATGCGAACGCCTTGGCGGGTTTCACGCGCACGCTGACCGGTGGCGGGCAGACCACCGCCGATACGCTGGCCATCGACGCGACCGGCCTGATGGTGACGATGCTCACGGCTGGCAGTCTCGCGTTCAGCAACGGAGCGGTGATCAACTTCATGGGTTGGGAAGCGGTCAACCTCGTCGGCGTCGCGAGCATCACGCTCGACGCGGCGGCGCTCGCCGGGCTCACGGCCCCGCTTAACTTGACCAACGTGGGCGATCTCGTGCTGACGGGCATTGCGAACGTTGACGACAACGTGGCCCTGACTGCGGCCAGCGCGAACAGCGGAACGCTCATCGTCAACGGCAATGCTCTCGCCCCGATCAACTTTACCAACGCGACCGGCTTCACCTTCAACGGCCAGTCAGGCGACGGCTTGGGGCCCATTGACGACGCGCTGGGGATCGTTAATCCGGCCGTCGGGTTGTTCAATCCGACCAACGGCATCAACTTCAACGCGGGGGGCAGCGGTGTTCTGGGGGTCATTGGCGGCACGGCGAACGCGGTCGAACACATTTTCACAAACAACAACGACGGCATGATCCGAGCCATCGGCACGCTTGGGGGAATGACGGTGCCGGTCTATGTCTACACCGGCCTGGCTCCGATCACCGACACGATCACCGCCACGAACCGGACCTTCACGTTCAACGGTGGGGCCGAGACGATTGATCTGACCGATGACGCGGTGGCCGGACAGATGATGATTGATTCGACGCTGGGAGAATCGGTGGTCTTCACCCTGCCGACCGGCTTGCTGACGATCAATTCCAATGTCGACACCGACGTCATCAACCTGACCAGCGTGGATGCGGCGTTCAACGCCAGCTTCTCGGTGAATGGCGACATCGGTGACGGGGACACGATCACCTTGGGGACCTCCCTGAACCTCGGCTCGGCCGTCACGACCGGCAATCTGGTTTTGACCGCCGACACCATCAACCTGGGAACCGGAACTCCCCTCACGATCAACACCGACGGAGCCGGCAGCACCAACGCCGGCAACGTGACGTTGAACGCGAACGCAACCATCAACATCGACCAGAATGTGACCATCGACACGAATCACGCGGTGGGAACCGACGGGACGTTGACCGTTGGGGGAGCATCTTTCAACGCGGTCACGGGCGGTCTTCAATCGCTGACATTGGACCTGGGGACCACGTCGTTTGACGGCAGCCAAGGGGCCAACAACGACTACTTCACGGTCGTGATCCTGAGCGCTGCGACTGTGAGCTTGAGCGATAACACCGGCATCGTGCTGGGCAACATCAACATGACGGGGAACTTGAACGTCGTGGCGGATTCTGTCGTGAACTTCAATAGCGCGGGTGCAAGCACCATTGGCGGAACGATGATGATTAATGCCGGGCTCAACGTTACTGACGCGGGCTCGGGGTCATTGACTGTCACCGGGCTGAGCACACTCCTGGGTGCGACATTCGTGACTTTGGACAACGCGGGGAACAACTTCGGCACCGTGGTGCTGCCGGACGGACAAGTCTTAAACGCCATCTTTAATGACACGGGCGCGATCAACATTGATCCGTCGAGCTTGATGGGCAGCTTGACGATTACCGCGGGCGGAGCGGTCGCCTTCACGGGAGTCGGCACGACGATTGTCGGAAACGGCTTGAGCGTCACGACGACCGGCGGCGGAATCACACAAGCGGCCAATCTCACCGTGAATGGCAACACGACGCTCACCGGCGGTGCCGGCGTCATCACGCTGACCAACATCGCGAACGACTTCCTGGGAACGGTCGGTGCGACCAACACCGGAACCAACGCGATCCAGATCACCGACGCCAACGCCGTCGACCTGGGGACGGTGACGACGACCAACGTGCTCACCGTGATCGCTCTCGGTTCGGGAGCGACCGGGACCATCACCGATACTGGTGTCATCACCGTCGGCGGAACCACGACGTTGATCGCCGGCAACGACATCATCCTGGACAGCGTCAACACCTTCACCGGAACGGTCCAAGTCTCGCTGACCTCGGCCGTCGCGACCGATCGCGATCTGACGCTGGTGGATACCACCGCGCTGCAACTCGACAACCTGACCCCGGCCTCGGACCTGCGCGTCAATAACCTCAACGTGACGGCCCTCGGCATCACGCAGGCGGATACGCTGATTGTCGATGGCACCGCCAATCTCAACGGCGGCGCGGCGGCCATCACCCTGGCCGACGCCGGCAACGATTTCCTCGGACAGTTCAACGCGAACAACACCGGAGCCAACGCGATTACGCTGGCCGACGTCAACAGCATCGACCTGGGAACCGTGACCACCGCCAACAACCTGTCGGTCACGGCGGGAGCACCCGGCTCGATCACCGACAGCGGCACCATCACCGTCGGCGGCCTCACCACCCTCACCGCCAACGGCGGCAGCATCGTGCTGGACAACGCCAACACTTTCACCGGCTTGGTGCAGGTCTCGCTGGCCGCGACCGGCGATCTGACCCTCAACGACACCACCGCGCTGAACCTGGAAAATCAAACGGTCGGCGTGCAAACGGTGACCGTCAACAACTTGAACATCACGGCCCTCGGCATCACTCAGACCGACAACTTCCAGGTCAACGGCATCACCACGCTCAACGGCCTCACCGGAGCGGTCACGTTGGCCAACGCGGCCAACAACTTCGTCGGCCCGGTCTCGGCCACGACCAACGGTGCCAGCGGAGTGAGCCTGACCGACGTCAACGCCATCGTCCTGGCGAACATCAACACCACCGGCACTCTGACCGTCAACGCCGTCGGCATCACGCAGCTCGCGGGATCGACGATCGCCGTGACGGGCCTGACCACGCTCAACGGCGGTGCCGGAGTCATCACGCTGACCGAAGCCAACAATGACTTCATCGGCGCGGTCTCGGCAACCAACACCGGAGCCAACGCGATCTCGCTGAGAGACGTCAACAACATCCTGCTGGGGACGGTCAACACGGCCAACAACCTGACGGTCACCTCGTTGAACGACATCACGCAAAACGGCGGCGGTGTCACTGTCGGCGGGACGTCGTCGTTCACCTCGACGGTGGGCAACGTCCTGCTGAATGTCTCGCCCAACAACAACTTCACCGGCGATGTGTCGGCCAACGCGGCCGGCAACGTGGCGATTAGCGACCTCAACGCGATCAGCCTGGGAACCGTAATGGCAGGTGGCAGCCTGTCGGTCATCGCCAACGGCGTCGGCACCATCACCGACACCGGAGTGATCACCGTCAACGGCAACACCGACCTGACCGCTGGTGGCGACATCACCCTGAATAGCCTCAACACTTTCACCGGCACCGTGCAGGTCGAACTGGTCAACTCCAGCAGCCTGACGCTGGTCGATACGACCCCGCTGACCCTGGACCGCTTGAACCCCGGCACGCTGCAAGTGACCAACTTGAACATCACGGCGTCAGGTATCACGCAGGTCGACACGCTGATCGTCACCGGCACCACAACGCTCAACGGCGGAGCGGCGGCGATCGCGTTGAACGATACACAGAACGACTTCATCGGCGCGGTGACGATCTCGAACACGACGAACGCCAGCATTGATGATCTCAACACGATCACGTTTGGCGCGGTCACGACCACCGGCGACTTCACGGTCGATGCGGGTGGCAACGTGGTGCTCAACGGCGCGACGAACGTCGGCGGCAACTTGGACGTGCAAGCGAACCCCAACAACCCAGCCGGTGGCGCGATCAGCGGCACCGGAGCCATCGTCGTCACGGGCACGACGCTGTTGGAAACCGGCACCCCGGCCACCGCAGGCAACGCCATCTCGTTGAACAACGCGGCCAACGACTTCGGCGGAGCGGTGACCATCACCAGCGCCAACGACGCCAGCCTGGATGACCTCGACGACATCACGTTCGGAGCGGTCACGACCACCGCGAACTTCACGGTGGATGCCGGCGGAGCCGTGGTGCTCGCCGCAACCACGGTCGGCGGCAACCTGGACATCGAAGCGGACGCCAACAACCCGGCGGGTGGAGCCATCAACGGAGCCGGAATCGTCCTCGTGACCGGCACGACCAGCTTGGACACCGGCACTCCGGCCACGGCGGGCAATGACATCACCTTGAACAACGCCGCGAACGACTTCACCGGCGCGGTGACGATCGTCACCGCCAACGACGCCAGTTTGAATGACGCGAACGGGGTGACCTTCGGACCGGTCGCGACGAGTGCCAACTTCACGGTGGATGCCGGCGGAGCCATCGCGCTCAACGGCCTGACGACGGTGGGTGGCAACTTGGATCTCGAAGCGGACACCAACAACGCAGCGGGAGGCGCGATCAGCGGCACGGGAGCCATCACGGTCACCGGCACGACGACCTTAGAAACGGGCGCTCCCGCCACGGCGGCCAACGACATCACGTTGACCACGGTGACGAACAACTTCATCGGCGCGGTGACGATTGTCAGCGCGAACGACGCCAGCCTGGACGACGCGAACGGGATCACGTTCGGTACGGTCAACACCAACGCCAACCTGGATGTGGACGCGGCCGGAGCCGTGGACTTCACGGGCGTGGCGACCATCGGCGGCACGCTCGACGTGGACACGAACGCGAACGGCGGAGCGAGCGGAACGATCACCGACACCGGCGCGGGTCAGTTGCTCGTGACCGGCTTGACCACGTTGGACGCGGGAGCGACCAACGACATCACGCTCGATAACGCGGCAAATAACTTCAGTGTTGGGATCAACGGTGTCACGGTGACGGCGGCGAACGACGTGAGTATCGACGATGCGAACGGCATCTCGTTCGGAGTGGTCACGACCAGCGGCGGCGGAAACTTCATTGTCGATGCTGGTGGCACTGTCTTCTTCGATGGCTTGGTGACGGTGACCGGTAATCTGGATGTCGATACCACGGCGAACAATGCGGCCGGTGGAGGGATTTTTGACGCCGCCGGCAGGTTGCTCATCACCGGGACGACGTTGTTGACGGCGGGAAACAACGCGATCCAGCTTGATACGACGACGAATAACTTCGGCGGCGCGGTCACGATCGCCTCCGCGACGAATGCCTCGCTGGACGACGCGAATAATTTGACCTTCGCTGGCGTGGCCATCGCGGGCAACTTGGTCGCGGACGCGGCGGGTGCCGTGGACTTCAGCGGCGCGGCAGTCATCGGCGGCAGCTTGGCGGTCGATACGAACGCGAACGGCGGAGCCGGTGGGACGATCACCGACAGCACGGGATCGTTGATTGTCGGGACGACCACCACGTTGGATGCCGGCACGTCGGCCATCACGTTGGACAACGTCGCCAACGAATTCATGGGAGCGGTGACGATCACGGCGGCGACGAATGCCACGCTGGATGACGTGAATGCGTTGACCTTCGGAGCGGTGACGATCAGCGGCAACTTGGACGCGGACTCGGCGGGTGTCGTGGACTTCAGCGGCGCGGCCACGATCGGCGGCACGTTAGACGTGGACACGAACGCCAACGGCGGAGCGGGTGCGGCCATCACCGAGACCGGCGGGCCGGTGGTGGTGACGGGCACGACCACGTTGGACGCGGTGGCGTCGGCGATCACGCTGACCAACGCGGCCAACAACTTCATTAACGCGGTGACGATCACGGCGGCGACGAATGCCTCGCTGGATGACGCGAACGCGATCACCTTCAACAACGTGTCGATCACCGGCACGTTGGATGTCGATGCGGCGGGAGCGGTCACGTTCAACGGCACGACGACGATCGGCACGAACCTGGACGTGGACACGAACGCGAACGGCGGACTCGGCGGCGACATCACCGACGGTGTGGCCGGAGTGCTGACGGTCACGGGCAACACCACGCTCGACGCGGGAACGTCGAACGTCACGCTCGACACGATCACCAACAACTACACCGGCACGGTGAAAGTCTCGAACGCGGCCAACGTCGTGTTGGTGGATGCCAACTCGCTGAACATCGCCGGCATCAATGCGACCGGAACGGTCACGGCGACGGCTCGCGGCGACAACAACCTGCTGACGATCAGCGGTGCGGTTGCTGCGGGTGGTGCGGTCACGTTCAACGCGGATGACATGAACATCACAGCGGCGATTGGTGCGGCCGGTCAGACGGTCACGCTGCTGCCATTCAACGCGGGTGACGCCATCAAACTGGGTGCGGTCGGCGAAACGGTGCTCAACACGCTGGAACTCTCGGCAGCGGAAATCTTGTTGATCGGGGCGGCGAACCTCGTCGTCGGCAACACGGCTTCGGGACCGATCACGATCTCGGCGACCATCATGACCGCCGGTGCGACCAACGTCACACTGACCACGGGGATCAACAACAGCATCCTCTTCAGTGGCGCAGCCGCGCAACTGAACGCCAACGGCGGCAACGTGACGCTCAACACGGACCTCAACGGAAACAATGGCATCGTGTCGGGCGGAAATGCGACCGACATCCTCGCCAACGTGCTGACGCTCAATGCCGGCCAAGCGGACATCGGAGCTTCCGGCAATCCGCTGACGTTCGACGCGACCACACTGGTCACGAACACCGGACTCAACGGCCAACAGTTCCTCAGCGAACTCAACACCGTCACCTGGAACACCAGCACGGCGACGGCCGGTAACTCGATCACATTGGAAGGTGGCACGTTCTTCGTCGGTGTCGGCCAGACCATCACGGCGTCCGTGTTGAACGTCAACGCGGGTGCGACGCTCGGCGGCAACGGCACGGTCAACGCGACGGTGACGGGAGCCGGTAATGTCGCTCCGGGAACCAGCCCCGGCATCCTGACGATCAACGGAGCCTTCAACCCGACCGGTACGACGACGATTGAACTCAACGCCCCGTATGCCACGGCCGGAGTCGATTTCGACCGACTGATCGTCAACGGCACGATCAACCTGGGCGGCTCGATGTTGGTGGTGGCGGGCGGAGCAGTGGCTCCGGCGGCCGGAACGATTGTCCCGATCATTCTCAACGACGGCGTGGATGCGATCACCGGCCTGTTCAACTTCGCCGATGGGGCGATGGTGGCGATCAACAACTTCACCGGCTTCATCAGCTACTTCGGCGGCGACGGCAACGACGTCACGCTGACGGTGGCCTCGGTCGGCGCGGCGATCTTCGACGGCACCGCTGGCAGCGATGTCTTCGAGATTCGCCAAATCAGCGAAACGATCCAGGTTCTCGTTGGCGGCGTGATTGTGGACGCTCGGCCGATCGCGGCCGTGACCCCACTGGGCTACACGATCAATGGCTTGGCTGGCAACGACTCGCTGAACGTCAACTACGGAGCCTCCGGCGGCATCTTCAACATCCCGGTGACGTTCAACGGCGGCAGTCAAACCGTGGCGGACTCACTGACCGTCAACGGCGGTGCGTTCAACACCGTGGTGGCGGGTCCGAACCTGCTGTACTCCGTGACCGGAACCGGCGCGGGAACGCTGACCTTCGATAACACCGGCATGGTGGATGATGGGCTCATTGTCTTCACCGGGCTGGAACCAGTGACCGTGAACTCGGCTTTGGGGATCGTGACGATCGACATCGACAACGCGGGGGTGGATGCCTTCGCCGGCCCGATCACGACGACGATCCTCGACGCGGCGGGTGCCAACCTAACCGTGGACTTCGACGTGGCGGCGGAAGACATCACCTTCTCGGTGCCGAGCGTCGCCTTGAACATCCTGGGTGACAACGACGGCAACGACATCGTGACCGTGACCTCGGTGGACGGGACCTTCCGAGCGGCTCTGAGCATCGACGGCCAAGGGGCCACCGATGTGATCAACGTCGCGACCAGCCTGTTGCTGGGTTCGGCCACTTCGACCGGCAACCTGGCCCTTTCGGCCGAGACGATCAACGTGGGTTCGGGCGCGGCCGCGATCACCCTCGCGACCGATGGTTCCGCCAATGCCGGCACCGTCACGCTGACCGCAACCACGGTCAACATCGACCAGAACACGACGATCGACACAAATGCCGCGACCACCGACGCCGTGTTGACGGTCAACGGGGCCATCGACGCCGTGACGACGACTGCTCGCACGCTGACGCTGGATCTCGGTACGACCAGCGTGATGCTCAACAACGCGGCCAATAACTTCAGCAACACCTTGGGAACACCGGGTGTCGCGATTACTTCGGCCGCGAACGTGACGCTGGTCGATGCCGCCACGGCGACCGGAAACGGGATCAGCCTGGGCAACATCTCGATGACCGGCAACCTGATCATGACCTCCTCTGGCGTGGTGGACTTCGTCGGCTCGGCCAACAACAGCACGATCGGCGGCACGCTGAATATCAACACGAACAATCTCGGTGCGATCACCGACACAGGCACTGGTTCGCTGACGGTCACGGGCGTCGCCACTCTGGCGGCGGGTGCGGCCAATGACATCACGCTCAACAACGTGTTGAACGACTTCAGCACGGTGGTCATCACCTCCGGCAACAACGTCACTCTGCGTGACGCGAACGCGATCGACCTCGGTGCCTCGACGGTCAGTGGCAACCTGAGCGTCACGACGACCAACGGAGCGATCACCGACAGCGGCAACGTCTCGGTGGTCGGCAATGCGAACTTCGCCGCAGGTGGCGCGCTGGGAACCATCACCTTGGGTGACGCCGAAACCGCCAACTTCGGAACGTTAACCTTCACGGCCACCGGAGCGGTCTCGATCGTCGAGAACTCCGCAACCGTTCTGAGCGGCGCTAGCTCAGCGGCCAGCTTGACTCTGACCTCGACGACTGGCTCGATCACCGATGCGACGGGAACCAGTCTGACGGTGACCAACAACGCGACCTTCCTCACGATCGGTGCGGCTCAGGCCATCACCTTGGGTGACGATCCGACCGACACAACGAACTTCGGCTCGTTGACCTTCTTCAGCACCGGAGCGGTCTCGATCAGCGAAAACTCCGCGATGGTGGTCACGGGTGTCAACGCGGCCAACACGTTGGCGTTGACCTCGGAAACCGGCAGCATCACCGACGCGGCCGCCACCGTCTTGGCAGTGACGAACGGTGCCACGTTCACGACCACCGGTGCCGGCCAAGCCATCACCTTGGGTGACAACGCGATGGACGTGACCACGTTCGGCACGTTGACCTTCGTTAGCACCGGAGCGGTCTCGATCAGCGAGAACGACGCCACGGTGTTGACCGGCAATAACTCGGCATCGAGCTTGGTTCTGATTTCGGAGACCGCCACGATCACTGACGCTGTTGGTACGACCTTGAACGTGACCAACAACGCGGCCTTCACGACAACAGCCGCAGCTCAGGCCATCACGCTGGGTGACGATCCGACCGATACGACGAACTTCCGATCGTTGACCTTCACCAGCACCGGTGCGGTCTCGATCAGCGAGAACTCGGCCACGGTCCTGACCGGCATCAACACGGCCAACGCTCTGACTCTGACCTCGGAGACCGGTTCGATCACCGACAACGCCGGCACCAGCCTGACCGTGACGAACAACGCCACGCTTACGACGAGTGCCGCCGGCCAAGCCATCACCTTGGGTGACAACGCGGCCGACACGACGAACTTCGGCACGCTGACCTTCGTCAGCACCGGAGCGGTCTCGATCAGCGAGAACGGCACCGGTGACGGCGTCGATCTGACCGGTGTGAGCACCGCCAACAGCTTGGTCCTGATCGCGGAAGCGGGGACGATCGAAGATGTGGCGGCCTCCAGCTTGACCGTGACGGGCAACGCCAGCTTCACCAGCACCGGAGTCGGTTCGGGAATCACGTTGGGTGATGCCGCCGAGACGACTGACTTCGGCACGCTGACCTTCAACAGCAACGCCGCGGTCTCGATCAGCGAGAACGGCACCGGTGACGGCGTCGATGTGACTGGTGTCAACACGGCCCTCACCTTGGTCCTGACGGCGGAAGCCGGCTCGATCGAAGATGCGGCGAATAACAGCCTGACGGTGACCAACAACGCCCTCTTCACCAGCGTGGGTGCCGGCTCGGCCATCACCCTGGGAGACAACGCGGGTGATACGACGAACTTCGGCACGCTGTCGTTCGTCTCGGTTGGAAACGTCACGATTACCGAAGACACGACGATGAACGTGGCGGGAGTCGCCAGCAACACGTCGGCCGCGTTGACGCTGACCTCGCAAACCGGCGACGTCCGCGTGCAAGACACCGGTGCCGCCAACGACATCAACGCCAGCGGCGCGGTGACGATCAACGTCCCGACCAACGAACGATTCTTCATCAGCGATGCGAGCACCAACATCCTGTCGGGCGGAGCGGTCACGATCGCCGCCGACAAGATGAGCCTCACGGGAACGATCAGCGCCGCCGGCCAAACCGTAACGCTGCGACCGTTCTCGACCACCGACGCGATCAACGTCGGCTCGGCCGACAATCTCAACTCGATTGGCAATACGCTGGAACTCAGCGATGCGGAACTCGACTTGATCACGGCCGCCAACCTGGTCATCGGCAACGCGGCCGCGGCCACGGGCCAGACCATCACCGTCCTGGGAGTCACCACTCCCGCGAACGCTCCGAACGTGACCCTGGTCACCGGTGGCAACAGCCGCATCACGTTCTTCAACAACGGCTCACTGACCGCCACGGGCAACGTCACGTTGACCACCAGCGCGGCGGGAACCGGCGGCATCGACTCCGGCAACGCGGTGGTCGATGTCACCACGGGTGCCGCCAGCCTGCTGACGATCAGCACCGGTTCGGGTGGCATCGGCACGTTGGCCGCTCCGCTGACGCTCGCGACCGGCACCATTTCGACGGACACCAGTTCGTCCAACGCCGGTCAATTCCTGTTGAGCACTCAAGCGGGTGCGATTGGCGTCGTCAGCTTCAACGCGGGAACCGGCACTATCACGCTGCTGGATGGCGATTACACGCTGACCGGCAACGAAGTCATCAACAACCTGACCGACATCACGCTGACCAGCCCCGCCACGATTGCGATGGCTGGCTTCACCGAAACCTTCGATGCCTTGAACGGCACCGGCAATGTTGGCGGAGCCGGCTTGCTGATCCTGGGAGCCAACAACCAGGCCGCCGCCACGCACAGCGGTGTGATCAGCGGCTCGATGGGCGTCACGAAGATCGGCACCGGAACTCAGACGCTCGCCGGTGCGAACACCTACAACGGTCAGACGATCGTCAACGGAACCGCCGGCACGCTGATTCTGTCGGGAGTGAACACCGGCAACGGCATCACCGACGTCTTGGCCGGCACGCTGCTGGTCAACGGCTCGACCGCCTCGTTCGTAACGGTCTCGCTGTCCGGCGTGTTGGGTGGATCGGGAACGATCAACAACAGCGTGACGCTGCAAGCAGGTAGCAACGCGACGTTCGCTCCAGGTTCGCCGGTCAACACGATTGCCGATCTCGCGATCGTCGGAAACCTGACGATGAACGCCGGTACGACCTACTCGATCAACGTGAATGGCGCGACGCCGAACACGCAACACGATCAGACGATCCTCACCGGCAATGTCATCCTGGGTGGTGCGACGCTGGTGGTGGTCGGAACAATCAACTCGGTGGCTGGCCAAGAGGTCGTGTTGATCGCCAACGTTGGACTCGACACGGTAACGGGCAACTTCGCCGGGCTGCTGGAAGGGGCCACGGTCACGGTCAACGCAGTCAACTTCTTCATCTCGTACCAAGGTGGTGCCGGTGGCAACGACGTCACACTGACGCAACTCGGCCCGGCCACTTACACGTCGGACGGAGCCGGTGGCGGTGCGTTGGAACTGCGAATGGTGACGACGGTCATCGGATCGAGCGTGCAATTCGTGGATGACAACGTGATCGTTGATGCTCGGCCGCTGGCGGCTGTACGCGACCAGTTGATCACGGTCAACGGCACGAACGCTCAGAACGAAACGCTGACCGTGAACTACACGACGACGGCTCCCGCCAGCGGGTACTTCGACGTGGATGTCGCCTTCAACGGTGGCGTCGGCGGAGCGGACAACGACGCGTTGATTGTCAACGGCGGTACGTTCACCACGGTCACGCACACGTTCACGACGAATAACCCCGAGCACTCGGGCAACATCGCCTACAACACCGGAGCGGCCACTTCGACGATCAGCTACACCGGACTGGAACCGATCAGCATGATCGGCAACACGACGACCGCGCTGACCTTCGTCCTGCCGACCGGTGCCAACACCGCCACACTGTCCGATGACGCGAACGCGGGTGACGGCGAATCGTTGCTCAGCAGTGCGGGATCGTTCGAGAACACCACGTTCGCGAACCCGACCGGCACGCTGACCATCACCGGCAACACCGGAGCGGACAACATCATCATCACCAGCGTCGATAGCGGATTCGCCGCCACACTGGCGGTGAATGGTGCCGCAGGCAGCGACACACTGAGCGGCACGCTGATCGACGTCGTCACCCTGACCTCGTCTTCCGCCGCCGGATTCAACGGCACGGAAAACAGCCTCGGCACGACCTTCACCGGATTCGAGACGATCAACAACACGGCTCCGGCCGATGGCTCGCTGACCGGACAGAACGCGGACAGCACCTGGGATCTGGATGGCTCGCCGACCTACACGACGGGTGGCAACACGCTGAACTTCAGCGGCTTCGCCACACTGATTGGTGGTAGCAACAGCGACACGTTCAACATCTCGGCTGCCACTACCGTCAACCTGATTGGTGGAGACGGAGCCGATACCTTCGCCTTCATCAATCCGGTGCTGTTGACCGGCACGATCGACGGTGGACTGGGTAGCGACACTCTCGTCGGTGACAACGATGGCAATGCCTTCGTCGTGACCGGTGCGGACACGGGAACACTGGCCGCTAACACAACCGGCGGCTGGTCGAACGTGGAGAACCTGACCGGCGGAACGGCCAACGACACCTTCACGGTGAATGTGGCAGGCAGCTTGACCGGTGCGATTTCGGGATTGGCCGGCATCGACACACTGGATCTGTCCGCAGTCGTCGGAGCCAGTGCAACCATCACCGCGTTGAATGCGGAGGGTGCGACTCTGAATCCCGTGACGAGCATCGGTGGCGGTGCGTCGGGAATCAATGTGCTGACCGGCCAAGGAACCGGCACGCTGACCGGTGAGAATGCGGATCGGACTTGGAATCTTGGTGCCACGCAGGCCTACACCGATGGTTTGCTGACGCTCACGTTCTCCGCCTTTGCGACACTGCAAGGTGGATCGGGAGCGGACACGTTCAACGTGACGGCTCCGACGGTGGAAGTTCTCAACGGTGGTGCCGGAGCGGATCTGTTCGACATCGGCGCCGCACTGGCGGGCAGTGTGAATGGCCAAGGTGGCACGGACACTCTGCAAGGAGATTTGATCAACGATGTGACGCTGACCGGCTCGACTGCGGCCGATGGGTTCAGCGGAGAGGCTGACGCAGGCATTGTCTCGGCGACGAGTGATTTCACGGGGATCGACAACGTCATCGGAACGGCGACCTTGACCGGCCGCGACGTGGTCAGCACCTGGACTCTGAACGGGACCGGGACTTACTTCGACGGGACGGCGACCATCGCCTTCTCTGGCTTCACGACTCTGCAAGGTGGCACCGACAGCGATACGTTTAACGTCACCGGAGAAAGCACCTTCGATGTCAATGGTGGTGCCGGAACAGACCTGTTCGATGTGGATGCTCCGCTGAATGGCATGATCGCCGGCCAAGCGGGTGTGGATACTCTGCAAGGCTCGCTGATCGACGACGTCACGCTGACAGGCTCGTTGGCGAACGACGGCTTCACGGGGAATGAGCCCGACATCAACGGTGGAGCCGTGAGCTTCGCTGGGATCGACACGCTGACCGGCAACGGCGGGGCGCTGACGGGCGAAGATGTGGCCAGCACCTGGAACCTGGATGGCTCGCCGACGTACAACGACGGAGCGAACACATTGGGCTTCACCGGGTTCGAGAACCTGGTGGGTGGCTCGATGGATGACGCGTTCAACGTGACCGCCGCGAGTACCTTCAATCTGTTTGGCGGTGGTGGCGACGATGTGTTCGACATTGACGCCGTTCTGACGGGCTCCATCGCCGGTGGGGACGAAGACACGGCCGACGGAGACGTGCTGCAAGGAGATCTCATTGATGACGTGACTCTCTTCGGAGCGGCCGCCGATGGCTACAGCGGTGCCGATCGAGACGTCCAGGGAAGCTTCAGCGGCATCAACACGATCACCGGCAACGGCGGTCGCTTGATTGGCGAGCCAGTCAACAGCACTTGGCTGCTGGATGGGACGCCGACCTACAACGACGGCTCCGCGGTCGACCTGAACTTCTCCGGCTTCGCGACTCTGCAAGGCAACGCGGCCAACGACACGTTTACAGTGACCGCGGCCAGCCCCTTCACTCTGCTGGGTGGTGCCGGCAACGATCGGTTTACGTTCAACGGAGGCCGATTGACGAACGGTGGCTTCGCCGATGACGAAGCGGGAGCCGATACGTTCGACGGTACGGGAGCCATCCCAGCCGGTGTCGGCCAGACGGCCGGACTGACGCTGTTCGGTGGAGCGGGGAATGACACGATCACCGGCTCGTCGCTAAACGACCTGCTCAATGGTGGCGACGGCAATGACTCGATCAATGCGGCTGCCGGCAACGACACGCTCTCTGGCGGCACCGGCAACAACACGCTCAACGGCGGTGCGGGAACCGACTGCGTCACCGAACTGGTGACGGCCAACGCCACCTTGACCAACACGAGCCTCATCAGCATCGGCAACAGCACGTTGGTCAGCATCGAGTGCGCTGAGATCATCGGCAATGCGGCCAACAACCTGATCGATGCGTCGGCCTTCACGCCGGTCAACATCACTCCTCCGCTGCCGGGTGTGATCCTGCGAGGTGGTGACGGCAACGACACGTTGATCGGCACCTCCAAGAACGATGCACTGTTCGGAGATGCCGGCCTCGATACCGTTCGATTGAAATCCGCCGCGGGTGCTCCGATCACGGCGACCAACAACACGCTCACGAGCGGTTTGACGACGGATGAACTGAACTCGATCGAAGCACTCGACCTGACCGGTCACGCGACGGTCGGCACGATCATCAACGCGGCAGCCTTTAACGGCTTCACGACCCTCACCGGCGGTGCGGGCAGAGACATCCTGACGGCCGGCCAGAAGGCGAGCTTGCTGAAAGGGAATGGCAACAACGACATCCTGACCGGCGGTCTGGGCGACGACTTGTTCTACGGCGGAGCTGGCAATGACACGATTTCGGGTGGCCTTGGCCATGACATCATGCGTGGCGAAGACGGTAATGACTCGTTGGAAGGTGGCATCGGCGACGACCGCTTGTTCGGCGACGCTGGACGCGACCGCATCTCGGGCGGTGCCGGACAAGACTCGATGGATGGTGGCAGTGATAATGACACGCTGCTGGCCGGTGACGGACACGACAGCGTCACTGGTGGGCTTGGCAACGATCTGGTCTCCGGCGGAAGCGGCGATGACCGACTCAGCGGCGACGCTGGCAACGACACACTGCTGGGTGAAGACGGCAACGACGTGCTCAGCGGCGCAGGTGGTCGAGATCTGCTTATGGGTGGTGCCGGTAACGATCGCATCGACGGCGGAGGCGATAAGGACACGCTCGCTGGCCAAGGCGGAAACGACACGATCATGGGGAGCTCGGATGAACTCAACGAGTTCTTCATCTTCGATATCCACCGCCTGCTGATCTGATAACGGACTCTTCGGCGAGCGGGCGGCTGACGCCGCCTTGCTCGCCAGTTTTTGAGCCGTGCTTTACGCCGGAACGCGACGACATCGTCATCGCCGAACGCAATGCTTTTGTTGCAACATTGTGGCGCGACGCTCCGCGTCGCGATTCACGACGCGGAGCGTCGTGCCACACTGCGGCTTAGCGGCGTTACCTTTTAAGCGGCTTCTGTTCGGGAGCGACGCCGAATTGCACGAGCGATTTATGAATGATTTCGCGCGCGGGTGGCGCGGCGATGTCGCCGCCGAAGTGTTCGCCACTGCCGGTCGGCTCGTCGACCATCACACAGACCATCACGCGCGGATTCGCGGCGGGTGCGCCGCCGACAAACGAGCTGACGTGCAGCCGGTTGGAGTACTTGCCAGTTTGCGGATCTCTCTTCTGAGCCGTGCCGGTCTTGCCGAACACGGTGTAGTCGTCGAGCCGAGCCTTCTTCCCCGTACCACGTTTAATGACCTCGGTCTCCACCGACTCCACCAGCCAGCGTGAGACGTCGGCGCTGATGGTCTTGGAAACCACTGGCGCTGCGAGCGGCGCGTCGGGATCGTCGGCGTTCAATTCGTCGGCCGCGTGCGAGAAACGTTCATGGTTCTGGCCTTGCAGCAGACCTCCATCATCGGGCTTCGCGAACTGTTCGGCGTCCGGCAGCCACGGCCCATCGGCCGTGTCAGACAGAGAACGCTCGTCCGCTCGCGGAGACGCTGCAACGCGGCTGGGAACCAATTCAGCAGCGCGATCCTCTTCTGGCTCACGCGAGTCTTCTTCTTCAGTCGCTTCGTCACGACGAGTACTCCGCGCCGGGCGAAAGCGGATTGGTGCCTGATACGAAATCTGTTTGAACAACGACTCGGCATCGGCCGTCCGTTCGCCGTGGTTGGGCTTCTCTGCCCACGGCCGACCAATAGGGGCGGTGTGATGTGCTCGCACGAGATGCGGACTGATCAGCATTCCGCCATTCGCCAATGCGGCATGCGCGGCGATCAATTGCAGCGGTGTCACGGCGACCTCCTGGCCCATCGGGATCGAGCCGGTCGAATATGACGTCCAACGCTTGAGCGGATGCAACATACCGGACAGCTCGCCCGGCAGTTCGATGCCGGTGCGGCGACCAAATCCGAAGGCAACCGCCGCGTTGTAGAGTTCGGCGTTTCCCATTCGCTGGCCAATCTTCGCCATGCCGATGTTGCTCGACTTCACCAACACGTCGGTCAGGCTCAGCATTCCATACGGATGGTGGTCGTGCAGCAGTCGGCTCCCCATGCGGTACTCGCCGTTCTCGCAGTGGAACGATTCGTCACGGCGGATAAATCCGTGTTCGAGAGCCCAGCCGACAATCATCGGTTTGAAGGTCGAACCGGGTTCGTAGATCGCGGCCAGCGACTGATTCTTCCAAGCCTCGTCACTGACGTGCGTCAGGTCATTCGGGTCGTAGGCCGGACGTGAGGCCATCGCCAACACTTCGCCAGTCTTCGGATCGAGCACGACCGCCGCCACATGCTTGGCATGCCACTTCTCCATCACACGATCCAATTCCTCTTCGACGTGCAATTGAATGACGGTGTCGAGCGTCAGAGTCACGCTCTGCCCATGCTGCGGAGCTTGCTCGATGTCGGTCTGCACCTCGATCACGCGCATCCGCGAGTCGAGCATCAGCCGCCGACATCCGGGTTTACCGGCAAGTCGCGCGTTCAAACTCTGCTCGATGCCGCCGCGACCGACTCCATCCACATCGCGTCCGCCGAGCACATGCGCCGCCAGGACACCTTGGGGATACTGCCGCAAGAACTCCTCGCGAAAGCCAAAGAGCTGCGGCCCCTTTTTCGGCGGCTTGATGGCGTACAACTTGGCAAGCACATCGCCATCCGTGATGCGTCGCTGCACCCACAGGAAATGCTTCTCACTGTGCCGAGCGATCCGAGCTTGCAGTTGATCGGCATCTTGGCCAACGGCTTCGGCAATGCTTTGAACCAGTTCCCACTGCTTGGGTTGTTTCGTCAATTGGCTGGGGATGATGAAGAAACTCTTAGCGGCAATCGACGTCGCCAGAACACGGCCATCGCGATCGAAGATGTCTCCGGGACGCGGCGCGATCTCTTCGAGGAATGTGCTCTGGCTCTCGACTTGAGCAGTGAAGCGTTCGCGGCTGAACCACTGCAACTGCACCAAACGTCCGCCCAGGATCATCCAAAAACCACAGACGGCGACGAGCAGAAAGCGAGCACGCCACGCAAGCGCGTCGGTTGGAGTTTCGTTCTGTGAGGCTGACGTTGTCACGGGCTATTGATTTCGATTGTCATGAAGGTGCGGAAGCGTGAGCGTCGCGCGTGGGATCGACAGCGGCGAGCTTGGCCCGGCCTGAGCAGATCGGGAGGGCTTCTTGACGTCGCCCCCCTGTTGTTCCAGCGACTTGATCGTGCGTGCCGGCGCACCGAGGCGCTGAGCCTGGAGCCGCTTTTGAGCGTACTCCTCGACGAGCACGTCGAGGCGATATCGCTGTTGTGAAATTGCGCGGCGGTAGGCGAGGTTCTGCTTCTCCAACGCCACTCCCATGACGCTGACGATGACAAGCAAAACGATGGCCGCTCCAAACCGAAAATACATCGCCCCCTCCGTCGTACCCACAAACGACACAGGCGAGCGGGGTGGCGTCAGCCCCCCGGTCCTGCGCTACACGCACCGGGGGGCTGACGCCGCCCCGCTCGCCATGAATGTCTCGTGGATATCTACCACATGCGGCGGTTAGCGGAGGGACTTCTCGGTTTCGACGAGCCGAACCTGGCTGGCATCGTTCGGCAAACGCAACTCTTGGCCGAGATGCAGGTCGTCCCGGTTGCGTAGACGCTCGCGATTGAGGTTGAAGATCTGATCCGCGCGCGAGATGCGGCCCAGATGAGCTTGCGCGATTCCGGTGAGTGTGTCGCCTTTGCCGACTCGATACCAAGGGACTCCGTTGGCGTCATGAAACATGCCGGCTGGCAACGGCGCGGCGGAGACTTTCTTTGTCGAGTGCGGCTGCACCCCTTTCGCTTCGGAGGTGGCCTTCGGCTTGGGAATCAACGCAGAGTGCTGTTGTTCCAAAACATCCTTCGCCGGCGCGGAGATGACCAAGCCCGGCCGCATCCGGCAGGGATCAGCGACTCGATTGCGATTGTGCTCGGCCAACGCAAGGAAAAATTTGTCGCTGCCGTACAACTTCTTGGAGATGACACAGAAGTTGTCCCCTTCCTCAACGAGATACTCACCCTCTTTCAGCAACGGGTGACGTGACGTCGGTTTCGCGACGGTTCGTGTGCGAGCCGGTGGCAAGTCGGTCGTCGGTGAGGTCTTCGTGCTTGGATCATCGAAGGCCGCCTTTTCAGTGAACCGATCCTGTTGAGCCACTTGCACCGGCCGCCGAGCCCGCTGCGGGACCGTTTCGAACTCATCTTCGATCTGCTGGGCCGCGTGTTTTTGCACCGGCTTCTCGAACTCTTCGTCGGCTGGCAAAGTTTGAACAGGCTGCTTGAGCCGGATCGGTTCCGTCGTTCTGGTCAGCGCAGGCTGTTCTTGCTCGGCGGGCTCATCTAAATCGAGTGTTGCAGTCTCGCGGTTGTTTCGCGGAGTGGGCGTCTCATCGCCGACATCCAGAGCTTCTTCCGTTCTCTTGGAATTGGTTCGTACTTGCGGTGTCGCCTTTTCGGCATCGCCGAAAGTGTCGAACTCGTCCTCAAGATTGATCGGCAGTGATTGTTTCTTGGTGGCGACCTTCGTGGGGGTTGGCTCGGATTGCCCAGCTCCGATGTCGAGCATCTCGTCATCCAGATTAAGTCTCTTCTTCGGCAACGACTTCGAGGCATTGTTCTCGAACTCATCCAATTCTTCGTTGACGCTGTTTTGATTGTTTGGCAATTGATCGCTGTTGTTCGACGCGGCCTGCACCTTGGGATCGACCTTATCGGGCTTCTCGGCAAGCGTGGCACGATTCTGGAAGTGCCGCGCCACGACATAGCTGAACATCCCCAGCAACGCGATGATCGCGACTAAACCGATCACCGCTTCTTTGGAGATCCTCGGCCGCTTGGAGGCGAAGCCCCACGCTTTCGCGAGCTGCTCGTCATTCTCGGCCGGTGTCGGTCCTTCGATGTCCGCGTCGTCAATGGCCTCTGCCTGCGATTTTGCTTTGGCGGCCAGAGCGGCTTGTGCCGCGGCTTGCGCGGCAGTGTTCGGAGTCGGATTGGGAGTTGGGTGCGACATGGAATTCCCCGTCGGGTTTGGGTTGGCGGCACGCATCATCTCGGCGACGCTGACGCTACGGTTGACTGCTTGACCGCCACTCGGAGTTTGGCCGACCGCGAGCGCGGGTTGATTCGGATTTCCTGGGGACTGGGGGATATCGGTTTTTTGTGGAGGGAGTGCCATCGTGTCTCATCCCGAAATGCGAGCTTGACCAATCGGTCTTCCAAAGAATGAAACGTGATCACGACCAGCCGCCCTCCGGGTCGCAACGATTCGTACAAACCGTGTTGAAGAGCTTGCTGCAAATGTTCCAACTCGCGATTGACCGCGATGCGCAACGCTTGAAACACGCGCGTCGCCGGCGCCTTCCGTGCTTCGTGTTTGATGGAGGCTGGTAAGGCCGAATCGATCGCTGCCACCAAGTCGCTTGCCGTTTCGATCGGTGAACTGCGGCGCTGGCGGACAATCTGATCGGCAATCTGCCGGCTGAAGCGTTCCTCGCCGAACTCGTGAAAGATCGTCGCGATCTGTTCGCTCGTTGCACGCGCGAGCAATGCCGCGGCCGACTCTCCCTGCGAGACATCGAACCGCATATCCAACGGCCCCGTTGTGCTGAACCCGAAGCCCCGATCGCGATCCGCCAATTGATCCGACGACAGCCCCAAATCCAGCACGATGCGATCGACCGCGTCGAGCTTCAGTTCGCGCAAAACGTTCGGCAGTTCGTGATAGCTGGAGTGACACAGATGACTCCGTTCGCTGGGCACGACCGTGGCCGCGTGTTGCAACATCCGCGGGTCTCGGTCGAGACCGATCAGGATTCCGTCAGGTTGAATTTGGGGATAGATGTGTCGGCTGTGGCCACCTCCGCCAACCGTGCCGTCAACGACTGTCAGCCCCGGACTCAGGTCGAGAGCTTGCAGCGTTTCCCGCAACAGAACGGGGACGTGAATCGCAGCCAAGGAAGGTCTGTCAGTGAGTGGAAATGACCGGAGAATTCCGGGGAAAGATGAGGCAGGATTGCTCGGCAAGGAGACTTCGACTCAGCCTCGCTCCGCAAAGTGGGCGGGGTTGTATGTCGATTTGTCAAATCGTGAGAAGAGCAAATTCTGCGTAACGAAATCGAGGTCCGCGTGGACCGACTTCAAGTCTTCTAATTCCATTTCTGGTCGCGCGGTCCATCACGGACTCGATTCTCTTATCGCCATTCCAAACAAAACTGTATCTCATTCGCGACACCGAAAATGAGATTTGAAGACCGACCCGCTGGTCGGTTCTTGATTCCGATTGCACAGCCAAAACAGAAAACAGAAGAGCGACCCTCACACCTTTTTCAAAAGTTCATCGCGAGCAATTCCATCGCTGATGTGTCAACGCGCGACAACAATGATTTTTCGGCCTGTTGCGAAGTTGCCAAGCGTGTGAGAAAACCGTTTGCGTTTTGAAAAGGCATTGTTAGAGTCTCGCCCCGTTGCTTGGACCGGTTCTAATTTCATTGTGCTGCGATTCGATCTAGGAGTCTCTCATGCCTGATCGCGAACGCTGTCCTGAGTGCGATGTTCCGGAAGTGGAAATGTTAGGTAAGGTGACTCGCCGACGCTTCGTACAAGCGGCGAGCGCCGGTGCGGCAGCGATGGCTCTGCCGCGAGTGCTGCGGGCGGAGGACTCCGCCGCGGATGCGAAAGCTCCAGAGTCGCTCGTCAAAAAGCTCTACGACTCGCTGAGTGAAAAGCAGAAGGAAGAAATCTGCTTCACTTGGGACTACACAGACGACCGCAAGGTGCTGCGGACGCATGTTTCCAACAACTGGCAGATCACAGCCGTTAAGTCTTGTGGCTTGGGCACTGAGTTCTACACGCGCGATCAGAAAGACATGATCGAGGCTTGGTTTTGGGGCCTCTACAATAAGGACTGGCACGACCGCATCCGCAAACAGTTGCAGGACGATGCCCAAGGCTACGGCAAGCAACAGACCATCGCGATTTTTGGCAAACCGGGCAGCGAAAAGTTCGAGATGGTCATGACGGGGCGGCATCTGACGATTCGCTGCGACGGCAACACGACCGAGCATGTCGCGTTCGGCGGTCCGATTTTCTACGGTCACGCTGCTTCGGGGTTCACTGAAAAGATCGGTCATCCCGACAACATCTTTTGGCCTCAGGCCGTCAAAGCGAACGAGCTCTACAAGATGCTCGATGGCAAACAACGCGAGGCGGCATTGCTCGAGAAGATGCCCAGCGAGAGTGCAGTCGCATTCAAAGGCAAAGAGAAGATCTCCGGATTGCCGGTGTCGGAGATGAGCAAGGACCAGCGTGAGCATCTGCAAGGCGTACTGAAGCTGTTGGTGGAACCGTATCGGTTGTCGGATCAACAAGAAGTGACGAAGTGTTTGGAAGCCCAAGGCGGTTTGGACCAAGTTCGCTTGTCGTTCTTCCGCGAAGGAGATTTGGGCAACGATGGCATCTGGGACGTCTGGCGTTTGGAAGGCCCGTCATTTGTGTGGCACTTCCGGGGGACGCCTCACGTGCATGTCTGGGTCAATGTGGCCGACGATCCGTCGGTCGCGACCAATGCGAAGGGTTAGTGTGGCTCCGCTGTGATTTCTGTCTTCGCGAGCCACAGTCAACGGCGAATCCAATCCGCCGTCCATTTCCTGGTGACTCGTTTGTCTGCGAGTTTCTTCGCGATTTGTTTTGACGCACGCAGTTCGTAATCACGTCATTGTTTGTGATGAAGTCGGTCTGCCTCGACCATGTTTGTGGATCATTTCTTCGTCCTCAATTCAGCGAGACTAAATCTTGAGTCGCTCTTTTCCCGCAGCGCGTCAAAGAAATAAAGACCAGCAAAAAGTTGATCGAAAGCTTTCGGAACGAACGGTAGATGGCCCCAAGCTCTCAGTGAATCACGCAACGACCCTGCGGTGGTCATTCGAGGAAGCGGTGGTGCGATATCGGCTGGCGGAGATCGACGCGATTGGCGTCTGGCTTCCGAAGCTCATCGAATTCGGAGAAGACGAGGCGCTGGATTGGCTGAACAAGAACGGGATGTCGGTTTCGACTTTGTCGTACGCCGGTGGATTCACTGGCGCATTCGGTCATGATTTAGACGATGTGATCGAGGAGGCTCGCGACTGGATTAGGCTCGCGGGACGTCTGCAAGCCAGTTCGCTGGTCGTGGTCTCCGGCCCGATCAATAACCACATCACGAAGCACGCGACCCGGCTGGTCGTCGACTCGTTAAAGGAACTGGCGGACGACGCGGCTGACCAGGATATGACACTCTCGTTGCTGCCCATGCGCAAAGCGTACGGCCGTGATTGGACGTTTTTGAATTCGCTCGACGAAGCTCTGAAGGTGCTGGACCGTGTGAATCATCCGAACGTGCAGTTGGCGTTCGACGCTTACCACCTGTGGCCAGAGAAAGGCTTGTTGCAGCGCCTACCGGAGTTGGTCTCACGCATCGGCGTGGTGCAGATGAGCGACGCCCCCGCGGCCGGTCGGATCGAAAACGAGCGAGTCTTGCCCGGCGAGGGCATTCTTCCGGTCGAAGAAGTACTCTCCAAGCTGATCGACGTCGGATATCGCGGCTATGTGGACTATCAAATCTGGTCCGAGTCGCTGTGGGGATCGGTGAATCACGAATGGTTGCAACGCTGCCGTGAGAATTTCACTCGGCTGTGCCCCGTGAACCGTTAAATCCATGGGCAGCCATAACTGACAGTTTTTAGCGTTACGCCGTTGGCTTGCATAAGAGCGGTTTGGCGATTGCAGCCACGCCAAATGGCGGAGGGGATCAACAATCGTGCCGCTCCACATGCGGTCGAGTTTCACCGGGCCGGGTGAAACTCGGATGACTCACCGTTAGCATGTTCCGCCTTGTGTCTCTTGGCGGAGGGCTGACTGGCATGCACGAGTGGTTGTCACTGGAAGAGCTCGCACAGTTTCTGGGGCGGGATCGTCGCGAGATTGAAAAGCTCGTCCAGCGCGGCCGCATTCCGGGCCGGAAGACTCAAGGGGACTGGCAGTTTCATCCCACCGAGGTCACGCATTGGCTCGAACACGAAATGCGTGAGTATTCGGGGGACGAACTGCATGGGCTCGAACGGGCTCATCAAGAGTCTGAAGCCGACATTCATTGTCCGGTCCGCAGTTTGTTGCATCCCGAGACGGTTCAAGTGCCGCTGGAGGCTCGCACGAAACGTTCGGTGCTGGAGTGCTTAATCGAGGTCGCCGGGCGTACTTGGCAGATTTGGAGTCCGGCGGACATTCTGCAAGCGGTGCAACAGCGGGAGGAAGTGATGGCGACCGGCTTTGAATCGGGCGTCGCAATCCCGCATCCACGTAATCCGCTGCCAGAGGCCTACGGCCAGTCGCTCATCGCGTTCGGGCGCACGTTGTCCGGCATTCCATTCGGTGCACCGAAGCGCCAGATGACCGATTTGTTTTTCTTGGTGCTGTGCCGCGACTCGCGCACGCATCTGCATGTGCTGTCTCGCTTGGGGAGAATCATTCAACTCCCCGGCTTTGTGGATGAGTTGCGATCCGCTGAGGACAGCCGGCGTGCTTACGAAACCATCTGCTCGGCCGATGAGCGACTCGGTGTCGTCTGATCGTCGCCACTGCACGCGGCTTGGATTTCCACATCCATCTGCCGCAATTCTTCGGCGAGTTGCATTTCGATCAACTCAGCCACGATGGTCGGCACGGGAGCGTTGCTGGTCAAAGCCGGCAACTCGGAATGGGAATCCCCAATAAGCGGATCGGATACCATTGTGCGCAGAGACGCGAGGTATTGATTGAAAGAGGATTGCAACTCAGACAACAAGTCGCCCTGTCGGAGCCGCACGTCCGCGACTTTCTCACCAGCGGTCAGGCTTTCGATAGCACGTTGGAAAGGAATGAGCGGCCCGACAACCCGATGGCTAAACTTCAGCAAGTCCCACAGCACGATTGGCAGAATCGCAATGGCACAGACCCACATCGAAAAATGCTCGTTGACGAACTGGCCATAAAGGTCTGCAAAAAGGCGTGGGGCCGCGCCCGCCTGTACCGCACCACGATATTCGGCGTAGCGATACAGAAACATGGCCATCCACAGCACGCCGTGGCACAGCATCCAATACAGTGCGGTACGAGCCAGCAGCCGGCCTTGAATCTCGCGATTGACGAACAGACGCTTGCGGGGTTGAAGGTTTGCGGCAGCCATGTGCTCTCTCCGGAGAATGTCGGTTTGGGAAAGCTAGCTCACGAGTTGCGAACGCGCGGCGGGTTGGGATGCGTGATTCGCGAAACAAACCCCGGTTGTTCGTCGTGTTGTGCATTGCTTTCTATTTGTGCGGATTGGACCTAGCATGGCGCTATCGTTTCTCGCTCATTTTTCGAGTACTTTCTGTCCCTTATGAGTAGCGTTCCGCAGACTTCCGAAACGCTCGACAACACTCGCTCAGAGAGCGAGTGTTGCGGTGGTGAATCACATTGCACGGGGGATTTGCCCGGCGGAAATCCCCTCGCCGCGTTGCCGCCGCGTGAGGGATGCCCCCCTCCATTGCAGTGGCAACAGGTGCTTGCGGCGTTTCGCGAGCAAAGCACCGATTGGCACACCGACACGCCAGCCGGCCGCATCCACGGCCGAGTCTGGGGCGAGGGTCCGACGCTGGTGATGCTCAACGGGTTGGGTGGCTCACAGGAACTGTTCGCGTTGTGTGTCTTTCTGCTGAAGCCGAATTGCCGGTGTGTGCTGCTCGACTATCCGATGGGCCGGCGAGTGACGTGGCCTCGGTTAACCGATTCGATCACGGAAGTAGTCGCCGAGTTTGTGGGGTCGGAGGGCTGTCATTTGTTTGGAACGTCGTTCGGTTCCGCACTCGCGCTGGAGACGGCGTTGCGTCTCGGACCGCGAGTCCGCAGCCTGACGTTGCATGCGGCCTTCGCGCACTTGCCGTTGACGGTCTTTGAACGAGCAGCGGCCGGACTGGTGCGCTGGATGCCGGGACGAGTGCAATCGTTGCCGTTGTGGCGAGGGCTACAAGAGCGAGGTCATCGGTTGTGGTTCCCGCCGATCGACCCAACGCGCTGGTTGTTCTATCTCGACAACACAGGGCAGATGCCGGTTGCGGAATTGGCTCGACGGTTTGGAATGCTGGGCCGATTCGATGCTCGGTCACGTCTGAATCAACTTGCGACGCCAACGCTGTTGTTGCACGTCGAAGGTGAAGGCGAGGCACAAGCACGGTGCCGCGATGAGTTGGCAGCATTGTTGCCGAATGCTCGGACGGAGTTCCTGCACACAACCGGGTTGCTGACGTTTCTCACTCACCCACATCGGCTGGCGAAACTGATTCGAGAGTTTGTTTGTCTGGCGGTCACGACACCGATCTAAGGCTTAAGATGACTCTGTCCTTTCCCGAACCACTCGATATCGTCGCGGTCGGAGCACATCCGGATGATGTAGAGATTGCGTGCGGCGGGACGTTGGCAATGCTCGCACGTCAGGGATATCGCGTCGGGATCGTCGATCTGACCGACGGTGAGCCGACGCCCGGCAGTCCGGGACCGGAAACTCGACTTGCCGAAGCAACTGAGGCGGCAAAGATGCTGGGAGCGACAATCCGTGAGACCTTGACGCTGCCCAATCGGCGGTTGTTCGATTCCTTCGAGTCGCGTGTGGCGTTGGCGACACTGTTCCGCAAATATCGTCCAAGCGTCGTGCTCGGTATTCTCGACAAGACTCCCCTGGCTTCCCCAGATCATTGGCAAGCGATGCAGATCACGGATGCCGCCGTGTTCTACTCCCGATTAACTAAGTGGGACGAACACTTTTCCGGCTGGCCGCCGCACGGCATCCGCAAGCAGGTGTGGTATCCTTTGGGCCTGCGACAACTGACGCGTGACGACCATGGCGGCAGCGGGTTCGTGGTGGATATTTCGGAGACCCTGACACTTAAACTCGCGGCGATCCGCGCCTATAAGACTCAGTTCCCACCGGCCAAAGAGCATGTCTTTCGGCTGGTAGAAAGTCAGAATCGGCTATTTGGAGAAAGCGTTGGCTTCGAGGCGGGTGAATATTTCGTGAGTGCCTCGACGTTGGGTGTGCAAGATTTGGTGAAGACCGTGCTGGGTTCGTAGTTGCATTCGCCAGAATGCGAGCCTGGCCGGAGTTCTTCCGCGTTCTGGCGAAACGCGGTTACGGATTTGTTATTCGATTGGTCACGACGATGATTCAAGTGCGTTGGGGATGCCTGAGCATCAAAGGGAACTACCGCGAGAACAACGAAGACTCGTTCGTTGTCGATCCGCGCGGCAGGTTCTTCATCGTCGCCGACGGCATGGGAGGGCAGAGCGCGGGGGAGAAGGCCAGCGCGCTGGCGGTTGACATCATCCCGCATCGCTTGGAACAGACCATCGACTTCGACAAGCCCGCGACTGCGGAAGTTCTGAAACGCATCGACGAAGCAGTGGCATTCGCCAACGGCGAGATCATGGCGCTGTCGAGTCTCGATGCCGAATACCTCAACATGGGCACGACGCTGGCGTTCATGGTCGTCGTTGCCAACAAGATGTTTATCGGTGGACTCGGCGACAGTCGCGTGTACCGCCTGCGTGCCGATCAACTGGAGCAAATCACCAAAGACCATTCACTGACACAGGGGTTATTAGACGCCGGCACGATCACGGCCGAGGAGGCCAAGACGCACCGCTACAAGAACGTGCTATATCGCTACCTCGGTACCAAAGAAGGTGGCACCGGAACCGAAGCGAAGGTGCTCGATGCTCAGTCGGGAGATCGCTTCATGCTCTGTTCGGACGGTGTGACGGACGGAATCAAGAATGATCTGAACCAGATCATTCCTCTGCTGAAACAGGACGACCTCAATGCCGCTGCGGCCGCGATCATCAAAACGGCCGAGGATGGTGGCAGCAAAGACAACATCACCTGTGTCGTGGTGCATTGTCTCTGAGCGTGCACGAGGGGATGTTTTGTGGTTCGCTTAAACGCCGTAGGCTTCGCAGCGTCGATGCAATCGCGGCACCCGGAGTTCGCCATCAGGCTGGCGATGGTTGTGCCTGCGAAACACGCGATTCGACCGCAATAACACCAGTCGCCACAGCGCAGGCTCCTCGGTGAAAATTTCGCGAAGCGATTTTCCGCGATAGGCGCGGATAAAACGCAGGCAATCGGATTTGGTGATTCCACAATCTCGCGCCGAGAACAACAGTGCGGCAAGATCCTTGATCCGCCAATAAAGTGGCACGCGACGATGCCACATCGCGCGATGCAGGTCGATTACATGCAGTCGCAGTTCCCCGTCCTCTTGAACCGGTTGCTCCAGCCACAAATGGATGAGGTAGAAGTCGCGGTGGTTGAGTCCCGCCGCGTGCATCCGGCGTGCGGTGTTACCGATCGCATCCATCAAAGCGTGGCGAAATTTGGGCGCGGGAGGTTGCTTGGGCCAAGTCTGGCAAAGTTCTTCGAGATCGCGACAGCCGCGCAGTTCGCGCATTAAGAGAAATGATTGGCGAGTGGCCGGATTGCGACCGCGTTCGCCGCAACCGACAACCTCTACCGTCAAGATGCCGGCCTTTTGGCAACGCTGGATCGCTTCCTGCTCCGTCCGAGCACTGATGCGGGGAAAACCACCCGTGAGCAAAGTCTTCAGAATGAATTTCCAGCCGTAACCGCAGTGTCGTTTGAGGAAATAGTACTCGTCGCCAATTTTGACGCGCAGCGTTTCTCGCCCCTCTCGATTGCGGAACTCCTGCCCCGTCAATTGGAAGATGCGGTCGAAAGCGGCGTCGCCAGTACCAAGCTGCGCGGCAATCTCGGCAGAGAGTTCCAACATGATCTGTCACCCAGCCACCCACCGGGGCTCACCCAAACGATTCGGAAAGCGTCACCTTTTTGGATCCGCCGTGACTTCCTTTAGCGCGCGTCTAATGCCCAGAGCGGGTAACGACCAATCTTTCCATACGGCGTAATCCGAAAATACTTCGCGGCGGCTTCGAGAAATCGTGGGGCCGTATACTCCTGTTCGAGACCGCGCTGCTTCGCGACGTCTCGGCAGTAGTCCTGCAAGCGGTCGGCCTCCATCCGGTTATTGAAGATCACTCGTCCCGAACAGACTCGGCGAACTTGTTGCAGGATGGCGTCGTGGCTCAGGTAGCAATCCGGAGATCGCGAACTGCCGAAAAACAGATACTGATACATGTTGATCAGCAGCACCGTCTGAAACGGACCATCGAAGTCGTCGATCTGGTCGGCCAGTTCGTGCAGTTGCAGCTTTTGAAACTGCGCTTGCTCGGGACTCAATCCCAGGTGAGCACGCACGGCGTGACAAGCCTCAAGGTCTGGATCGTGAATATCGATTCCTAGAACCCGCTCACAGTGGGAATCCATCGCCGCCTTCAGAACGAAGTAGCCTTTGCAGCAACTCAGATCGAGCAAGCTCGACATGTTGCGTGGGTACAACGGCTGCAGCTTGCGAAGCCGCATGCACAGCTTGTAGCGCGGGACAAGCTTGCCATTCACAACTCGATAATCGTGATTGTTGGGATAAGAGTTTCCCAGGTAGGCCTGAATCGCAGCCGGGATCGGAGGGCGACTGACAACGGTTTTCTCTTCGAGCATGAGACTCATCGGGCATCCTTTCCTGATGAAACTTCGACTGGCTTTCGACAACGAAAAGTCGCGGAGCCATCGGAGCGTAGTAGAGATGCCCGGATCCAACAACAGCATTTGCCGCTGAGCTCCAACCCGGTGTATTCAAGCCGTTCAATTGATATTGCGGCGTTTGATAAAGGCAAACTACATCTCCGCGCATCAACTTCGTTCATCGACAACATGCACGTCCAGGGAGGGCATCATGCGTGTGGTTCTGCTCGCGGGAGGAATGGGGACGCGGCTTCAAGAAGAAACCGTCACTCGTCCCAAGCCGATGGTCGAGATCGGTGGCAAACCGATTCTCTGGCACATCATGAAGCACTTCGCCCATCACGGCTGCGACGAGTTCTTCGTGGCGTTGGGCTACATGGGCGACTTCATCAAGAGCTATTTCCTCGACCGCTATAACCTCAGCGGCAATTTGACGATTGATTTCAGCCGTGACATGGTGCGTCGCGAAGCTCAGGACACCGAGGACTGGACCGTCAATCTGATTGAGACCGGCCTGGCGACACAAACCGGCGGACGATTGCAGCGATTGCGAACCTGGCTGGAAGGTGAGACGTTCATGCTCACTTACGGGGATGGTGTCAGCAACGTTGATCTGACCGAGTTGCTCGCCTTTCATCGTTCACAGGGAAAACTTGCGACCGTCACGGCCGTTCGCCCGCCCGCACGATTTGGCGGACTGGTGATCAAAGACGGTGCCGTCGAGAACTTCACCGAGAAGCCAGTTGCCGGCGAAGGCTGGATCAACGGTGGCTTCCTCGTTCTCGAACCGGAGGTGTTCGACTACCTGACTGGCGACGAATGCAGCTTCGAAGCTCACGCGCTGGAGCAACTCGCGCTGGATGGGCAACTCGCGGCCTATCAGCACGGCGATTTCTGGCAGTGCATGGACACGATCCGCGAAAAGACCTATCTGGAAAAACTCTGGCAAAGCGGCGAAGCCCCGTGGCGAACGTGGGATGCCGATGCCGTGATGCCAAAGCTGCAATTGCGGCCCAAGGCGGCCTAACGGGGGGGAATCTCATGGACGAGATCATGAATCGCGACTTCTGGCGAGATCGCCGAGTCTTCGTCACCGGAGCATCAGGGCTGGTCGGCGGCTGGTTGGTCAAACGGCTGATCGAAGCGGAGGCGGACGTCGTCTGTTTGGTCCGTGATTGGGTTCCGCGTTCGGAGTTAAATCACAGCGGATTGCTCGACCAGATTTCCATCGTGCGCGGCGACCTGTGCGACCAGGACTGCCTGGAGCGAACGCTTGGCGAGTTCGAGATCGAGACGGTGATTCATCTCGCGGCCCAAGCAATCGTCGGCATCGCGAATCGGAATCCCTGCTCGACATTCGAGACCAACATTGGCGGCACATGGAAGCTGCTCGAAGCCTGCCGCCGCAGTCCGAAGGTGAAGCAGATCGTGGCCGCATCGTCAGACAAAGCCTACGGCGACGCTCCGATCCTGCCCTACACGGAGGAAACGCCGCTGGCCGGCCGGCATCCTTACGACGTCAGCAAGTCGTGTAGTGATCTCCTCTGTCAGACTTATGCAACGACTTACGGCTCGCCGGTGGCGATTACGCGCTGCGGGAATTTCTACGGCGGCGGCGATCTCAACTGGAACCGCATTGTGCCGGGCACGATCCGCTCGGTGATGCGCGGCCAGCGACCGGTCATCCGGTCGGACGGCTCATTCATCCGCGACTACTTCTACGTCGAAGATGGAGCGGCAGCCTACATGCACCTCGCCGAGCAACTAGCGGTGCGGCCGGAGCTCGCGGGGGAAGCCTTTAATCTCTCGAACGAGACGCAGGTCACAGTGCTGCAACTTGTCGAGAAAGTTTTGAATGAGATGAACTCGCCGATGACGCCGGATGTACTCGGCGAGGCAAGCCATGAAATCAAGCATCAATCTTTGGATGCAGCCAAAGCTCGCACGATGCTTGGCTGGGAACCGCTCTTCACGTTGGCCGAAGGATTGAGTAGGACAATCGCATGGTACAAGAATTACTTCCAGCAACTGGCGGAGCCTCGCTTGAGTGTCGTTCCTGCGGCCAAAGCGGCCTGAAGAACATCCTCTCGTTGGGCCACACTCCGTTGGCAAATGCGTTGCTGACCGAAGAGGAACTCGGCCAGCCAGAGGCGACATGGCCATTGGACTTGGCATGGTGCCCGGCGTGTTCGCTGGTGCAAATCACCGAGTCCGTGCCGCCGGAGAAGATGTTTCGCGAGTACGCCTACTTCTCGTCGTTCTCCGACACGATGGTGCAGCACGCGAGAAAGATCGCTGAGAGCCTGACGAATCGTTGCCAGCTTCACGGCGACAGTCTGGTCGTCGAAGTCGCCAGCAACGACGGCTATCTCTTGCAGTGGTATCAACGCGCGGGCGTCCCTGTGTTAGGGATTGAACCCGCTCGGAACATCGCTCGGGTTGCCGAAGAGCAAAAGGGTGTGCCGACCATCAGCGAATTCTTTGGCCGCGAACTCGCCGATCAGCTTGTCGCCAGCAATCAGCGGGCCGATGTCATACATGCCAACAATGTGCTGGCTCATGTTCCCGATTTGAATGGCGTGGTGGCCGGCTTCAAAACGCTGCTCAAGCCGGAAGGCGTGGTGGTGGTCGAGGCTCCTTATCTGAAAGATCTGATCGAACATGTTGAGTTCGACACGATCTATCACGAGCACTTGTGCTATTTCTCGCTGACCGCGCTCGATCGATTGTTCCGCCGGCATGGCCTGGAGATTGTCGATGCTGAGCGACTGCCGATTCACGGCGGCTCGCTGCGCATCTTCGCTCGACATGCCGGATCGTCCCCCATCGGTGACACCGTCCGCCTGATGCTGGCGGATGAATCGAACTGGGCGAACTCGGAGTCGCACTACCTCAGCTTCGGACAGCGCGTTGAACAACTTCGCCACGAACTGACGGACTTGTTGCGAACGCTCAAATCCGACAAACAACGCATTGCCGTCTACGGTGCTTCGGCCAAGGGGAGTACGTTGTTGAATTATTTCGGCATCGGAGCCGACACGCTCGAATACGTCGTGGATCGGAGCACGGTCAAACAAGGGCGATACACACCGGGCACGCGGCTGAAGATTTACGATCCAGAAAAGCTCATGACCGACCAACCTGGCTACTGCCTGCTGCTGACGTGGAACTTCGCCGACGAAATCTTGGCCCAGCAACAGCAATACCGGCAACAAGGTGGCAAGTTCATTATCCCGATCCCCAACGTGCGGGTCGCTTGAGAGCCTCGATGACCATGTTGTTCCTTCCGACGGAAGTTTCCGGCGCGTGGCTGATTGAGCCTGAACTGATTTCGGACGAACGGGGTTCATTCGGCCGGACATGGTGTGCTCACGAGTTTGAGAAGCGCGGACTCAATCCCCGCCAAGTGCAATGCAACATTTCGACCAATCGTCTACGTGGCACGGTTCGTGGGATGCACTTCCAGCGTGAGCCACACGCGGAAGCCAAACTCGTCCGCTGCACTCGCGGTGCCATCTTCGACGTGATTATCGATTTGCGTTCGGGTTCGCCAACGTATTGCCGATGGGCCGGTCAAGAATTGACGGCAGACAACCATCGCATGTTTTACATCCCGGAAGGCTTCGCTCACGGATTCCAGACGCTGACCGACGACGCCGAAGTATTCTATCAAATGTCGCGCGAGTTCGTCCCGGGGGTGTCGTGCGGAGTCCGTTGGGATGACCCAGCCATTCGTGTTTGCTGGCCTTTGCCTATCAGCGTCATTTCCGAGCGAGATCGAACCTGGCCGGAGCTGCGATGAAACGAGTCTTCGTCACCGGCGGCAGCGGTTTCGTTGGCCGAGCCTGTTTGTCAGAACTGACGGCGCGTGGGTTTGAAATCCACGCGACGACTCGCGGTGCGCCGCTGAACTCTGCAAGGACTCAGTGGCATCAAGTGGATTTGGGGAAGCCGGCCGACATCGGCTCGCTGCTCTTACGCGTTCAACCAACGCACTTGTTGCATCTGGCTTGGTGTGCGAAGCCCGGTTCGTTTTGGACGTCCCCGGAAAACCTCGACTGGCTGGACCGTTCGATCGGCCTCTTTCAAGCGTTCTCCCAATGCGGCGGAAAGCGAATTGTCGCGACCGGCTCATGTGCGGAGTACGACTGGTCAACGGGAGTCTGTCACGAAGTGACCACGCCGTGCCGACCGAGCACGCTTTACGGTCGCGCAAAACTCGCGGCGGCGGCGTACTTGGAGGCGATGAACGGTCACGGCCTGAGCACCGGTTGGGCAAGGCTCTTCTTCTTGTATGGCCCCGGAGCGAGCGAGCAGCGGATGCCGGGAGTCGTCATCTCCGCCCTCAACCGCGATGAACCTGCCAACTGCTCCGATGGCACTCAGCGACGCGACTTCCTGCATATCGAGGATGCGGGCCGAGCGATCGTCAGCCTGCTCGACAGTGACTTGGCTGGCCCGACGAATGTCTGCTCCGGCCAGGCGACGCAGATTCTCGATTTGGCCACGCAGACCGCCGAACTGATCGGAAAACGCGACCTCCTCCGCATCGGCGCTGTGCCGTCTGCGGCGAGCGAACCTCCGCTCATCGTCGGAGACAATTCTCGCCTACGCGACGAACTCGGTTGGATCGCGCGTTATTCACTGTCGCAGGGGCTGCGACACACCATCGCCGCTTGGCGGAATCAAACAGTGGCAAAATGTGCCTAATTCGTCTAGCCACAGTTTGCCAGTTTTGAGATTGTCCCAAAGTAATCTCTCAACGGAGTCCCGCATTCGCGGCAGCCAAGGAAGGGGCCTAGCATGAAGCTGACGATCGACACCGACGCCGGAACTTTGATCGAACAAGACGGCGACACCAGAACATTGAACCTGTATTCCCGCGAGGCTTTCGAAGTCCTCTCACGAGAATGGCTGCGTGTGGGTTGGGACCAGAAGTATCCCTACACATTTTCCTGGATGGGGCGACCGATCATTCAGCTCCCCGAGGACATCATCCGCATTCAAGAAGTCATTTATCGTTTAAAGCCGGACGTGATCGTCGAGACCGGCGTGGCCCACGGCGGGTCGTTGGTCTTTTATGCCAGCCTCTGCAAAGCGATGGAGCGAGGCCGAGTGATCGGCGTAGATATTGAGATTCGTCCCCACAACCGCACGGCGATTGAGGCTCACGAATTGTCGTCGTTCATCACGCTGATCGAAGGAGATTCCGTCAGCGCCGAAACACTGGGCCGCGTGAAATCACTTATTCAGCCACACGAGAAAGTGCTGGTGATCCTCGATTCCTGCCACACCAAGTCGCATGTGAAAGCAGAGTTGGAAGCCTATCACTCGCTGGTGTCTCCCGGCTCCTACGTGGTCGCGACCGACGGCATCATGAAGTTCGTGCATGACGTACCGCGCGGACAAACGCATTGGAAAAAAGACCATCCAGAAGCCGCGGCGCTCGACTTTGTGGATCAGCATCCGGAATTCGTGCTGGAACAACCGGCGTGGCCGTTCAATGAAAGCCCACTCGCTCAAAACGTGACGCACTGGCCGGGTGCCTGGCTGCGGAAGGCCGCCTGACGCAACAGGCCCATCGGCCGCCGCGATCGTCATGTCGTTCCCTGAAGATGACGGATGCGAAGGAGTCCCGCCGCATGTCCCCTGATCGGCTCACTTGTTTGGTCCCCACCTACAATCGCCCTGAGTTTCTGCGCCGACTGTTTCTCTTCTATCAGCAGTTTCCGTTGCCCTGCTCGTTCCTCATCGCTGACTCGAGTGAACCGGCCGCGAAAGTGGAAAACCAAGCCATCATCCAGGACGCTCGCCACACGTTGGACATCACCTACCGCCATTTCAACGTGGATCTCACGACGAAATGCAGTCAGGCGCTGCAACAGGTTCAGACTCCCTATGTCGTCCTGTGTGCTGATGACGATTATTTGCTGCCTCTCGCCTTGCAGCATTGCGTCGAATTTCTGGAGGACCACCCGGACTACTCGGTTGCTCAAGGGATCATGGCCATCGTCAATCGTCCAGGAAAACCACCCTATGCCACGGCCGGGTATTCGTTAGAGGACGAGGATGCCATCACTCGCTGCCGGAAGATGTTTCGGTTCAATTTCACGACCTTCTATGGGATCAACCGGACGGCGAACTTACGAAGCAATTTCCAAATCACCACGACCAACATCGATTGCGCTCATTCTCATTTCTTTCCTGAGTTGATGCTCTCACAACTCAGCGTGATTCGCGGGCGGGTCAAGGTTCTTCCGGAGATCTTCTACTTGCATGAGGAGCATGACGCCAATTTTGCGAGGACACCGAAGGTATCTGATCCAAGTCGAGCTATCGAACTCGAGCAACAATTTCGGGCATGTCTGTCGAGCCAGTACGAACCACTCGGAGTGAGCCGCACGCAGGCTGAGCAACTGGTCCAAAAATGGTACGGGTTGTTGCCGGGATTAGGTCTGACACAAAGTGACCAATTCATGCTTCGCAGTCTACGACGATTCCTGAATCGGACATGGCGTCAGGTCATGAATCTCGTCGCGAAGGATGGCACGGTCTATCGACGCTCCCTCCGTGCTGCCGATTGGTCCGGCCAAGAGGCGGCATGGCAAGAGGCGATTCATCTGATGACGACATTTCCAAAAGGGATTTCTTTGACCGAAGTCGCGACAAAACGCGCCGCCTGAATATGGGCCAATGGTCTGTCAGGACAAACAATTGGAATTGGATGCATCAGCCGCAGGGCGCTAGCCCCGGTTCATCTCATCCGAACCGGGGCTAGCGCCCTGCGGCTGATTCACCGAAATCCCATTCTTCGGCGTGACAGAGTTCTCGTTTTTAATCGTGGATCGAGGCATCGAATTGATTGTCGTACGAATAGTTCTACTGTCCGTTGGTCTTTATCGAATCTAAGTTTTTGTGGGACAGTCTCTTCAGGGTTTTATTGAACCAGGAGTGGAGTTTGCCATGGACGGGCGTTTTGAGGTTCGGCGTGCGGAGTTGTTGGCACAGGCACAGGTGTCGGTTGAGGACTGGGACGGAGCGTCCCAGCGGTTGGAGACGTTCGTCGAACCGTTTGTCGAGTCGCTCATCGAGT
>SXGU01083177.1_pt1 | contig 43202 bp, 35 predicted proteins | sample 3174531 | NCBI WGS metagenome assembly SXGU01 (sample SAMN11356863, study PRJNA531348) | freshwater metagenome | isolation source: freshwater sample F1-140 | place: China: Fuxian Lake, Yuxi | collected 2017-12-25 | reverse complement strand
TACAGGGTGCAATAACCCACTGCCATCTCACTTTTGTTGCCGGTAGTGAGCACCATGCTGCCAAATTTATTCGACAAGGCCATCAGCAGCATGCCGCGAATTCTGGCTTGTAAATTTTCTTCGGTGGTATCAAATGGGAGCCCGGCAAATTCTGCCGCCAAGGTCGCCTTAAAGCCCTCAAACAATGGGCTTATGGGCAAGATGCTGTATTTAACGCCTAAGCGCTTAGCCATATCGATGGCATCGTCCACGCTGATTTTGGCCGTGAATTCCGATGGCATCAACACGGCATGCACTTTGTCGGCACCCAATGCATCGACCGCAATGGCCAAGGTCAAGGCAGAATCCACCCCACCCGATAAGCCTAAGACCACCCCTGGAAAACGGTTTTTTGCCACGTAATCGGCCAAACCTAGCGTTAAGGCTTGGTAGACCGATGCTTCTTGCGACAAGGCCGGCGCAAGCGGTTGGCTAGATAGCTTACCAGCATGAAACGTCACCATGGCCAAGGCCGTTTCAAACGCCGGCAAATGCTGGGTCAGCTGACCATCGGCCGCCACCACCATGGAGCCGCCATCAAACACCAATTCATCTTGGCCGCCCACGCTATTGAGGTAAACGATGGGCAGTGCCAATGCCATCGCGCGCTCACGCAACACGCTTAAACGGCTGGCTTGCTTTTCCAAATCAAACGGCGACGCATTGATCACCAACAACAGTTCGGCGCCGGCTGCACTAGCCAATCGAGCCGGCTCTGCTTGCCAGATGTCTTCGCAAATTAACAAGCCCAGTTGCACGCCTTGATGGCTGAACACCACGGGCGCATGGCCAGCACTGAAATAACGCTTTTCATCAAACACACTGTAATTAGGCAAGGCCTGCTTGTGGTAGGTCGCCACAATTTTGCTGCCTTGTAAGACCGATGCCGCGTTGTAGCATACGCCGTTTAAAGCCTGCGGATGGCCCACCACCAAGGTCATGTCCGGCACAGACAAACTTAAGGCCTGCAAGGCCGCATCGCACGCTTGCAAGAAATCGCTGCGCAACAATAAGTCTTCTGGCGGGTAGCCACACAAAGACAACTCGGGCGTAAGCAAGAGCGTGGCGCCTTTGGCTTGCGCCTCTTTTGCGCTGGCAATAATTTTTGCTTGATTGCCGGCCAGGTCACCGACCAAACAATTAATTTGGGCGATAGCGACTATCAATAGGAACCGCCCGCTGCTTTGAGTAAATTAGCAATGTCAGCATGCTGGCCTTTAAGTGCATAAACCAATGCAGTGAGGCCGTATTGGTCTTTTGCTTTGAGTTTCACTTGATGGGCCAGCAGCAATTTCACCGTCTCCAACTGACCATTGCTCACCGCTATGTGCAATATGGGGGTGCCTTCTGCATCCAAATTATTCACGTCGGCACCCGCCTCGATTAGGGCTTTGGCCGCCGCCACTTTGGATTTTTTTACTGCCCAAGTTAAAGCCGTCCATTTGGCCAAATCTTTTTGATTAACCGTTGCCCCGCGTTCTATCAACAAACTGACCACGGCAGCGTGGCCTTCGCGTGCCGCGGTCATGAGTGCGGTCACGCCTTGCTCGTCGCTTAAGGCCAGATTAGCCTGGTGATCCAGTAGGTGTTTAATGGTGGGAAGATCGGCACTTTTGGCGGCGTACATCAACACCGTCGCACCACGGTCACTGCGGCTATTGGCATCCAAACCGTATTCCAGCAACAAGGCCACGGTTTGCGCATGGCCTTCTATCGCTGCAATGCCCAAGGCACTCCAGCCGGACGCATCGCGCACCTTGGCATCGGCGCCTTTTTCAAGCAAGCGTTTAACACTAGCGACATTGTTTCTTTTAGCGGCAAACATCAGCGCAGTCCAACCTTGGTCGTCCTTAGCTTGTATGTCTGCGCCCTTGGCCAGCAAGGCATTCAACACCGCAAGCTGGTCCTTACGGGCGGCATACATGAGCGCCGTGACGCCTTCGGCATCTTTGCTGTTGGCACTCGCGCCGCTGTCCAACAAGGCTTGCACGGTGGCCAAGTCGCCTCGGGCGGCAGCCGTCATCAAGTAAGCCACCTCTTCCCCCGCCATGGCCGGCATGATGCCGAGCAAAGCGCATAAACAGAAAGCCAGCAAGCCGTGTTTATGCATCAGGCGCATGGGGTAGCCTGACCTAACCGGCTTTATGCTTGATGGCGGCCAACACCGCTTCACCCAAACCAGCAGGCGAACTGGCGACCACGGCACCGGCTAATTCTAGAGCGCGTATTTTGTCGGCTGCTTTGCCGCTGCCGCCAGAAATGATGGCGCCGGCATGGCCCATGCGTTTACCGGCAGGCGCGGTTTGACCGGCAATGTATGCGGCCACCGGTTTGCTGATGTGGCTCTTAATGTATTCGGCAGCGGCTTCTTCATCCGAGCCGCCTATCTCACCCACCATAATGATGGCTTCGGTTTCGGCATCCGCCTCAAACATTTGCAAGCACTCGATAAAATTCAAACCTTTAATCGGGTCGCCGCCTATGCCCACGCAAGTACTTTGGCCTAAATTTAAGGCGGTTGTTTGGTGCACGGCTTCGTAGGTTAAGGTGCCGGAGCGCGACACAATACCGACCTTGCCACGCAAATGAATGCTGCCTGGCATGATGCCTATCTTGCATTCGTCGGGAGTGATGACACCCGGGCAATTTGGGCCAATCAAGCGCGCACCGTTGGCTTTTAAGGCGGCTTTCACGTTAAGCATGTCCAACACCGGTATGCCTTCGGTAATGCAAATAATCAGACCGACCCCAGCGTCACAGGCTTCCATGATGGAATCCGCGGCAAAGGCAGGCGGCACGTAGATGACACTGGCCGTGGCCGCGGTTTGCTTGACCGCTTCACGCATGGTATTAAAAACCGGTAAACCTAAATGCGACTGCCCACCTTTACCCGGCGTAACGCCACCGACCAGTTTTGTGCCGTAAGCCAAGGCTTGCTCAGAATGAAAACTGCCTTGCTTGCCAGTGAACCCTTGGCATAGCACTTTGGTACTGCTGTTAACTAATATGCTCATAATGTTTTACTTTTTATAATCGTTTATTAAGCCACGCTTAAGACGGCTTGCTTAGCGGCGTCGGTTAAGCCATCAGCGGAGATGATATTCAAGCCGCTGGATTGCAACATTTGCTTACCCAATTCCACGTTGGTGCCCTCTAGGCGCACGATCACCGGGATTTGCATGCCCACGTCTTTCACCGCGGTAATGATGCCCTCGGCTATGATGTCGCAACGCATGATGCCGCCAAATATGTTAACCAATATGGCTTTAACATTCGGGTCAGCCATAATGATCTTAAAGGCTTTAGTCACCGTTTCTGCAGTGGCGCCGCCGCCCACGTCCAAAAAGTTAGCCGGTGCACCGCCGTGCAATTTGATTAAATCCATGGTGGCCATGGCCAAGCCGGCGCCATTAACCATGCAACCTATGTTGCCGTTTAATGCAATGTAATTTAAGCCGGCATGATGCGCCACTGCTTCCTTGCTGTCCTCTTGCGACCAATCGCGCTGTTCGGCCAAGGCTTTTTGCCTATACAGCGCGTTATCGTCCACACTCATTTTGCAATCCAAGGCAAACAGCTTGCCGTCCGTGGTCACAATCAATGGGTTGATTTCCAATAGCGCCAAATCGTTTTCTTTAAACAAGCGGTACAAGCCTTTTAACAAACGGCTGAATGCAGCAATTTGATCGCCGACTAAATCCAACTTAAAGGCCAAGTTACGCGCTTGGTAATCCACCAAACCGTTTAAGGGGCTGCACACTTCTTGCAAAATCTTTTCTGGGCTGACTTGTGCGATTTCCTCTATGTCCATGCCGCCAGCGCTGGAGGCCACCACCACGATGCGTTCCAAGCTTCTGTCCACCAACATGGACAAATACAATTCACGGGCAATCGGCAGGGTTTCTTCTATGAGCACTTGATTAACCGGTTGGCCATCGGGTGCATTTTGGTAAGTTACCAAGGTTTTACCAAGCAACTCGCTGGCCACCATTTGCGCCTCGGCAGTGGACTTAACCACTTTTACGCCACCGGCTTTACCACGGCCACCGGCATGCACTTGGGCTTTCACCACCCAAGCCGAGCTGCCTATCTCTGAGGTGACCGTAGGGGTTTGTTTGGCTACCGAAATCACTTGGCCACGCGGCACGGGAATGCCGTATTTTTGCAGCAAGGTTTTGGCTTGGTATTCGTGCAAATTCATAACAATACAATTCAAAATAAATGGTATGCACATTTTCGCCCAAATCAGGCAAATGCGCCAGCTTTGGCGGCATATTCTATGGTCAACGCGCAACAAGCCGCGCCTGCGTTGGCCATGTGTATAATGACTATTTTTTCATTAAGTCACCCTTATGCGTTTAGTTGTTCAAGGTTCTGCCATCCGCCACGCCCACCTGGCGCACATTCATCAACTGAGTGCCACCAGTGTGCAATTCGTGCAAACAGGCGCCCACGCTTATTACTTAGCTAATCAGACGCAAGCCTTGCCGGCTGTGCAAGCGTTTTGCGCCGAGCAGCACATCGATTGCAGCTACCTGCCTGACCAGCAAGTCCTGGCTAAATTTGGCTTGTGCGTAATGGACATGGACTCCACCCTCATTAGCATAGAGTGCATAGACGAAATTGCCGACATGGTAGGCATCAAACCCCAAGTGGCCGCCATCACCGAGCGCGCCATGCAAGGCGAATTGGATTTTGCGCAAAGCTTGCGTCAACGTGTGGCTTTGCTTAAAGGCTTATCAGAAGCAGATTTAATGCGCGTTCTCAATGAGCGCTTAACGCTTAATCCTGGCGCCGTGGAATGGATAGCGGCCTGCAAAAAAAATAACATCACGACCTTATTGGTCTCGGGCGGCTTCACCTTTTTTGCCGATAAAGTTAAAGCCATGTTGGGCTTGGATTACGCCGTGTCGAATCAACTGGAAATTGTGGATGGCAAACTGACCGGCGGCATTATCGGTGACATCGTCGACGCCCAGCGCAAAGCCGATGAGTTATGCCAATTGCGCGATGCGCTAGGATTAACGGCTGCGCAAACCATCGCCATAGGCGACGGCGCGAATGATCTTAAGATGATGGGGGTAGCCGGCATCGGTGTGGCTTACCATGCCAAGCCTATCGTTCAAACGCAAGCCACTTACGCCCTCAACCACAGCGGTCTAGATGGCGTGATGCATTTACTCAGCACTTAAGGCGCTTAACTCTGCATCGGTAAAGCCTGCCTCACGTCTAGCGGCCAAATTAAATGGCCCGCGCAATTTAGGCGCCAGGTAAGTTACGCACAAGGCTTCAAAGGTAGGCAAGGGTGCCAGCCCTTGTTGTAGGCATAAGTAGTTAAACCAACGGTTACCTATGGCCACGTGGCCGACTTCGTCACGCAAGGTAATGTCTAATATCGCCGCCGCCAACTCATCGCCGGCTTGCGCTAACTTCGCACGCAATGCCGGCAAGGCGTCCAAACCTCGCGCTTCCATGGTGCGTGGCACCAAGGCCATGCGCGCTAAGGCATCGTGCTTGGTTTTGTCGACCATCTCCCACAAGCTGTTGTGCGCATCAAAGTCCCCGTAGGCATACCCCAAGTGCTGCAAATGGTCTTTTAATAAATTGAAATGGCCGGCTTCCTCGCTCGCCACCTTTAGCCAATCAGCATAATAATCAGTTGGCATGCCATCAAATCGCCAGATTGCATCCAAAGCCAAATTAATCGCATTGAATTCGATGTGGCATAAGGCGTGGATCAGGGCGGCACGGCCTGCCACTGTGTTCATGGCGCGGCGCTTAACATGCAATGGCGGCACCAATACCGGCTTGGCTGGTCGGCCTGGGATGGCTAAATCAGCCTGAAGTTTAGCCGCAACAGCAAGCGTCAGTTCACCTTGCTGCCAACGCAAGAAAAGCTGATTAACCGCAGCGGATTTAAGTTCTGGATCCGGCTCGACCAAGCAAGCCAGGGCCAGGTGACGCAGCTCATTAGTGGCAGGCATAGGATTTAGGACATAGGACTGATGTAAAGGGGAGGCTTAAGGTAAAACGATGAAATCCAACTCGCCGGCTTTCATGTCTGGCACCATTAAGATTTTTTCGTCTTTAGTCAGCGCAATATCGGCTGCCGATTGGTAGGTGGCCACCAAGGGCGTGACTTCAGCGTTCATGTCCAAACGAAACACCTTGCCATTTTTCCAATCGCTAACATACATGCTGCCATTGGCATGGTGCACCACACCATCGCCGCCGCCAAAGCCTTCTGCTATATCTAGCAACTGTTTAGTGGCCAAGTTGTAGCTGTATAAAATACCGGAGGCAAAATCCACCACCATCAGCACGTCACCGGTATCATCCATCAATAAACCGTTAGGTGCCAAAATCCGCTTGTCTTGCTGACCGCTGATGAGCAAGCGCACCTGGCCTTGGGCATTAATTTGGTAAACCGCACCGCCTTTACCCTTCAAGTCGCCGCTGTCGCTAACGTATAAATTGCCTGCCAGATCGGCTTCCAAATCATTCAAAAATAGCGGCGTTACCGGGAAGGCCGTGGCGGCAGCAAACACCTCGGCTTGACCTTGCTTGGTCCCACTTATGGCTAATTTTAAGATGCGTTTATTGTCTGCCACGTAAAGTGACTGGCCTATGATGGCCAAGCCTTTTGGGTCATCCAAGCCTTTAGCAAACAGCTTCACCTGCCCCGCTTCGATGACGCTGATTTGACCGTCGCCGTCCACGCCAAAGCCATTGATCTCAGAGACAAATACCCGACCATCGGTTGCTTGCACCACCGATTCCGGCATTTTCAACCCGCTGATTTTTTGGGTGCTTAAAGGGGTAGCCTGAGCCACAGGAATAAAAGCGCTCAACAATAAGGCCAGTAAGGTGTGTTTGGTCATGGTTATTTCCTATGCATGCAGTTAACTAAGCGTATCGGCCCAAATATTGTTGGCCCATGCGTGGGCGTAAGCACCTTCTTTTTCATTGGGGCTGATGGAAACGCCCCCACCCTCGGCCGACACCATCATTTTTTTGCCGGCATCGTAGCGGTAAACGTTGGCCACGTGCATGGCAGCATGATCGTTGATGAAGCTGTAACAGGTGTTAGCAAACACCGGCGCGGCATCAGGCAGATTACCACTCATTAACTGCACTATGGCGCTGGCACAGACCTTGGCTTGATTGCTTGCCATGTGCGCCGATTTTGGCAAACCCGCTGCCACGCTGTCACCCAACACGTGAACGTCTGCTACCAACTTGGATTCGTAAGTTAGAAAATTCACGTCGCACCAAGGGTAGTCTTTTTCCGTTAAGCCGGCTACTTGGGCTATTTTACCCGCGCGTTGCGGCGGAATAAAGTTCAGCACGTCGGCCTTGATACTATCAAATTCAGTGCTCACCGTTTTAGTCGCCAAATTTATGCTGCTAATGGCGTTGTCTGGTCGGTAATCGATAATGCCGGCATAGGTTTCGTTAAAGACTTTGGCAAACAAGCCTTTTTTGGAAATGATTTCCGCGTTGGCATCGAGCACGATGACACGGCTTTTGGCCTTGTGCTGCTTGAAATAACTGGCCACTTGGCAAGCGCGTTCATAAGGCCCTGGTGGGCAACGATACGGCGCCTTGGGCACGTTCATGACAAACACCCCACCGTCTGCCATGGCCTCCAACTGTTGCCGTAAATTGACCGTTTGCCAACCGGCTTTCCAGGCATGCGGCACTTGTTTTTGCGCGTCTAAGCTGGCCAACATAGGCCATTCTTGGTAATTAAAATCCACGCCCGGGGCGACGATCAATCGGTCGTAACTGAGTGTGCCGCCCAGCATGGTGATTTTCTTAAGGGATGCATCTATGGCGGTTACCGTGTCATGCCTAAAAATAACACCGTGATTGCCCTGCAAAGCATCGTAGCCAAAGGTCAGCTCGTTGATGCTTTTACTGCCTCCCAAAACCAAATTGCTCATGGGGCAGGATACAAACTGGCGGTTGGCCTCGACCAGCACCACCTCGATGGCACCCAAGCTCCACAAGCGCAGGTATTTCGCTGCCGTGGCACCGGCATAGCCACCGCCAACGATAACCACGCGACCCAATGGCGGCTTGCTGGCCATGGCCAAGCTAGGACGGCTTGCTAAAACCAAGCCGGTTGCGCACATGGCCTTGATAAAAGCCCGTCTATTAAATGGCTCAGCCATGCTCGGCCTCTAATTTTTGTGGGCTTAAGGGTAGCCGTATGACGCGTTTTTGCATGGAAAAATGCGTGGCCAGCATGTCGATTTCTTCCAAACTTAAACCCCTGCTGTGTTGGTGCATGATGGTGGCCTTGCGAGTGCCGTCTCTAAAACTCAATAGCTTGCTTAAGAGATCATCACGCGTCCTGCCGGCCAAAACCGGGTTATTCTCTTCACTGGCATTGCCACCCTCTTTTACCATGGCATTGCCTTGCGTGCCGTGGCAAGCAGCGCAGGAGGCCGCTAAAGTTCGCACGTGGGTGGCTTGCTCGGGGCTAAAAGCAAAAACCCCATCGGCATGGCCAATGATGGGCCATAGCGATGGGGTGATGAGGCTAGCTAGCAGTAAGCAAAAAGTCGATGCGGTTTTCATCGGGTTCCTTGCTTACCGTATCGGCTTAGTCTAGAAACAACGCTCTTCTAAGCAACCGTCTTCTTTCACGCCTAATTTGGTTAACAATTCCACCATGGGTTTATCGTTCACGTCTTTAACCGCACGCAAAATCGACACGTCGGCTTTTAATTTAATGTTGATGTCGGCACCACTGGCAGCCAACAATTTAACCATCTCTGGGTAGCCATTAAATACCGCTAAATGAAATGCAGTGTTGTGGGATAGCGGGTGGATGTAATTTAAATCGCCGCCTTTGCTAACGATGTATTTAACCACTTCCAATTGGTTTTTATTGGCTGCCATTTGGATAGGCGACCAGGCAAACGATTTGTAATTGGCATTAGCCGCATCGGCTTCCACGTATTTTTTAACGATTTTCATGTTGCCACTGGTGATGGCCTCAACGAACTCAATCGCGTCATCATCCGACACAAGGGCCATGGCGTTCATGGAAAAACTTAATACGATTGCAGCTAACAAGGTGTTCAAAAATTTCATGTTACTCATCTCCAAGGTTGTTTTTATACTTAATTAATGTGGCGTCTTGCATTGCGGAACATACGAATCCAAGCACTGTCTTCACCGTCCCCGCAACGCTGCCAAGTATTTTGCACGTTGCGTATAACCCGCTCAGGATGTGGCATCATAATACTAAATCGGCCGTCTGTGCTGGTTAATCCGGTTAGCCCTTGTGGCGAACCATTCGGGTTATACGGATAAGTCGTGGTTGGCTGAGAGGCGTGATCAATGAAACGCATGGTCACTAACTTATCTGCCAACAGCCCATTGACTGCGCTCGCGTCAGAAAATTCCGCATACCCTTCACCGTGTGCCACGGCTATCGGCATTTTACTGCCGGCCATGCCTTTAAAGAACAAGGACGGGCTGTCCAACACCTCCACCATGGCCAAGCGCGCTTCAAACTGCTCAGATTGGTTGCGCACAAAATGCGGCCAATGACCGGCACCCGGAATCAACTCGCGCAAATTACTCATCATCTGGCAACCGTTGCAAACCCCTAAGGCAAAGCTGTCAGAACGGGCAAAAAAGGCCGAGAACTCATCGCGGGCACGGGCATTAAAAAGAATGGACTTAGCCCAGCCTTCGCCGGCACCCAAGACGTCGCCGTAAGAGAAGCCGCCGCAAGCCACAAAGCCAGCGAAATCAGCCAAGCTCACTCGACCGGCAATCACGTCACTCATGTGCACGTCAAACGTGGCAAAGCCGGCTCTATCAAACGAGGTCGCCATCTCTACTTGGCCGTTCACACCTTGCTCACGCAAAATCGCCATTTTTGGACGCGCGCCCGCATTGATATAAGGCGCAGCCACGTTGTCGTTCACATCAAAGCTTAATTCGCTAAATAAGCCACGGTTGTTCACGTCTAAAATCTTGTCGTACTCTTGTTGCGCACACACCGGGTTGTCACGCAGTGTTTGCATGCGGTAAGTGGTTTCCGACCACATGCGGTGCAAGTTAACACGGCTGTCGCTGAACACCATTTTGCCGTGCTGCTTAATCGCTACGAGGTCGCCCTGCACCACCTCGCCTATAACATGGGCCAAACCGTTAAACTGCGCGGCAATCGCCGGCGCTTGATTGGCAGGCACTTGGATAACAGCACCCAATTCTTCGTTGTATAACATGCTGGCGATGTCGCCGGATAAGGCAGACACATCGATTTGCAAGCCGCAATGGCCGGCAAAAGCCATTTCCACTAAGGTACTGAATAAACCACCGTCGGATCTATCGTGGTAAGCCAGCAATTGACCGGCTACATTCAAGGCTTGTATGGTGTTGAAGAAATGCTTTAATTGCGTGGCATCGTCCACATCCGGCGCTTCGTTACCCAGCGCGCCATAAACTTGCGCCAAACTGGAACCGCCCATGCGATTTTTACCCGCACCCAAATCAATTAAGATTAACTTGGTATCGCCGTCGGTTTGCAATTGCGGCGTTAAGGTTTTGCGTGCATCCGGCGTGGCGGCAAACGCCGTCACCACCAATGAGATAGGCGAGGTCACTGACTTATCTAGTCCGTTTTCTTGCCACACGGTTTTCATGCTCATGGAGTCTTTGCCGACCGGTATGCTGATGCCTAACTCTGGGCACAAGGCCATGCCCACGGCTTTAACCGTGGCATACAAGGCAGCGTCTTCCCCGGCGTGACCGGCTGGCGCCATCCAGTTGGCCGACAATTTCAATTCGCTGATGTCGTCTACCAAGCAGGCCGCCATATTGGTTAGCGCCTCGCCTATGGCCATGCGTCCCGATGCCGGCGCATCGATCAAGGCTAAGGGCGCTTTTTCACCGATGGCAAAGGCTTCGCCGCAATAGGTTTCATAACCGGCCAAGGTCACAGCCACATCGGCCACCGGCACTTGCCATGGGCCAACCATTTGCTCGCGTGCCACCAAACCGGTGACCGAACGGTCGCCTATGGTGATTAAGAAAGTTTTATCGGCCACACCTGGCAAGCGCAACACGCGTGCCGCGGCGTCTTGCAAATCGATGTTAGCGGTAGCAAACGGGCTTAGTTGACGGCTGGTGCTTTTAACATCGCGGGTCATCCTAGGCGGTTTGCCCAATAACACCGACATGTCCATGTCTACCGGCTTGTTAGCAAAATGGCTGTCGGCCACCGTTAAATGGCGCTCGGCTGTGGCCACGCCGACCACCGCAAACGGGCAACGCTCGCGCTCGCAAATCGCTTTGAAGCGTGGCAAATCTTCTTGCAGTATGGCCATCACGTAACGCTCTTGCGCTTCGTTGCTCCATAATTCGCGTGGCGACATGCCCGGCTCTTCATTGTGCACGTCACGCAATTGGAAGGTCGCGCCGACGCCGGCATCGTTGACCAATTCAGGGAAGGCATTGGAAATACCACCGGCGCCGACATCGTGTATGCTCAAAATCGGGTTAGCCTCACCCAGTTGCCAGCAACGGTCTATCACCTCTTGCGCGCGTCGTTCCAATTCTGGGTTGCCGCGTTGCACCGAATCGAAATCCAGATTTTCCACGTTGCTGCCGGTGTCCATGCTAGACGCGGCGCTGCCACCCAAACCGATCAACATGGCCGGCCCGCCTAATTGTATGAGGGCCGCGCCGGCCGGTATTGGATTCTTTTTAGCATGCTGGGCGGAAATATTGCCTATGCCGCCGGCCAACATAATCGGCTTGTGGTAACCGCGCATTTCGCTTTGGCCCTTGGCATCCACACTGGCCAATTCAAAGCTACGGAAATAGCCGGCAATGTTAGGACGCCCAAACTCGTTGCTGTAGGCCGCGCCGCCTAATGGGCCGTCTATCATGATTTGGAACGGTGAAGCGATACGACCCGGCTTGCCGTAAGCGGCTTGCTCCCAAGGTTGAATGAAATCGGGTATGGCCAAATTGGATACCGAGAAACCGCTCAAGCCTGCTTTAGGCTTGGAGCCGCTGCCGGTTGCACCTTCATCAAGTAATGCATTTCTTCTTCAACAAAGCGGTATGCACCGTCGGCAGTCGGATAGAAACGTTTGGTTTTGGTACCGGGCGCTTGCCCCGCCACAATCGATGAATTGTCCGAATAAGCCACCACGGTTTTGCCAGGGTTGAGCTTATGAGTATTGCGTATCATGGCGAACAAAGACAGGTCTTGCACCTCGCCGTCTATCACCCAATCCGCATTGAATATTTTATGGCGGCAATGCTCGGAGTTGGCTTGGGCAAACATCATCAATTCCACATCGGTGGGATTGCGTTGGATTTTAGTGAAGTTATCGAATAAATAATCCACTTCATCGGGCGATAAGGCCAAGCCCTTGTCGGCATTGGCTTTCTCTAGGGCGACTTTACCGCCTTGCAATAGGTCCACACGGCTCAATGGCTTAGGGCTATCGCTATGGTATAGCTGCTCGGCGTCTTGCAGATGGGCAAACACGCCTTCGGTCATGCGGTCGTGTATCAGTGGCAACAATAACTGACGCTCCGCTGGCGTCAAGGCTAGGCCGTTATGTGTTTGCACGTAATAGGCTACACCACGCTCTACCCTTTGCACCTCGGGCAAACCGCAATGCTGAACGATGTCGGTCGCGCGCGACGCCCAAGGCGAGATGGTGCCTATGCGCGGCAACACCAAGAAAAATTCACCGGTTGGGTCTTCTGCTGGCAACTGCGGGCCGTAGGTTAACACCTGTTCCAACCGTGTTTGCTGCGCCGCGCCCAAAGCCGCGTCTTTAGTCCAAATGAAATGCCTAAACTCCGCATACAAATGCTTGATATTGCTGCCGGATGCGCCCTCCTTGGCTTGCAAGATAGCCAAGATTTTATCAATGCGAAATGGGGATAAAGCTGCGCTGCCACGCAGACTAAGCATAGAAGAGGTTGCGTTAGTTGGAGTCATGAAGTTGGGCTAAAAAATAAGAGCAATGGCGAAAGCTGAATTCTATCAGATAGCAGGGTGCTAGAGCGATTAAGCCCTGACAAAAAAACCTAAGTAATTGAGGCCTAAAAAACAATAAAGGGGGCGCACGCACCCCCTTTATTTAATACCATGACCGGCAATAAGCCCAGCATAATACTTATTGCTTAGAACCCACCTGCCAGATGTGTTTAGCGTAATCGCCTATGGCCCTATCGCTGGAGAATTTAGCCATGTTAGCCACATTTAAAATAGCCATGCGTGTCCACTCATCAGGCTTTTGGTACAACTGCCCGACACGGTCTTGGGTTTCAATGTAGCTGGCGTAATCGGCTAACAACAAATACTGGTCGCCGTTGTTGAGCAAATTGTCCACCACCGCTTGGTAGCGGTTCGGTTCTTCCACCGAGAAGAAGCCGCCCGCTATCATGTCCAACACCTGTTTCAATTCGGCATTGGCTTCGTAATAATCACGCGGCTTGTAACCGTTAGCCTTGGTCTCCGCCACTTGCGGCGTGGTTAGGCCAAAGATAAAGATGTTCTCCAAGCCCACTTCTTCCATGATCTCGACGTTGGCGCCATCCAAGGTGCCTATGGTCAGCGCGCCGTTAAGCGCCATTTTCATGTTGCCGGTGCCGCTGGCTTCGGTACCCGCCGTGGAGATTTGCTCAGACAAATCGCTGCCTGGGAATAGGATTTCCGCCGCCGACACCTCGTAGTTGGGGTAATACACCACTTTCAGTTGGTCGCCCACCGCCACGTCTTCGTTGACGATGGCCGCCACATCATTAATCAATCGGATAATCTGTTTGGCCATCCAATAACCCGGTGCGGCTTTACCGCCAAAAATGATGGTGCGCGGCGTGATGCCTTTTTCACCGCGGCGTATGCGGTTGTACAAGGTGATGACGTGCAAGACATTGAGCAACTGGCGTTTGTATTCGTGTATGCGCTTAATCTGCACATCAAACAAACTGTTTACATTGAGTTTAATGCCGGTTTTTTGCTCTATCTTGTCGGCCAAACGTTGTTTATTGGCTAGCTTCACTTTAGCAAAGGCCTTGCGGAAATCGGCATCATCGGCCAAAGGCGTGATTTTTTTGATTTGCGTGAGGTCTTTTTTGAAACCGGCGCCTATGGCTTTTTCGATCAAAGCGGTTAAGCCTGGGTTGGCTTGGTTGAGCCAACGACGCGGGGTAATGCCATTGGTCACATTGGTCATTTTGCCCGGGTAAATTTTATCGAAATCGGCAAACAGGTGCTGCTTCAACAGCTCGCTGTGCAAGGCGGCCACGCCGTTTACCGTGTGGCTACCGACCACTGCCAAGTGTGCCATGCGCACCCGTCTGCCGTGGCTTTCATCGATGATGGAAACGCGACGCAATAAATCGGCATCCCCAGGGAAATGGTGATTCACCGTGTGCAAAAATTCGTGGTTAATTTTGTAAATGATTTCCAAATGGCGCGGCAACAAGCGGCCGAATAATTCCACCGACCATGTTTCCAGCGCTTCTGGCATCAGCATGTGGTTGGTGTATGCAAAAATCTTCACCACCAAACCCCATGCCAAATCCCAAGCCAAGCCATGCACGTCGACCAATTGGTACATCATCTCGGCCACGCCTATGGACGGATGGGTGTCGTTTAACTGGATCGCAACTTTCTCTGGCAACAATTTCCAATCGGCCGGCTTATTCATGTCGTGCGCACTCAAAAAGCGTCGCAAAATGTCTTGTATGGAGGCCGATACGAAGAAATACTGTTGTTTCAAACGCAGTTCTTTACCGAGCACCGAGGTGTCGTTGGGGTACAAGACTTTGGAAATATTCTCGCTGTCGTTGCGCTCTTGCACCGACTTTTCGTAATTGCCATCGTTAAAATGGCCTAGATCGAATTCACGCGCGGCCTTGGCCGACCATAAGCGCAGGCTGTTGACCGTTTCCGCCCCGTAACCGGGAACCGGCACATCGTAAGCCATGGCCACCACGTGTTCGGCATCCACCCAATGCTGGGCTTCTTCACCGGATTCGGCTTCGTATTTCACCACATGGCCATAAAACTTAATGTGGTAGGTGGCTTCTGGGCGTTGAAACTCCCAAATATTCCCGTAGCGTAACCAATTGTCGGGATTTTCAACTTGCTGACCGTTTTCTATGGTTTGCTTGAACATGCCGTATTCGTAACGGATACCGTAACCGGTCGCCGGAATAGCCATGGTGGCCATGGAATCTAAGAAACAAGCAGCTAAACGACCCAAACCACCGTTGCCCAAGGCCGCGTCGTTTTCCATTTCCACGGTATTTTCTAAATCGCGACCCAAGCTGCTCAAGCCTGCCTTTAATTGGTCATTGACGCCCAAATTAAGTGCGGCATTGCTGAGCATGCGCCCGATTAAAAACTCCAAGGATAAATAGTAAACACGTTTTGGGTCATCGCGGTAATAGGCTTCCGCGGTTTTTACCCAACGTTCCACCACGTGATCGCGCACCGTGTAACTGGCCGCTTCATACCAATCTCTTGGCGTGGCGGCGTCGCTGGTTTTAAAGCTAGAAAAAATCAAATGATTCTGCAAAGCCTGATCAATAGGCGAAAGTTTAGGCAACACGGCTGCTTTGGTCTTGGTTTTTACGCTGTTTTTTTCACTGGCTTTAGCCGATGTTTTTGTGGATTTTTTTAATGGATTTTTTACTGCGGATTTCACTGAGCTGGTCATGGTTGCCTTCTATTGCGTCGCTTAAGGTGGGTCTAGCACTATCAATTTATAGGTGTATTTTAGCAAAAATTGTGCCAGCTATAAATGACAGAAATGCTACCAAAATGTAACGGCCATAAAAAACCCGCTAAGCAATGCTTAGCGGGTTGATCGTTGGGCTTATTGCAATTAAACAATCAAGCTGTTCATGCGCTTCACAAAACTGGCTGGGTCATTCAGGCTGCCGCCCTCTGCCAACAAGGCTTGATCAAACAAGACCAAGGCCAAGTCATTAAACACCGCGTCTGCCGTTTCATTTTCCAAACGCTTGACCAATTTATGGCCAGGGTTGATCTCCAAGATGGGTTTGGATTCCGGTGCAGTTTGCCCGGCCGCCTTCAACATGCGCGCTAGGTTGCCGGATAGATCGTTGGCATCGCTCACCAAACAAGCCGGCGAATCGGTCAAGCGGTGCGTGACCCGCACGTCTTTGACTTGCTCACCCAAACTGGTTTTGATTTTTTCCACCAAAGACTTGGCTTCTTCTTCGATTTTCTTCTGGATGTCTTTTTCGGTGTCGGATTCCAACTTACCCAAATCCAAGTCGCCTTTAGCGATGGACTGAAGTTTCTTACCATCAAACTCGGTCAGGCTGCCTAATAACCACTCGTCCACACGATCAGACAAGAGCAATACTTCAATGCCTTTTTTGCGGAAAATTTCCAAATGAGGGCTGTGTTGCGCGGCAGCAAAACTCTCGGCGGTAATGTAATAAATCAGCTCTTGCTCAGCTTGCATGCGCGCTATGTAGTCTTTCAGCGACACGCTTTGCTCTTCGCTGTCGGCCTTGGTTGAGGCAAACCTCAGCAAGCCGGCAATTTTGTCTTTGTTTGCAAAATCTTCACCCGGGCCTTCTTTTAGCACGCGGCCAAACTCGGCATAAAACTTAGCGTAATCGTCCGGTTTGTTCTCCGCCATGTCTTCTAGCAAGCTTAAAACCTTTTTCACTGAACCGGCTTTGATGGCATCCACGTCGCGACTCGATTGCAAGATTTCGCGTGACACGTTCAAGGGCAAATCACTGGTATCAATGACGCCTCGTACAAAGCGCAAGTATTGCGGCATTAATTTTTCCGCGTCCTCCATGATGAACACGCGTTTGACGTACAACTTAATGCCATGGCGTCGCTCACGGTCGTACAAATCGAACGGCGCTTTGCTTGGTATGTACAACAAGGAGATGTATTCTTGTTTGCCTTCCACGCGACTGTGCGTGTAGCTCAGGGCGTTTTCAAAATCGTGCGAAACGTGTTTATAAAACGCTTGGTACTCGTCCTCAGTGATGTCGTTTTTATTGCGCGCCCACAAGGCCGAGGCGGTGTTGACCGTTTCGTCTTCGTCGGTCGGTACCTCGGCGCCGTCTTTCCATTCCGATTTCTTCATGACGATGGGCAAGGTGATGTGATCGGAGTATTTGCGGATGATGGTTTTGAGTTTCCAGTCGCTTAAAAACTCGTCTTCGGCTTCACGCAAATGCAACACCACGTCGGTACCGCGGGTGGCCTTGTCTGCTTCTTCTAAAGTAAAATCGCCTTCGCCGCTGGATTCCCAGCGAACGGCTTTGGTTTCACCTGCACGGCGGGTGGTTAAACTGACTTTATCGGCAATGATAAAAGCCGAATAAAAGCCCACACCAAATTGGCCTATCAGGTTGGCGTCCTTCGCTTGATCGCCGGACAAGGCGTTAAAGAATTCTTTGGTGCCGGATTTAGCAATGGTGCCGATGTTGCTAATCACTTCATCGCGGTTCATGCCTATGCCGTTATCGCTAATGGTGACGGTGCGCGCGTCTTTATCGAAAGCGATGCGTATTTTTAAATCGCTGTCGCCGTCATACAAGGCACCGTTAGAGATGGCCTCGAAACGCAATTTATCGGCGGCATCCGATGCATTGGAAATGAGTTCGCGCAAGACAATTTCTTTATTGCTGTACAGTGAATGGATCATCAATTGCAAGAGTTGCTTAACCTCAGCCTGAAACGGCATGGATTGTTTATTGTTCGTTTTTGCGTTGCTGTCTTTTGCCACGGGTGTTGCTCCTAAAATTTTTTACTTTAAAAAAACACTGTGCTCTAGTTGGGGGTGATGCGGAATATTTCAAGTGAAAAATTATTTGTCATAAAACTTTCAAACTATAATGACAAAATAAACAATAATACTGTTTATTTCGTTTTGGAATAAACGCTGGCCACCCCCTAAGGCACCTTTATCAAATGCACGCCCCACTAGACAAATCTTTATTAGCCGCCATCGACTTAGGCTCGAATAGCTTTAGGCTGGAAATTGGCCAAGTGAACAGCGGCTTTATCCAACGCGTGGAATACCTAAAGGAACCGGTGCGCCAAGGCGGCGATTTAGACGAAGACCGCAACCTAACCATGGATGCCATGGAGCGCGGCGTGCGCTGCTTGGCGCGCTTTGGCGAACGCATACAAGGCTTTGACCCTAGCCACGTGCGGGCCGTTGCTACGCAAACCTTACGCGAAGCCAATAACCGTGATGTGTTTCTAAAAATGGCGAAAAAGGCACTGGGCTTTGATGTGGAAGTGATCTCCGGGGTGGAAGAAGCCCGCCTAATCTACCAAGGCGTCAGTCGCTTTCTACCGCAATCGAATGAACGCCGTTTGGTCATAGACATAGGCGGTCGCTCCACCGAATTTATCCTGGGTCAGGGCTTTAATGCGCAGCACACCGCTTCCTTGCACGTGGGCTCGGTGGCCTGGTCTTTAAAACATTTTGCTAACGGCGAATACAGCGAAAACGCCTTCACCCGCGCCGAGATTGCCGCCGAATCGATCTTTGATACGCTGGGCGTCAATTACCATCAAAAACACTGGGACGTCGCTTACGGCGCATCCGGCACAGTGGGAGCGATTGCCGATGTGCTGGAACAATACGGCAGGCCCGCTGACACCATCAGCAAGGAAGGCTTGTTGTGGCTGCGCGAGGAATTGCTGCGCGCCAAGCACACCGATAAATTGCGTTTACTCGGCTTAAAAGAAGAACGCAAAGCGGTGATTGCCGGCGGCTTATCCATCATGCTAGGGGTGTTTGACTTTTTAAACATAGACACCATGAACGTCGCCAAAGGCGCGCTCAGGCATGGCTTGATGTACGACATGTTAGCCCAAGACACCACCATGCTGGACATGCGAAATGCCTCCGTCTTGCACCTGATGCATAAGTTTGCCGTGGACGAAGCGCATGCCAAAACCGTTGCTCTGGTGGCGGAAAAATTATTTGAAAAGATTAGCGCCGACACTCAATTTGCTGCCGGCGAACAAGCCACCCATGCGCGTAAACTCCAATGGGCTAGCCTGCTACACGAAATGGGCTGCATGGTGTCGCCGATAGACGCGCATTTACACGGCGCCTACATATTGGATCACGCTGAACCGGCCGGCTTTTCTCAGAACGAGTTGCACCGCTTAAGCTTATTGGTCTTAGGTTACCGAGGCAAACTCAAACGCCTGGAAGCCGATTTCTCGGATAGGATTTTTGTTATGCAGTTAGCCTGTTTGCGCTTGGCCGTGATTTTATGCCACGCCAGACAAATGCCTAATTTGCGTGGCTTACAACTGGCCAGCAAGAACAATGTCATTGACTTGAACCTGCCAAGCTCTTGGGCAGAAAAATACCCGCAGTCCTATTATTTATTGGACGAAGAAACCGTGGCTTGGCAAAAAACCAATTGGGCCTTTCAGCTAAGCCTGGTCTAATCGCTTTGTCATAAAAACTTCACTTGCTAGTATTATTTAACAATATAAACTATTTATACCGTTTATTAAGGATTTAAACATGTCAGAAAACACAGCAAAACCAGTTGCTACAACAAATGTAGCGGCAAAACCAAGCACCGCGAAGCCGGCTAAAAAAACCGCAGCCCCTAAGGCCGCTGCCGTTAAAGCAAGCGCCAGCGCAAAGGCTAGCAAAAAACCCGTCGCAGCCAAAGCCGTGTCCGCAAAAGCAGCGGTCTCTAAACCAGTCGTTGTGAAAAAAGTGGCGGCAGTAAAAGTGCCTAAAGCACCGAAATTAAAAATGGAACGCGACAGCTTCACCATGCCGAAAACCGAATACGCGCAGTTTGCCGTATTAAAAGACCGCTTGATTAAATTGGGTCAACCGGCTAAAAAGAGTGAGTTATTGCGCGCCGGCATCATGCAATTGGCTGCTATGACCGACGCGGCATTAAAAGCCGCCATGGCCAAAGTGCCAACCATTAAAACCGGCCGTCCTAACAAAAAATAAACCATGAGTTAAATTAAGCATGGCATCGCGGCGAGGGGCCGCTCCTACACAAACAAAGCATTGCTTAAGGCCTTAGGTAGGAGCGGCGCCTCGCCGCGAAGGTTTTGAATTAATAGGTGGGCTGTTGCACGGCAAACAAATAAGTTTGCACGGCCGGCCCATTTTCTTGGGCCATGGGCCGCTGGCGCAACCACCAAATCGCGCCCTTCTTCACCACGCAGGCATTAGGCATGGCCAATAAATGGCTGATTAATAAACCCAAATTGGGCTGATGGCCCACCACCAATAGGGTTTGTTGGTGGTTGTCATTGAGCAGATGCGGCAGCATGTCGGCCACCGTGTTATCAATCGATAGGTAATCCACCACCTGCACTTGGCGCTTGGTTTTGTTCGGGTTGAGTGGCGGTAGTGCGGCTAGCGTTTCTAGGCAACGCTTGGCTGGACTAGACAGTATGGTGGTGTTTTGCGGCAGGAACTGATCTAACCAATCCGCCATGCGACGCGCATCCTTGCGGCCTTGCTTACTTAGTGCGCGATCGCCATCCAAGCCGCTGGCACTGTCGTCTTCAGCGTCTGCGTGCCGCCACAGAATCAAATTAGCCATGCTGTCAGCTATCAGCCAGTGTATTGCTGAATAAGGTGTTGTTGCACACTGAAGGCTGGCGCTGCCGTGACGCCTTTAGTCTTAGCGCCGGCTAACACGTAGCTGCCATCCGCCGTCAGCACCCAGGCGTCTTGATTGTCATCCAAACTCATTTGGCAACACTCGCGCAGGATGCGCGCACGGTTATGCGCATCGTCAATTGGCCAAGCGATTTCTATGCGGCGCATCATGTTGCGGTTCATCCAATCGGCACTGGCTAACCACATGTTTTCCACGCCATCAATCTTGAAATAAAACACCCTGGAATGCTCAAGCAATCGACCTATGATGGAGCGAACCCCCACGCGTCCATCCAAGCCAGCTGCATCAACGGGCAGGATGCAGGCGCCGCGCAGTATTAAATCCACTTCCACCCCAGCCCGACCGGCTTTAACCAAGGCTAACACCAAGGCCTCGTCGGTCAAGGCATTCATTTTCAATATAATGCGTGCCGGCTTGCCGGCCTTGGCCGCGGTTTCGGCACTTTTAATTTTGGCCAGCATTTGCCTATGCAGATTAAACGGCGCCACCAATAATTTTTTTAGACGCGGCAATTTAATTTGGCTGGCAATGTGCCTAAACAAATGTTCCATATCATGCGTAATCAGCGGGTCTGCCGTCAACATACTGACGTCGGTATATAAACGCGCGGTTCTAGGGTTGTAGTTGCCGGTGGACACGTGGCCGTAGTATTTCAATCCCTCGCCTTCACGGCGCATCACCAAGAGCATTTTGGCATGGGTTTTCAAGCCGACCACCCCGTACACCACTTGCGCCCCTACCGACTCTAAATCTTCCGCCCAGTTAATGTTGGCTTCTTCGTCAAATCGCGCTTTCAGCTCAACCACGGCCATCACTTCTTTGCCACGGCGCACCGCCTCTTGCAACAGCTTGAGCATGCGCGGATCGGAACCAGTACGGTAAATGGTTTGCTGTATGGACAACACATCCGGATCGTTGACGGCTTCACGCAAGAAATCAATTACCGATTCAAAACTTTCATAAGGCTGATGGATGAGCACGTCGCCTTGCTTGAGGCGCGCAAAGAACGACTGATTGCCCTGCAATTGTTGGCTTAGCGCCGGCTCGAATGGTTTAAATTTAAGCTGATTGCCTTCGGCCAAATCGGCTAATTGCATCAGCCTAGCCAAATTAACCAAACCATTGACGCGGTATAGGGATTCTTTAGGCAAATCGAATTGTTGCAATAGCAATTTAGCTAGTTTTTCGTCGCAACCGTGCGACACCTCCAACCTAACCGCTTCACCAAAATTTCGGTGGGCTAGGCCTTTACGCAGCGCTGTGCGCAAGTTTTTTACATCATCCTCGTCCACTGCCAAATCGGAATGGCGGGTCACCCTAAATTGTGAAAAATTGAGCACGTCTCTGCCGGTAAACAAACTGGGCAAATGGGCGCGTATGACGCTGGATAAGGAAACGAATTTTTGTTGTTTATCACTCAAGGTTTTGGGCAATTTAATTAAGCGCGGCAAGACCCTGGGCACTTTAACTATGGCAATGTTATTGCTGCGGCCAAAGGCATCGTCACCGCCCAGCAAAACAATAAAATTCAAAGCCTTGTTAGCCACCAAGGGGAAAGGGTGCGATGGGTCTAACGCCACCGGCACCAATAGCGGCCTGACTGAAGATTCGAAATAACGGGAAACCCAGCGTCGTTGCTCGGCGGTGCGATCACCGTGCGAGACCAAATGCACACCCTGATTAGCCAGCGCGGGCATGAGTTCGTTATTAAAAATTTGGTACTGCTGCTCGACTAAAGCGTGCGCCGCATTGGAGATGGTTTGAAAACTGTGCACATTAATGTCACCGTGCTGCTCGTTAGCACGCATGGCATCGACGTGTGGCGCCACCCTCACTTCAAAGAATTCGTCTAAGTTGGATGACACAATGCACAAGAAGCGCAAGCGTTCTAATAGTGGGTAATCAACATTTTGCGCGAGACTTAGCACGCGTTGATTGAATGCCAATATGCTGGCATCTCGGTTTAATAGCTTCAAGGGAGGGTATGCAGTGCTCATAAGATTTTCGTCTTTAATATAGCACCGATGGTAGGCATCAATTGTGACAAATTGATGACTATTTAATGACAGAAATTATCTATGTGGGGAGCAAGGCCTTGATGATTAGACCTGCTGCAATAAAGCCAAACGGTGCGGTGACGCAAACACTGGAGCCGTAACCGGCGCAGTTTAGGCCGGTCACGCCGGCACGAGCTTCAGTGCGTGTTTCAACAACAGGGCAAACCACATCCGGCTCTATGACGCTTTCATCGGAATAGACGCACAGCACCGCCATTTTTTTTGGCTTGGCATGGCCGGTGCTGGCTTTGGCGAAGCCGTAATCGCGCCTTAATAGGTTGCGCACTTTAGCCAACAATTTGTCGTGGCTGACCACGCTTAAATCGGCCGTTTTAATGCGCGTGGCATCCAAACGCCCACCAGCGGCTCCGGTCACCACCAAGGGTATGCCATGGCTTAGGCAATAAGCGGTTAAGGCCGCCTTGGCTTTTGCGTCATCGATGCAATCCACCACGCCATGCAAATTACTGGGCAGCAATTGGCTTAAATTATCTGGGGTAATGAAATCTTCGATTTCGCTAATGCTTAACTGCGGATTGATCAAGCGCATGCGCTCGGCCATGGCACTGATTTTGGCTTTACCAAAACTGCCGTCCAAGGCTGGCAATTGACGATTCACATTGGATAGCGCTAGGTTGTCTAAATCGATCAAGGTGAGGCGGCCGATAGCGTTGCGAGCCAGCGCTTCCGCCGCCCAAGAGCCAACGCCGCCTAAGCCTATCACGCAAACATGCGCCGCTTGCAACTGCGCTAGGCCAGCTTCACCGTACAGCCGCGCCACGCCGCCAAAGCGTCGCGCCGTGTCTTCGTTTTGAGTTTCAGGCTGACTGGGCGTCATGTTTCCAGAACAACAAAGGCCGCAGCCAAGTTACGCTCATCGCTGATGCTTAAGTGGGTATGGCGGATTTGCTTGCTTTGCATAAAAGCCTGCAATTCGGGCGCCAACACCAACAAGGGCTTACCCAAGTCATCGTGGGCCACGGCAATATTTTGAAAACTGGCCGGGCCGCGCAAACCGGTACCCAGCGCTTTAGAGAAGGCTTCTTTGGCAGCAAAGCGTTTGGCTAAAAATCGCGCTTGGATGTTTGACGCCAAATAATGCTCCATTTCGCTGGTCGCCAAGATGCGCTTGGCAAATTCGTCACCGAACTGGCTAATGGAGGCAGCGATGCGCTCCACTTCAACGATGTCTGTGCCTATGCCAAATATCATGTTCTAACTGGCGCCGATTCTTTCATCAGCGCTTTCATTTCACGCACAGCATGGTCCCAACCGACAAACAAGGCATGCGCCACGATGGCGTGGCCGATATTGAGTTCGTCTATGCCAGGGATGGAGGCAATGTGATGGACGTTGTGGTAATGCAATCCGTGACCAGCGTTCACCACTAAGCCTAACTTCAAACCCAACTGCACGGCAGCTTTAATGCGTTGCAACTCGTGTGCCTGCACAGCTGGCGTTTCGGCATCGGCAAAGGTGCCAGTGTGCAATTCAATCACGGTGGCGCCGGTTTTTTTAGCTGCCTCAATTTGCGCGGCATCCGGCGCAATGAACAAGGACACGCGTATGCCGGCGGCCATCAGTTTTTGCACGGCGTGTTGCACCTTGGCAAACTGCCCCAGCACGTCTAAGCCACCCTCGGTGGTGCGTTCTTCACGGCGTTCCGGCACCAAACACACGTCTTGCGGTGCCACCGTCACGGCAATGTCCAACATCTCATCGGTGACCGCACACTCTAAATTCATGCGCGTTTGCAACAAACCGCGCAAGGCATGCACATCGGCATCTTGCATGTGGCGGCGGTCTTCGCGCAAATGCAGGGTGATGCTGTCGGCACCGGATTGCTCGGCACGCAAGGCAGCCTGCACCACGCTAGGGTATAGCGTGCCGCGTGCCTGGCGCAGGGTGGCAACGTGATCGATATTCACACCTAATTTAATCATGTTCGTCGTCCTAAATAATATGGTTAGACAAGCATACGGCCATCATAGCCCCTGCATGTCCAGCAAAAGTTGGCGTGTGTGCAAAGGCTGATCGCCTAGGTAATGGGCCAATAAATAACGCATTAATTGCTTACTTTGTTGTTGGGTTTGCACCTGACTGTAATCGTCACCCGCCATGTCCAGCAAGGATTTGCCCATTAATTGTACGCCATGTAGGCCCATATTGCCCAGGCCAGACGTGCGCTGGGCGCCAAGCTCAGCTCGGTATAAATAGCTTTGCTCGGCCAATACGGCGTCGCCATTGCTGTCGACTTGCAAGGGGATGGCGTAACCCAATTCTTGCAAGAGTTTCAATTCAAAGCGTCGTAAGGTCGCGGCCAAATCCACTTCACTGGCCAAGGTTTTTAGCGTGGCACTGTAATAAACAAACAAGGCCTCGTGCGCATCCTCGCGCGGCAACAAACGCAGCAAGAGCTCGTTTAAATAAAAGCCACACATCAAGGCCTCGCCTTTTAATAACAGCAAGCCACCGGCCCAATCCAGGCTGTGCAGGGTTTTTAATTCGGCTTTGCCCGACCAAGTGGCGTTCAAGGGCTGGAAGGATTGCAGCATGCCACGCATGGCGGAACGTGGGCGCCGCGCGCCTTTGGCCGTGGTGGCGACACGCCCGTGAGCGTGGCTAAACAACTCCACCACTAGACTGGTTTCTTTAAAGGGGTAAGTGTGCAGCACGAACACTGCTTGGTTGTCGAATCGAAAACTAGGCTGCATAAATTAGAATTAAATCTCACCATAAAAAATCTCACCACAGAGACACAGAGACACAGAGAAAAGCCAAGCAAGTACAACAATAGATTAATTTTTTTGTAGGTCGGGCTTTATCCCGACACAAAACCAATGCAAACTTTTTATATCGGTTTGATTTTCTCTGTGCCTCTGTGTCTCTGTGGTGAGATGATTTTAAATTTACGTCTCTGTGGTGCAGGCCTTAAAGGATTAGTAACCTAAACTCTTAAGTGCACGCTCGTCGTCCGCCCAACCGCCTTTCACTTTTACCCAAGTTTCCAGATAGACTTTGCCGCCAAACAGTTTTTCCATGTCTTGCCTGGCTTCGGTAGATATTTGCTTCATCTTCTCGCCATTTTTGCCAATCAACATGGGTTTTTGGCTGTCTTTATCGACGATGATGGCGCAAAAAATACGGCGCAAATTGCCCACCACTTCAAACTTCTCGATTTCCACCGCCACGGAATAAGGGATCTCATCGCCCAATAAACGGAAGATTTTTTCACGCACCAATTCGGCGGCCAAAAAGCGTTCGTTCTTGTCGGTCAGTTCGTCTTCGGAATAAATCGCTTCTTGGGTAGGCAGGTATTTGCGTATGGTATGCAGCAACTCATCCAAATGCAGGCTTTTCTTAGCGCTGACCGGCACGATGTCGGAGAAAGGAAATTCCAAATCAAAGTCTTGGATTAAAGGCAATAAATTGCCTTTATCGCCCATTAAATCGGCTTTGTTCACCACCAATATGGTCGGCGTTTTTTCAGACAACAATTGCAAGACCTTGCGATCGGCTTCGCCCAACTTCATCGGTTCAATCACAAACAGCACCACGTCGACTTCGGTTAACACCTGCGTCACGGTTTTGTTTAAGCCTTTGTTCAAGGCGTTTAAATGCTTTTGCTGGAAACCCGGCGTGTCGACAAATAAGAATTGCGTGTCTTCAGTGGTGTGTATGCCTAATAAACGATGACGGGTGGTTTGCGCCTTACGTGAGGTGATCGCCAACTTCATGCCCAATATGTGATTAAGCAAGGTCGATTTACCGACGTTGGGGCGGCCCACTATGGCCACCGTGCCGCATTTAAAGGCGGCCAAATCGGTTAAATTTGTGTGCTTGTCTGTCATGTAAGGCTATCCAATTTAATGAGGCGTGCAGTTAGGCCAGTAATCAGGCGCTGTAGCTTTTGCCAAAGCCCAGTTTATCTAAGGCCACTAAGGCCAATTGTGCGGCTTGTTGCTCAGCGTTACGTCGACTGGTACCCTCGCCCACGGTACGTATGTCGAGTTTTTGTATGAAACATTCAACGATGAAGACCTGGGCATGCGCTTCACCACCAGTGTGCACCACCGCGTACTCCGGCACCGCCACTTTGCGCCCTTGCAAACGCTCTTGTAGCAAGGATTTGGCATCCTTGTCTATGACTTTAGGGTCTATGGTGCTGAGTTTATCGTTATACAAATGCAGCACCAAACCTTCAGCGGCGGCAAAGCCGCCGTCCAAATACACCGCGCCTATGATGGCTTCCAGTGCATCAGCCAAAATCGATGGCCTGCGCCAACCGGCACTTTTCAATTCGCCTTCGCCCAATTTGAGCGCATCACCTACATTCAGCGCCAAAGCCAATTCGCTAATGCTGGCTTCCTTCACCAACTGCGCACGCAAACGGCTTAAGTCGCCCTCGTCCAAGCCAGGAAAACGCTGGTACAACTGATTGGCAATAATGAAATTAAGGGCGCCATCGCCTAAATACTCCAAGCGCTCGTTATTTTGCGCGCTAAAACTGCGGTGCGTTAAGGCTTGCGTCAACAGGCCGTGGTTAACGAATTTATAAGGTAGGCGTTTGGCTAAATCTTGCACAGACATCGCTTATACATTCCCAGCCATGGCCATTTATAGACCGGCCTCTTGCGTGGAGAAATCCAGCAAAATACTCAGGTTGCCAAACAAGGGTTCCACCACTTGGTATTTGGCCGTGGCCACGGTCACCCCGGCGCTGTCTTTGTCTATAATCAAATCGCTGCTTTTCACCGCCGTCACGTAAGCCACATCGGCACGGCGCTCAAACGCGTCTTTAATTTCTTTTTGACTCATGCTGGCTAGCGGCTCTTTATTTAGGCCGGCCATGACCATTTTAACCGTGTAAAACTGCTGGTATGCCGGCACCACTTTCATGGCCACGTAGGCCACCATCACCAAGGAAGCACAGACCAACAACGTGCCCAGCAAGGTCATACCGGCTTGCTGTTTACGCGCTTGATAAGCTGTTTTTATAAGGTGTTGCATAAGGCCTCCGATAGGTTTTTCATTAAGCCCGCATTAATGAATGGCATTGCCTATTCTAGAGGTCTGGTCAAAATTCATCCAGATAAAAAAGGCTTTGCCGACCAAGTTTTGCTCAGGCACAAAGCCCCAAACGCGGCTGTCGGAACTGTCATCGCGGTTATCGCCCATGGCTAAATATTGCCCAGCTGGCACGACGATTTCTTCGTCATTGGCTAACTTAGCACCCAAGGCATCGGCATCGTAATTGCCTACCCAGGGATTGATCAAAATGTCGTGTTGCACCTCACCTAACTTTTCGCGGTATTGTTTAGCTGTCAACATGTTTAAGCCCGGTTTAACGTAGGTGTAATCGCCCACATCTTGCACGTCCAATAATTGGCCGTTAATGGTCAAGCGTTTGTCCATGTAGCGAATTTTATCGCCAGGCAAACCGACCACGCGCTTAATGTAATCAACCGATGGCGACGGTGGGTAATGAAATACAAACACATCGCCGCGCTTAGGTTCATTCACGTCCAAGAAACGGTTGTTTAAAATGGGCACGCGCAAGCCATAGGTATATTTATTCACCAAGATGTAATCGCCGGCCAGCAAGGTAGGCATCATGGAACCTGAGGGAATCTTGAAAGGCTCAACGATGAAGGAGCGCACAAAAAACACCAGCAAGATAACCGGAAAAAAGCTTTTAGCGTATTCCACCAGCACCGGTTCTGCCGCATCGGCCGCGCGTTTTTTGCGCAGAATTAAGCTGTCTAGCAACCAAATGAAGCCGGTCACCGCCAATATGGCCACCATGAACAAAGCGAAATACATTATTTATCCTCTACGCGTAATATGGCCAAAAACGCCTCTTGCGGGATTTCCACGTTACCCACTTGCTTCATGCGTTTCTTGCCTTCTTTTTGTTTGTCTAACAATTTACGTTTACGCGACACGTCGCCGCCGTAACACTTGGCAATCACGTTTTTACGCATGGCTTTAACGGTTTCGCGGGCAATGATGTTGGCCCCTATCGATGCCTGTATCGCCACATCAAACATCTGCCTTGGTATCAACTCGCGCATTTTCGCCGCCACTTCTCGGCCGCGGTGCACGCTGTTGGCGCGGTGCACGATCATGCTCAAGGCATCGACTTTTTCACCGTTAACCATGATGTCCAATTTAACCAAATCGGCAGCACGGAATTCTAAAAATTCGTAATCCATGGAAGCGTAACCTCGCGACACCGATTTCAATCGATCAAAGAAATCCAACACCACTTCGTTCAATGGCATTTCGTAACTGAGCATCACTTGCCTACCCATGTATTGCATGTTTTTCTGTATGCCGCGCTTGTTGTTACACAAGGTCATGACCGGACCCACGTAGTCCTGCGGCATCAACAAATTAACCGTAATGACAGGCTCGCGGGTTTCTTCCACGCGCGTCAACTCGGGTAAACGCGATGGGTTTTCAATTTGCACCACGCTGCCGTCTTTAAGCAGTAGTTCATAAATTACCGTGGGCGCCGTGGTAATCAAGTCCATGTCGTACTCGCGCTCTAAACGCTCTTGGACGATTTCCATGTGCAGCAAGCCCAAAAAGCCGCACCTAAAACCAAAGCCCAATGCGGTTGAATTTTCTGGCTCAAACAACAATGAGGCATCGTTTAAACTGAGCTTTTCTAAGGCGGTACGCAAGGCTTCAAACTGGTTGGATTCAACCGGATAGAGTCCGGCAAACACCTGCGGTTTTACCTCTTTAAAACCGGCCAAAGGTTCCGGTGCCGGGCGATTCACCAAGGTCACGGTGTCGCCCACTTTGGCGCTGGCCAATTCTTTAATGCCGGCAATCACAAAACCCACTTCGCCGGCGGACAAGGCGGTTTTTTGCAAGGACTTAGGCGTGAACACGCCCACTTGCTCGCATAAAAATTCCGTGTGCGTCGCCATCAAGCGTATTTTATCTTTAGGCTTCAATACCCCGTCCACCACGCGCACTAGCATGACCACGCCGACGTAGTTATCAAACCAAGCATCGATCACCAAGGCTTTCAACGGGCCATCCACGTTGCCTTTGGGCGCCGGCACTTTCGCAATCACTGCTTCCAAAACATCGCGCACGCCTAAGCCGGTTTTGGCGGAACAGCGCACCGCGTCTTGCGCGTCTATGCCTATCACGTCTTCAATTTCTTGAATCACACGGTCCGCGTCGGCCGACGGTAAATCGATTTTATTGAGTACCGCCGTGACTTCCACGCCTAAATCCAAGGCGGTGTAACAGTTCGCCACGCTCTGCGCTTCCACGCCGTGGCTGGCATCCACCACCAACAACGCGCCCTCGCAGGCGGACAAAGAACGCGACACCTCATAGCTAAAGTCGACGTGACCTGGGGTATCAATCAAATTCAAATGGTAAATTTGGCCATCGTCGGCCTTGTACTGCAAAGCCGCGGTTTGCGCTTTAATGGTGATGCCACGCTCACGCTCAATGTCCATGGAGTCCAGCACTTGCGCTTCCATCTCGCGATCAGCCAAGCCACCACACAAATGAATGATGCGATCGGCCAAGGTGGATTTACCGTGATCAATGTGGGCAATAATGGAAAAATTACGAATGTTTTTCATTTAATCTTTAAGCTTTTATACAAACAATTAAGGCGCCAGAAGCGCCTTTTCACAATAGCCGTGATTTTACAACAAATGCCTGATTAGTTTGTAATTAATTGTTCAAAAAGCTTATCATTGTGGCATCAGCATGCCAACCAAACGAGTCCACTGTAGCCATTTTGCACAATACTTTACGCATTGCCACATTTAACATACACAAGGGCTACACGCACTTCAATGCGCGCTTTTCTTTGCACCTGCAACGCGACATGTTAAGAAAACTGGAAGCCGATCTGATTTTCTTGCAAGAAGTGCAAGATTTGCACAGCAAACACCGCCATTCCTTGGGCGCCAAATCCGGTCAAATGGAGTTTTTGGCCGACAGCGTTTGGCATGACCATTGTTATGGCAAGAATGCGCTGTACCCGAACGGCCACCATGGCAATGCCATGCTATCCAAATTCCCCATTAGCCAAATGCACAATCTAAACATCTCCGCGCACAGCAGCGAACAACGCGGCATGCTGCACGCCGAAATTATCGTGCCCAATTGGGATCAGCCTTTGCACACTTTGTGCGTGCACTTGGGTTTGTTTGCTAAATGGCGACGCCAGCAACTTAAGACCATTACTGAGTACATACAGGACAGCATCCCGCCAAATGCGCCGCTTATTTTAGCCGGCGATTTTAACGATTGGGGGCGGCGCTCTGGCCGCCAGTTTGCCCTGCACCTCGGCATGCACGAAGCGTTCGAACAGCATACCGGTCAATTGGCACGCAGTTTCCCATCGTGGCTACCAATGTTCCATTTAGACCGCATTTACCTGCGCGGCTTTAATGTTAAACACACCATGGTGCACGCCGGGCCGCAGTTTTTAAAATTATCCGACCACGCCGTGTTAAGCGCGACCTTACGCAAACTATGATGCAGTTTATTGCCGGCAATCAAATTCAATTACTGCGAAGCGGTGGCGAATACTTTCCGGCACTGATAACAGCCATACGCCTAGCCAAAATAGAAATCCACCTGCAAAGCTACATCTTCCAAGCCGACCAAACCGGGCTAGCCATAGGCCAAGCATTGATGGAAGCAGCCCAGCGCGGTGTCCGGGTGAATGTATTGTTAGACGGCTTTGGCAGCCAAAAATTGAGTTCGGCATTTGTTGCCAGCATGCGAGCGGCTGGGGTCAATGTGCTGTTTTATCGGGCGCGTATTTCCCCATGGTCCTTGCAAAAAAACCGCTTACGGCGCTTGCACAGCAAAATGGCGGTAATCGATGGCACCATCGTTTTTATTGGGGGCATCAACATCATAGACGACTACAACGTCCCCAACCCCAACAACGTGCCACCACGCGTCGACTACGCGGTGAAAATTGAGGGCGCGCTGCTGCCAAGGTTGCAGGCCAGCGTCGCTGACCTTTGGCAACGCGTTGCCTGGCTTAATTTACTAAAATTGCCCGCAGCAAAATCGCTTGCAAGGGCCTTACCCAGCCCCCATCCGGCCAACTTACTGGCCGCCTTTGTGCAACGTGACAACGTCTTACACCGGCATGACATAGAAACCGCTTACCTAGAAGCCATCAATAACGCCCACTCTGAAATCCTCATTGCCAACGCCTATTTTTTACCTGGCCATCGCTTTCGCAAAGCCTTAGTCGATGCGGCCAATCGCGGCGTAAAGGTAAGCTTGCTCTTGCAAGGACGGGTGGAGTATTTCTTAATGATGGCCACCCACGCGTTTTACAGTGAGTTTTTAAACAAAGGTATCGCCATCTACGAGTACCGCAAGAGTTTCATGCACAGCAAAGTGGCGGTGATAGACGGCACATGGGCCACCGTCGGCTCGTCCAACATCGATCCATTTAGCTTATTGCTGGCGCGCGAAGCCAATCTATTCATTTCCGATCCGGGGTTTGCCGGTGAACTGCGAACAGACATTCTGGCCAGCATTGCAGCCGGTGCCGTGCCCATCTTGGCACAACAGTGGCAAGCGGAAAATGCCTTTAAACGGGTGGCATCCAAGTTGGCCTTGGGTATGGTCAGGCTGTTCTTAGGGTTAATAGGCGAAAAAGACGAGTAGGGCATTTCGCGGCGAGGCGCCGTTCCTACAAAATCATGCAAGTAGGAATAAGGCTGCTGCAGGGCTTTTCGCGGCGGGGCGCCGCTCCTACAAAATACAAACCAACCGACAAGGATGTTTTTAGGTAGGAGCGGCGCCCCGCCGCGAAAAGATTTTGTCTGAGTGCTTAGGTCGGGCTAAAGCCCGACCTATAAATTTTGCGTTATTTAGTTACTTTGATCGGCACATACAAAGTGGCTTCACCACGTTGCACCAGCACCGCCACGGTTTTACCGGCTGCCACCGCGTTGATTTGCTTATTAAACTGCTCGACGCTTTGCGACTCGTTGTTATTCAGCCCTAAAATCACGTCACCGCGACGTATCCCGGCTTGCGCTGCGGCACCCACGCTTTCCACCACCAACAAACCGTTTTTACCGTTTAACTTTTTCTTTTGTTGCACGGTCAGTTCTTTCAAGGTCAAGCCTATCTTATTGGCTTCCACCTTGCCGTTGGGTTTGGTGCTTGGTGCGGCAGTTTCACTGCCGTCACTGGGCATTTCGCCGACACCAATATTGAGTGTTTTAACACTGCCTTTACGCAAGATTTCCACTGTGGCAATTTTGCCGGGTTTGGTTGCCCCTACGGCACGCGGCAAATCCGCCGACACCCCTATGGCTTTGCCATCAAACTTGGTGATCACGTCACCGGCTTCCAAGCCGCCTTTATCGGCCGGGCCGTTTTTCTCTACCCCGGCGACCAAGGCACCGTTGGTGTTTTTCATGGAGAAGGACTCCGCCAATTCTTTGGTGATTTCTTGTATGGCAATGCCCAACCAACCACGGGTAATTTTGCCGTTGGCTTTAAGTTGATTCGACACGTCTATCGCCACGTCGATGGGAATGGCGAAAGACAATCCCATGGAACCGCCACTGCGGCTGTATATTTGCGAATTGATGCCCACCACTTCACCGGCTAAATTAAACAAAGGGCCGCCTGAGTTACCTGGGTTAATGGCCACATCGGTTTGTATAAACGGCACAAAATTTTCTTGTGGTAAGGCACGGCCTTTAGCACTGACAATGCCGGCCGTCATGGTGTTTTCTAAACCAAAGGGTGAGCCGATGGCAGCCACCCACTCGCCTACTTTTAGTTTAGCCGAATCGCCTATTGTCACTTTAGGCAAACCGGTGGCATCGATTTTTAGCAAGGCCACGTCGGTGCGTTTATCCGCGCCTATGATTTTGGCTTTGAATTCGCGCTTGTCGGCCAATTTAACAATGACTTCATCGGCCTCATTGATCACGTGTGCGTTGGTTAACACGTACCCGTCGTTGCTGATGATAAAGCCAGATCCCAAAGATTGCGATTTGTAATCCGGTTGTGGCGCGCCACCTTGGCCCGGCATACCGGGCATTAGTGGAATGCCAAAGCGCTTGAAGAATTCCTGCATCTGCTCGTCGCCTTCCATGCCAGGGAAAGCGCCGACAGGGCCATTATTGTGCACACTTTGGGTGACGCTAATGTTCACCACTTCCGCACCGTGTTTTTCCGCTAAATCGGTAAAATCGGGTAACCCTTGCGCCTGAGCACTGCTAAACAAACAAAACGATAAAACTGCTAGCCAATTTTTTAACATTCATTTACCTCAAATAATCCATTAACCATTGAACGATGGCCCATCACATTTCAGGCCCAGCCATTTAGCTTTTTAATTGGGTTTCGATCCGCATTGTTCAAGAGGGCCATCCTCCGCATGCCGCAAAATATGCGCTTGGTATAGTCCCTGTTTAAGCTGATTATTAGCACTGTTGCTCATGGCAAAATAGCGTGCCGCATAGAAGCCAGCAAGCAAGCCCAACGCCGCACCCAACATGACGTAAAACTGATTGGCAAACAGGTAGTCGGCAAGCAGCGCGCCTAAAAGCAGGCTTAATAATGGCGCTACGTAAAGAAACCCTACCGAGCGCAATACCGCATTTTCATCCATGCCCACCACCACGGCATCGCCCACCTGAGCATGGATGGCATTGTGCGCGGTGAATTCATGTGGCTGCGATTTGACCATCTTGGACCAAGTCGCATTGCCGCAACCCCGCTTTTGCCCGCATATCCCGCAGGCAGTGCGCCGCTCTAAAACCAAGCTAGCGTGATTCTCATGGACGGCGGTGACGATGGCGTATTCTTCTATCATGACTGGGTTGTATTACTGTTTAATGAAAACGAAATTATAGCGAGCGCTACAATTATTTGACAAACACCACCGCATTGGCAATTTTAGCCACGGTCACTTCCGGCACTTCACCGACCACGGTAATTTGCAAATTGCCGGCGACATTGGCATAAAAACTGGTGTTGCCCACCAGGCTGCGACCTGTTCTTGGCTTAATGCCATTTTCCAATGGCTCGATAAAGAGCGATACCGAAGCCAGGCCGTCAGAGAAGATGATATGAGTGACCGGCCAGGTTTTACCTTTAACCGCACGCATCATTTGATCCACTTTGACAAAACCTTCTGGCAAGGATTTTAGGCGCCAATGTGAGCTATCTTGTTTGTCGGCAATAGTGTTGACGTCTTCCATGACGTAGGCTTTTTTGCCGTCTATTTTTGGTTTAAACCAATCCAGCTCCATGCTTTTAATTAGCGTGAGTTGAGTAAAAGCCATGCTATCAAGGGCTTCATTGCGGTTATTTAACATGACCGATTTGAGTAACAAGCTGTATTCGCTGTCTACCCAAAACTTGTAGCTGTAGCGTAGGTTGTCCTTGGATTCCAATAACAAGATTTGCGCTTGCCTATCGGCCACGCGCTCAATTTCACCTACTTTCAGGGTGTAATTGTCTTTAATGCTGTCCAAATCGGTGGGCAGAATCGCTGGGAACATGTTTTGCCCACGGCGTTTTTCGATGACGATTTTTTCGTTCTTAGGGTTATAAATAACCACGTCACCGCTTTGATTTAACACCTCACGCGGTGATCCATCTAACACCACGTTGCGAGCAAATTCATCATGGCCGTTGTAGATGTGTTTGATTTCTACCGACTTGGATTGCGCGCCAGTTTGGCAAACAAAAATACCTTGGTAGTTCAACACATGGGCGGCCACGGCCATTTTTTGTAGCGTTTGCCATTGATCGGTGCTGCCGGCATGGCCGCTGATACTGAGCATCAACAGCGCGACAAAGGATAATAAACGTTTAAACAACATCGCTAGCTTTCAATAAACCAATCATTAGTTAGGATAACTGGCCGGCTGAATGTAGTAAGAAGTTGATGATGGCGCGGAAGATTGGTGTGCCGTTAAGTATTCCGCAGGGATGAATTCTGCGCTTGTCTGAACGCCAGCTTCAGCCGTGGCCACGTTGGCATTCAAGCTAGGATCGGCCACCTGCGCTTGCAAGACCATGAAACCCACCACCAAAATAGCCGCAAACGAGGCCGCCATGGACCAAGCAATCTGCTGACCACCGGATTTGCTGGTATTGCCATCGGCTTTTGCGGCGGATTTTAACCAAGCTGCATTGGGGGCTAATACGGTCGGTTCCATGTCGATCTTAGCCATTAAATTGGCTTTAAAATCGGCACTTAAGGTTGGTGTGCCCCGCATCACGTCACCAATTAAATGGTAGCGGCTCCATGCCTCGGCGGCCGGGCTGTTAGCTTGCATGCTGGCCAGCAGATGCTCGGCATCGGCTAGCTCGATTTCGTTATCAGCTAATGCGGATAGTTGTTCTGTCATGATTTACTCCAAATACGTCTTGTTCTAAAAATTTCTTACCAGCGCTTGTTCTCTGGCGTGTTTTCTAATAAGGGTTTTAATTTCAAGGAAATGGTGTCGCGCGCTCTAAAAATACGCGAACGCACCGTGCCTATCGGGCAATTCATTACCGTGGCAATTTCTTCGTAGCTCAAGCCTTCAATTTCACGCAAGGTAATGGCCGTGCGCAATTCTTCAGGCAAGCCAGCCACCGTGTCGTTCACGGTTTGGGCAATTTGTTTGGTCATCATGGACGACTCGGGCGTTTCCATGGTGCGCAACTCGTCGCCGTCTTCAAAGTTTTCTGCGTCTTCTAACTCAATGCCAGTGCTAACACTAGGGCGGCGTTTTAATGACACCAAATAATTTTTCGCCGTGTTAATGCCGATGCGGTATAGCCAAGTGTAAAACGCACTGTCGCCACGGAAATTAGGCAGCGCGCGGTAGGCCTTAATGAAGGTGTCTTGCACGATGTCTTCAATCTCGGATTGATCGCGTACCATGCGCGATAGCAAACGGGCCAGCTTGCGTTGGTATTTGTCCACCAACATGGAGAACGCACGCTTATCACCGCGTTGCGCACGCAACACCAATTCGTGGTCTATCTCTCGATTTTCTAGGGATGTGTTGGCTACCAAGCTTAAATGTCCGTTAGGTTTAGTCTGCTGTGAGCTTTCGGCTGGACTGTGGGTGTCACTCAATTTTTTTTCGGTTTCGGCAGTATAACCTTGAGCAGCGACTTGTACTAAATTTAGTTGGGTATAATTGACCACTTCCGCAAAATGCATTTTTGTTCTCTCCCTATATTCCCTAGCAAACTACGCTGGTTAATTTATTTGGTTAATCCGTCATTTCTATTGCCTTTTATCAAGACAAAGCTACACTCTCAATAGTTCCAGCAAACACCATCGAATGTTTAACTTTCTCACGACATAACAAAACCCGTATGCAGCAATTTGATGTACTCATAATTGGTAGTGGCTTGGCCGGCTTAAGCACGGCCCTGCGCTTGGCTGAGCATAAAAAAGTGTGTTTAGTCAGCAAGCGCAGCATTAACGACACAGCCAGCGATTGGGCGCAAGGCGGCATTGCCGCGGTGCTAACCGATGACGATACAATAGAAAGCCATGTGCAAGACACGCTCAACGCCGGCGGCGGTTTGTGCGACGAAACGGTGACCAAGATGGTCGCCGAACAAGCCAAGGGCGCGGTGCAATGGTTGATAGACCAAGGCGTGGGCTTTACCCGCACGGCCAATGACCAAGGCTTTCACCTAACCCGTGAAGGCGGCCACAGCCACAGACGCATCATCCACGCGGCCGACACCACTGGCCACGCGGTGCAAACCACCTTGTCCGACAAAGTGAAGCAACACCCCAATATCAGCCTGCTGGAAAACCACATCGCGGTGGATTTAATCACCGCCAGAAAAATGTCCAGCAATGCTGCGCAACAACCGCCTGCATCGGATTATCACAGCGACGCCAACGCCTGCTTAGGTGCTTACGTGCTGGATAAAACCACAGGCAAGGTGATCACCATCGCCGCGCAAAACACCGTGTTGGCTACCGGCGGTGCCGGCAAAGTGTATTTATACACCACCAACCCAGACATCAGTACCGGCGACGGCATGGCCATGGCCTGGCGAGCAGGCTGCCGCGTGGCCAACATGGAATTCATCCAATTTCACCCCACCTGTTTATTTCACCCGCATGCCAAATCGTTTTTAATCAGCGAAGTGGTGCGCGGCGAAGGTGGCTTGCTTAAGCTGCCAGACGGCAGCCGCTTCATGCTGGAACACGACGAGCGGCTGGAACTGGCACCGCGTGATGTGGTGGCGCGAGCCATCGACTTTGAGATGAAAAAACGCGGTCTAGATTGCGTCTATTTGGACATCAGCGACAAACCCTTAAGCTTTATCGAAGCGCATTTTCCTAACATTTACCAACGCTGCTTAAGCTATGGCATAGACATCAGCAAAACGCCTATCCCGGTGGTGCCAGCGGCGCATTACAGTTGCGGCGGTGTCATGACCGATGACAGAGGCCGCACCGACATCAAGCACTTGTATGCCATAGGCGAAACTGCCTGCACCGGCTTGCACGGCGCCAACCGCTTGGCCAGCAACTCCCTATTGGAATGCTTGGTGTTTGGGCAAACGGCCGCCGCCGACATTTTAAGCCAAGCCAACAAAGCCTCGCCAAGCCTACCGGACTGGGACGAAAGCCGCGTAACCGACGCCGACGAAGAAGTGCTCATCACCCACACCTGGGAAGAATTGCGCCGCTTCATGTGGAATTACGTGGGCATCGTGCGCACCGACAAGCGCTTAAGTCGCGCCTTGCACCGCATCCACATGCTACGCGATGAAGTGGACGAGTTTTACAACAACTTTAAGATCAGCAACGACTTGATCGAACTGCGTAACCTACTGCAAGTGGCGCAACTCATTGTGGAAAGTGCCATTTCCCGCAAAGAAAGCCGCGGCCTGCATTTCAGTAAAGACCACCCGCAGACCGAAGCCGAACCCATCCCCACGGTGCTAGAACCGCTTAATTACGACAGCCTGCTGGAGCGCAAAGCAATTTAAGCTTTATTCAAATCAAAACCTACCACAGAGACACAAAGACACGGAGAACCCCCAATCAAACTTCTTCATGTTTAGATTTGTGTATTTGATTTTCTCTGCACCTCTGTGCCTCTGTGGTGAATAAGGTTTTACCAATGCTTTTAAAAGCTAGCTTTAATTGCAATCTACCGTATAATGCAGCCTCCCTATGCCAACCAATCAGCGTAGCGGTCCTTACCCTTAATCTTCTTGATTTTCAAATCATCCGAATGATTATTACCTTTGCCTACCTCGATTGGTGTTGCTCGTTTGTAATGGGTCGGCGATAGAAGCTCTGAATACGTCTTGCGTGCAACGCTACATAAATGCGCACCCATCCTTAATCAGCGCTTCGCTAACCCAAGCTGGAGCATCACTTTGAATACAGAAACAACACTCCTTAACTTTGATCAGTTAGGATTATCCGCAGCCATATTGCGCGCCATTAACGACGCCGGCTACACCACCCCAACCCCGATTCAGGCCAAAGCCATTCCGCAAGTATTAAGCGGTGGCGACTTATTGGCTGGTGCCCAAACCGGCACCGGCAAAACGGCCGGTTTCACCCTACCCATATTGCACATCTTGAGCCAAAAGCCGGCGGATCCTAGCAGCAAAGGCCGACCACGTTGCTTAATGCTAACGCCCACCCGTGAACTGGCGGCGCAAATTGAAGAATCCGTTAAGACTTACGGCAAATACTTACCCTTAAGCTCCACGGTGATTTTTGGTGGCGTGAACGCTAACCCACAAATTGCCCGATTAAAAAAACCACTGGATATTTTGGTCGCAACACCAGGGCGCTTGCTAGACCATGCCAACCAAAAAAATGTGGATTTATCCGGCGTGGAAATTTTAGTGTTAGACGAAGCCGACCGCATGTTAGACATGGGTTTCATACGCGACATTAAAAAAATACTTGCGATGCTGCCTAAAGCCAGACAAAACCTATTGTTCTCCGCCACCTTCTCAGACGAGATCAAGGGCTTGGCCGATGGCCTGTTGCATAACCCAGGGTTTGTTGAAGTGGCCCGTCGCAACACCGCTTCCGAAATGGTCGAACAAAGCGTGCACATGGTCGCGCAAAGCCATAAGCGCGAGCTGATGAGTTATTTAATTAAACAAAATGACTGGCAACAAGTGTTGGTGTTTACCCGCACTAAACACGGCGCCAATCGATTGGCAGAAAAGCTGGTAAAAGACGGTATACAAGCCGCCGCTATCCACGGCAACAAAAGCCAAGGGGCGCGCACCAAGGCATTGGCGCAATTTAAAGACGGCAGCATGCGCGTCTTGGTCGCTACCGACATCGCGGCCCGCGGTTTGGACATAGACCAATTGCCGCAAGTGGTTAACTTTGAATTGCCCAACGTGCCAGAGGATTACGTGCACCGCATAGGCCGTACCGGCCGTGCTGGCAGCAGTGGCGCCGCCGTGTCGCTGGTAGACCGTGAAGAGTTGAAGTTCTTAAAAGACATTGAAAAACTGATCAAGCGCGAGATACCCAAACTGCCAGTGGAAGGCTTTACGCCTAACCCCAACCCGGAACCGGAAGCACCGCGTGCGCCGCGCCAACCCCACGGCCGACCACCACGTGGCCACCAACGCAATGCCGGCAGCAGCAACCAAAACCAGCGGCCACGTGAAGCCAACCAAGCCGCCCCACGCGGCGAGGCTCGCCCGGCCAGCAATAAAATCATGTCGGAAGCCGCACGCCATCAGGCCATGCCACAACCGGCCTTGTTTTCACCTACCGTGCCGCAAAATAATGGCAGGCGCCATAACCCAAATGGTGGCCAGCCAAAACCTGGACTAGCCAACCGCGGCAAACCTAGCAGCCCGCATCGTAGCGGCGGACGTGGCCGATAAGGTGCATTTAGCCTTTTAGCAAAACCCAAAAATAGATTAAACTTCTATCCATTGAAATTTTACCCATTACCGATTTAGGACATCCCCATGCAAATTGCAATGAACACAGTGGTATCAATGACTTACGAACTAAAAGACGCCGATGGCAACGTGCTTGAATCCAGCACGGAACCGGTCGCTTACTTGCACGGCGGTTACGACAATATTTTCCCAAAAGTGGAAGAAGCCATGCACGGCAAAAACATCGGTGACGTGGTCATCGTTGACTTGCAACCGGTTGATGCGTTTGGCGAATACGATGAAGAATTGGTGCAAATTGAGCCAGCCAGCGCTTTCCCATCTAACGAACTCAAAGTGGGCATGCAGTTTGAAGGCGAAGACGAATCCGGCGAAGTGATTTTATACACCGTGACCGAGATTGCCGACGGCAAAGTCATTGTGGACGGCAACCACCCATGGGCTGGCGAACGAGTGGTATTCACCGCCACCATTAAAGACGTGCGAGCGGCCAATAAAGAAGAAATGAGCCACCAACACGTGCACGGTGCAGGCGGTCATCACCACTAGTTAGCGAATTAAATAAAAAAGGCGCTCTATCATGAGCGCCTTTTTTATGGCCGTTAAAATTCTAGGGACTGCTAAACTTAGCTTTACGACTTAATCATAGAACTACTAATCCAGCAACTCTTTAAGCTGATACAAAGCATCCAGCGCTTGCTTAGGCGTTAAATCATCAGCATGCAAGGCTTCCAACGCGCTAAGCGCAGGATGAACAGGCAATTCTGCGGCAGGTTCAGCGCTACTAAACAGTTCTGATTGGGAGCTGGCACTGGCCCCATTGCTTTGCTCCAGTTGCGCCAGCTTGCGCTTCGCCGCGGCCACCACCGATTTAGGAATGCCAGCCAATTGCGCTACTTGCAAGCCGTAGCTTTGGTTGGCCGCGCCCTCTTCCACTTTGTGCATAAACACGATGGATTTATTGGCCTCACTGCCGTGCTCCATGGCGTCCAAATGCACGTTAGCCGCTTGCTTGAATTCATCGACGATGCGGGTTAATTCAAAATAATGGGTGGCAAACAAGGTATAGCTGCGGTTTTTTTCCAGCAATTGCTTGGCCACCGCCCAAGCTAAACTCAAGCCATCAAAAGTCGATGTGCCGCGGCCTATCTCATCCAACAAGACCAAACTTTTGGCCGTGGCATTGTGCAAGATATTGGCTGTCTCGGTCATCTCCACCATGAAGGTAGAGCGGCCACCGGCCAAATCATCGGATGCGCCTATGCGCGTCATGATGCGATCAATTTCGCCTATTTTTGCCGAATTGGCCGGCACGTAACTGCCGCAGTGCGCCAACAAAACTATCAAGGCGGTCTGCCGCATAAAAGTTGATTTGCCGCCCATATTAGGCCCGGTGATCAGCAACAATTGCCTATAAGGATTAAGTAGCACATCGTTGGCAATAAACGGTTGACCGGCACTGGCTAGGGTGAGTTGCTCCACCACCGGATGGCGCCCAGCTTGTATGCTTAAGCCCGGCTCTAGGGTAAATTCCGGCGCCACGTAATGCAAGCTCTGCGCGCGCTCGGCAAAGCAACACAACACGTCCAGGCTAGCCACCGCCAGAGCATTAGCCTGCAAGCTAGCGATACTGGGCAACAAGGCTTCCAACACTTGCTCATAGAGCATTTTTTCGCGTGCCAAAGCCCGGTCATTGGCGCTTAGCACTTTATCTTCAAAGGCTTTTAATTCTGGGGTAATGAAGCGCTCGACATTTTTTAAAGTTTGCCGGCGACGGTATTCAGCCGGCGCCGTTTCCGCTTGGCTGCGGCTCATCTCGATGTAAAAGCCGTGCACGCTGTTGTATTCCACCTTGAGGTTGGCGATGCCGGTGCGGGCTTTTTCCGCCGCCTCAAATTGCAATAAAAATTCACCGTGGTTGCTTTGCAAATTGCGCAGCTCATCCAACTCGGCATCAAAACCATCGGCAATCACCCCACCATCACGCAGCACCACGCTAGGCTCAGGCTTAATTGCTTGCTGCAATAAATTAATGGCATCGCTTGGCGGCTGCATGTTTGTCTGCAGGCTTTGCAACAAAGGGCTGGCCAAACCTTGCAGCCCAGCTTGCAATGCCGGCAATGCCTGCAAGCTCAGCGTTAAACCCGACAAATCCCTCGGCCTAGCGGTTTTTAAGGCCACCCGCGCGGTGATACGCTCTATGTCCCCAACTGCTTTGAGTGCAAGGTTTAAATTTTGATAACGGTCACTAGTAATCAAGGCTGCCACCGCATCGTGGCGCGCACTCACCTGCGCCCTATCTTGCAACGGGTGATGCAGCCAGTGGCGCAACAAGCGCGCACCCATGGCCGTGTGCGTGGTGTTCAACAGGGAATAAAGCGTGGGGCTGGCCTCTCCTCGCAAGGTGAGGTCTATCTCTAGGTTGCGCCGCGTGGCCGCATCCAATTGAATGTAAGCACTGCTTTGCTCCACCGACAAGGCATTGATGTGCGGCAAGGT
>SXGU01261329.1_pt1 | contig 43207 bp, 26 predicted proteins | sample 3174531 | NCBI WGS metagenome assembly SXGU01 (sample SAMN11356863, study PRJNA531348) | freshwater metagenome | isolation source: freshwater sample F1-140 | place: China: Fuxian Lake, Yuxi | collected 2017-12-25 | reverse complement strand
GTTGAGCCGGGGTGATCATGGGGTCTGCGTAAAGGCCCCAAGCACTACCGCTCACGCAGGCCGGCGCCCACGTAAAACCAGATACTTACGTGTCGGGTTCTAGTTGGCGCCGCTGTCGAAGATGAACTGGCGTTCTACAGGTACGACCTACATGCCGACCCTCACCTATCGTCACGATGGCCCGGTCTGGCGCGCGGAGGCGGGCGCGGGGCATTCGCATGCGAGCAATCACTACCGCGACAGTTATCGCGGGTACTTCAACAATTCGCAGGCGCGACGTTCCGGCGTCACGGTGTCGTTCGACGACATCTTCTACCTGCGCCCGGGCCGCATCACGGTGACGGATACGGCGGGTGCGCCCGTCGATTTCTACAACCTCGCCAACTATGCGCTGACAACGGCGAGTAACGCCGAGCGTGAATCGGGTGATCTGCAGCGCACGGTCTACGCGAATCTGCGGCGCGATCTCGACGTGCGCGGAGTGCCGCTGGCGCTCAAGGGCGGCGTGGAAATGCGCCAGTCGGTCCGCGACAAGCGTGAATACAACCCCTCGTGGACGTTCGTCGGCGCGGACGGTCGGGCGAGCACGAACACGATCGGCAACGACGACAGCGCCGGGCCGGTGCTGGACGACAATTTCTCCACGCGCGTCGCGCCGTTCGGCTTCGGCAAGATCGGCTGGGTGAGCCAGGAGAAGTTGTGGGAGCTTTACCAGGCGCGCCCCAACTATTTTAGTCTCGATGCCAACGGCGCCTACCGCTCCCTCATCAGCCAGTCCAAGTTTGCGCAGGAGGTTATTTCCTCGGCGTACCTGCGCGGCGACACCGCGTTCTTCGAGCGCCGCCTGAAGTTCGTCGGCGGCCTGCGCGCCGAGCAGACGAACATCGCCGCCGAGGGCCCGCTGACCGATCCGACGCTCAACTTCCAGCGCGACGCGCAGGGAAATTTCATCCGGGCGACGCCGAACGGACGTCCGCTGCCGATCATCCCGACCACCGACACACTCGGTGTTTCGCGGCTGACGTTTCTGGATCGCGGCTATCAGGCGCGGAAGGAATACCTGCGGCTGTTTCCCAACCTCAACGCGAGCTTCAAGGTGCGCGACAACCTCATCGCGCGCGCCTCGTACTATCTCTCCGTCGGCCGGCCGGACTTCAACCAATACATGAACGGCCTCACGCTGCCGGACACCGATCTGCCGGTGACCACCGCCACGCGGATCTCGGTCAACAACGTCGGCATCAAGGCCTGGAGTGCGAAAACGGCCAAAGTGCGGTTCGAGTATTATTTCGATCGGGTCGGGCAGGTGTCGCTCGGCGCCTTCCAGCGCGATTTTAAGAACTTCTTTGGCAGCGTCGTGTTTCCGGCGACGCCGGAATTCCTCGAGTTGTACGACCTCGATCCGGCGGTTTACGGCCGCTACGAGGTGTCGACGAATTACAACCTTCAGACCACGGTGCGGATGACGGGCCTGGAGTTCGACTACAAGCAGGCGCTGACGTTGCTGCCGCCGTGGGCCAGGGGCGTGCAGGTGTTTGCGAATGCGAGCGCGCAGCGGGCGACCGGCGATGGCGCGGATAATTTTTCGGGCTACATTCCGCGCAGCGGCAGCTGGGGCATCAGCCTTTCGCGTCCGAAATTCAACGTGAAGCTCAACTGGAACTATCGCGGTCGGCAACGGCGCGGCGTGGTCACCGGCCGCGGCATCGAGCCGGGCACCTACAACTGGGGATCGAAGCGGCTCTTTCGCGACGTCTACGCCGATTATGCGTTGCGCAAGAACATCGCGGTGTTCGCCAGCCTGCGCAATGTCGGCGACGCCACGGAGGATTTTGAGATCGCCGGGCCGAGCACCCCGCCGCACGCGCAGTTCCGCCAGCGCCAGGACTACGGTTCCGCGTGGATCCTCGGGCTGAAGGGGACGTTTTAGCCCGCCCTCTTCGCAGCGCGGCACAGGGGCGCAACCAAAAGAGCATTGATGAACCGCAGAGACAGGGCCCTTTCGGCCGCGCTCCGGATGGAAACAGGCGATGGCCACCGCCGTGCTCACACCGGAGTAGCGACCTCATTACGCGCATACCGCTCGCGGGAAAATTAACAATTCACGGCCTGACCCTCTGGATCGGTTCTCCGAACGTCGCGCGAATATACGCCAGGGCAGCGCGGCGCTGGCCGGGGCTGAGGATCGCGCCGAAGGCCGGCATCGCCTTCGCCTCGTTGCCCTTGTCGATCACCGCGAGCAACTCGGCGTCGGGCTTGGCGAGACGGCTCTGGTCGTCGACGAAGTTGGCCGCGCCGCCGACGATGCCGCGGCCATCCGGTTGGTGGCAGCCGACGCAGAACATGCGGTAGATTCTTTCCCCGGCCCCAATCAACGCCGTGGGTGACGTGACGTCGGCGATGGCCTCCTTGGCGCCGAGCGCGGTCTCCTCGGGCCGGGGCAGGCGCGTGGTGCCGCCGACGGTGCGCTCACCATTGAGCAGGCGGTTGACGGTATAGTAGCCGAGTGGATTCGCGAGCGGCTCGCCCTCGGACGTACGGAGGGTCGGGACCGACAGCTCGTAGATGAAACCGGGCAGCAGTTCGCCGAGCACGAGTTCGGCGCTGCGTCCGTCGTCGGCGGCGAGCACCTGCGTGACCGCCACGCGTGCCTCGTCGATCCACGGCGAACCATACTTCACGTGATAGTAGTAGCGGAAGCGGTTCAGCTCGTAGCTTGCGGGATTGGCGATCGTCGCGGCGCTGAGCGGACGCGTGAAGGTGAGCCGGAAGCCGCGGGCGGTGAGTTTCATCTCGCGGACTTCGAGGGCGGCGCGGCCGTCCCAACGCACGCGTTGGAGTCCGTCCTCGCCCGCACCCCACCCGGCGGTGGCGGCGAGATACAGGCTGCCATCGGGCGCGAAGACGGCGCGGGTGGCACCGGCCTTGAGCTTGTCGCCGGTGACATAGCCGGGCGTTTCGTTGCGGCCGAGAAACGGAAAACACGCGCCCTGCCAGGCGCCGGCGATTTTCTCGAGCGACGCCCGGGCGACGAAGCGGCTGTAATCGCCGACGAAGACCTGTCCGGCGTACGGGCCGAATTTTCCGCCGGTGGTATCCCAGACGGGTTCGCCCGGCGAGTTGCCCATCGGCCCGTGGGGAAAGACGACGGCGGGGGTCTTGAGTCGCTGCCAGAGTTTTTCGGTCGAGAGCGCGGCGGGATCGAAACCCGGCTCCCAGAGCAGGCTCGCGGCGTGGCCGTGAAAATCGCCGCGCTCAACGTGGAGCAGTCCGGTGGACGGTTTGTAGTCGCCCTGATTGTCGGTGACGAAGAGGTCGCCGTCCGGGCTGACCGCCATGCCGTTGGTCTGTCGGAAGCCATTCGCAAAAGGTTCGAACAGGCCCTCGCGGGTGATCCGCACCACCCAGCCGCGCCACGGTGTCTCGGAGCGGTGCCCCGAAGGTTCGAGGACCGCTTCGTAGTTGCGCTGGCCGCGCACAGGAAGTTTTGGATACGCCGCCTTGTGTTCGGCGCTGCTCGACACGGTGGAGTCGAGCGAGGGCGAGCCGTAGAAATTGCCGGCGCGGTCGCGGCAGAGTCCGAAGAAAAACTCGTGGTAGTTCTGGGAGAGGCCCCATTTGGCTCCGAGTGCGTCGAAAGTGTCGGCCTGGCCGTCGCCATCGGTATCGGTGGCGCGCAGGAGTTCGGGCCGGTGGGCGACGTAGACGACGCGTTCGGATTCGGCGACGAGGCCCATGGGTTCATCAAGTCCGCGGGTGAAGCGGCGCCAGGTGGCGGGATCGCGCGGCGCGGCGCCATCGCGGCGAATCCAGATTTCACCACCGCGGGTGGCGACCACGAGCGCGCCCGATGGCGTGAAGGTGACCGCCGAGATGCCGCCGCGGAGTTCGGCCGGGTAGGGGACGTTTTCGATCAGATAGCCGGCGCGGAGGGAGGTCGCGACGAAGGCGATCGCGGCAAGTGCCAAGGTGGAGAGCGGGCCATGGAGGCGGGGTGCCCTCACCCCGCGGGAGTTGGATGGCGCATGCCGTATCTCGCGGGGTGGGGGCACCCCGCCTCCATCGGAGCTGACCTCTTCCGTCGGGTACACGTTCGGATGCCAGGGGTGAAATTTAGGGCGGTGGCGGAGAGCCGCAGCCAACGGGACCGCGGGTTTCATCTCGCTTCCTTCGCGAACACGATTTCGAGCATGAACGTGCCGCCGGGTTCGCGGGCCAGCCGGGCGGGTGGGCGGCCGGCGGTGACGTGCCACCACGTGGTGTCGGTGCCGCCCGCGCAGGTGAAGCGGCGGATGAGCCCAGTGCCGTCGGCGCGGGCGCGGATCTCCTCGCGCACGGGCGCGCCGTCGACCGTGTAGCGAAATTCAATCGCGGCGGCGTGCAACGCGTAGCCGGTGAACTCGACCACCGGCACGCGCGCGGGATCGCCGCGGCGGAGCGGCGCGACTCCGGTCTCCTGATACACGAGGGGGCCGGGCGGTTTGGCGGCGCTGATGAATTTGCCCGGGCCCGGCCGGGTGGAAGTCAGATCAAGAAAACCGCCCGTCCACGCGTAGCTCACCCCGCCGCGCACGGGATCGAAGCAAAAGTTGAGGCCGCCGGGCAGGCCGATGGCGAAGCTGCTCGGCGCCGCGTCGTGGGGCAGGAAGAGGCGCTCGATTTGGATTTCAGCGCGGGCGGAGGCGACGAGGAGAATGAGCGCGAACCATGGTTTCATTTCCGTTTCGTGATGAACACAAACGCGCCGAGCTTCGACGCGGTGAGGATGTCGGGGATCTTGTCGCCGTTCACGTCGACGGCGACCACCTGCGTGCCGAGGGCCGAGGCGTCGTCGATCAACTGCGGAATGAACTTGGCGCCGCCGGGCGCGTTCCGGTCGCGGCGGAGCAGGAACGCGTAGTTGACGGGTGTCGCCATCGGCTCGACGTCGCCCTTCGGGCCGTGCGCCCAGCGCCGCTTGCCGGTGATCACCTCGGGCAGTCCGTCGCCGTCGAGGTCGGCGAGCGCGAGCGCGTGCGGCTGGGAGAACGCCACGCCGAATTTCGCCTCCTCCTCGCGCGTGCCCATCATCTTGTGTTCGACGAAACCGATCCCGCCGCCCGCGGCGCGCGTCTGTTCAAACCACGAGAGGCCCCAGCCGTGGGCGTTTTTGGCGGTGACGACATCGTTGCGTCCGTCGCCGTTGACATCGGTAATGAGAATCTGCGCGCCGCCGCGGTCGTCGCTGAAAACAAACGGATGCTTCTGCCACAGCGTGCCGGCGGGTGCGCCCTTGGGCGGCTGTTCCCACCAGCCTTCGTTGAGCACGAGGTCGTTGCGGCCGTCGCCGTTGATGTCGCCGATGCCCTCGCCGTGGTAGTAGTGGTTGAATTCGGCCTTCTCGGTGATCGGGATGAAGCGCCACGGCTTCGTGGGCTCGGCCCAGTTGGGTTGGTACCAGCCCCATTGCTTCACCTTGTCGGCGGCGACCGTGCCGGAGATCGAGACGATCTCCGGTTTGCCGTCGCCATCGACGTCCTCGAAGAGCGGAGCTTCGCCAAAAACACGGGGCGAGACGAGGTGCTTTTTCCAGCGGGCGTCGGGCTGGCGGGCGGCGCTGGCGCCGGGATTCTCGAACCAATGGGCCTCGTGAAACAGCACTCTTCCGAGCACGAGGATATCGGGCCGCCCGTCGCCGTTGAAATCGTGGACGAAGGAGAACATCGAGTTCGTGGGCTTTTCTTCCAGCGGCTGCGGGACGGGTTCGAAGAAGGTGTGCCGCGTCTTGAAATCGGGACCCGCGTACCAGAACGGGCCGGCGACGATGTCCAGCTTGCCATCGCCGTCGAGGTCGGCGGCGTTGATTCCATCGCACCAATATTCGCCGGTGAGGGTGATTTTCTGAAATGAGATCTCGCGCGGGGCGGCGGCGACGGCGGTAACGGCCGCGGCGAACGCGAGGGCGGGAAACAAGGTGCGGCTTATCGTCATAGGGTTATTTCGGTCTGCGTTGGGCCAGACGCGGCGGGAGAAGCAAAGCTGCGGGCGGGGACGGCAGGCAAGGGCGAAGACGGAGACCGGAAATCTCCGTGGTGAAATTCGTCTCCCTCCGCCAAGGCGGGGAGGCAATAAGATGCGGGGCAAGAAATGAGAACTGGGTTGCGAGCGATTTCATCTTTTACCTCCCATCTTTTTGCCTCCCGGCCCTCGCCGTGAGCACGCTGATTTCGATTCTCTGCGCGCTTTGCCTGACAATCCAAACGTAGAGACCGACATGTTTGTCTAAATGCTCTGAACGGAGTTTTAACGCGGAGCTCGCGGAGGGCGCGGAGAATGAGATTTTCTCCTCCGCGTTCTCCGCGTTGCAAAATTCAGGTGCGGCGCGGGGATTGGAAATTTTTCGGTCGAAAAGTTTTCTGTCGGGAGTGTCCGGTTCAAAAGGCCGGGAAGACAGAAAAATTAAGGACAAAAAAGTTTCAGCGCATGGGCCTCGCGGCGGCGCAGCTTCTTTTTCCCGGCGCAGTCCGGGAGAAAGTCCGCCCTGCTCTATCTGAGTTTGTGGTTTTGCCGCAGGCATTTTCCCGCCACGGTATTTGCACAGAAGGCAACCAAGAGAACGAAGAGTCGTTCGTCTCCGCTTTCTTCGTTTGCTTCGTTGCCTTCTGTGCAAAGGATTGGAGTTCCGGTTTGGTTGCGGCGGCGCTGCGCTGCGCTCGCTGCGGTGCTGTCTCTGAAAATGCCCGCAGGCTGCGGCGATCCTTTTCGAACCATTTACCGCTGATTTCGCGGCTTTCGCTTGGGCCCAAACCACCAATCCCTTGGGCAAAAGGGCCGCGTCCGTGGCTTGCGTCCGCTGTCGCGGTGGGCGAGGGTCGGCCCGCGTATGAAAACACCCCGCTGGCCGTCGCGTCGCACCTTCCTTGGAAACCTGTCGGCCGGCGCGGCGGCGCTGCTGCTCACGCGGCGCGCGGACGCCCAGGGCGCGCCGCCGGCGAAGAAGCTCGGCATCGCGTTGTGCGGGCTCGGTGGCTACGCGACCGGCCAGCTCAAGCCGGCGCTGAAGCTCACCCAGCACGTCGAGTTGCGCGGGGTCGTCACCGGTTCGCGCGAGAAAGGCCAGGCGTGGGCGAAGGAGTTCGGGTTTCCCGAGAAAAGTATCTACAACTACGCCACGATGTCGCGGCTGGTCGACAATCCGGAGATCGACATCGTCTATGTCGTCACGCCCAACTCACTGCATCCCGAGCATACCATCGCGGCGGCGTGGGCGGGCAAACACGTGATCAGTGAGAAGCCGATGGCGAACAGCGTCGCGGACTGTAACGCGATGCTCACGGCGTGCCGGGTGAACAAGGTGAAGCTGTCGATCGGCTACCGGCTGCAGTTCGAGCCGCACTACGTCGAGCTCAAGCGGCTGGCGCGAGACAAGGAATTCGGGCCGTTCCTGAAGATGACCGGCGGACTGGCGTTTACGGTCAACCGCCGCGTCTGGCGCGTGGAAAAGGCGATGGCGGGCGGCGGGCCGCTGATGGACATCGGAATTTATTGCATTCAGGCGGCGGGCATGGCGGCGGACACGACGGGTACGGCGCAACCGGTCTTTGCGCCCGTCGCGGTCACGGCGAGGGAGCATCCCAAGACGCGGCCGGATTTTTTCCGCGACGTCGAGGAAGGGATCGATTGGACGATGGAATATGCCAACGGGGCGAAGGCGGAGTTTTCGACAAGTTACAATGCCAGCGGGGATCGCTTCCGGGCCGAGGCGGCCAAAGGTTGGATCGAATTTGCGCCGGCCTTTCAGTATGGCGCGCTGAAAGTGGCGACCAACCAGGGTCCGCTGGGCCTGGTGGTGCCGCCGAGCCAGCAGGCGGTGCAGATCGATGATTTCGCGAGGTGCGTGCGCGAGCACCGCGAGTCGCCGGTGTCGGGCGAGATGGGCCGGCGCGACATGGTGATCATCGAGGCGATCTACAAATCCGCCGCGCAGGGCGGGAAGCGGGTCGAGGTGAAGATCTAGCTCGGACAGTTCGCACGGCGGCGACGGCAATCCGGCCTCCGGCGGGCAAGCTTGGTCGTTGCCTCAAAAGACGAAACGCCCGTCGTCGTCCCGATTTTGCGGCGCGCAAGTCCACGGACAACACGGCCCTGGTCCGGGCAGAGGCAAAAAGATGGCGGGCAAAAAATACAAACCTCGTTGCCGTTGATTCCATCTTTTACCCGCCATTTTTTTGCCAACGGCTTGTCTGCTCAAATTTCCGTGACCCTCGCCCAAAATTTCACTCGGGGCCGCCGCGTAGGGAAACTCAGGCCGTTTCTTCAATCGCGGCGCCCTCCGAAAGACCTTTTCGACGCCCTCTCACTGCGAAGAACGCGGCTGACTTCGGGGAAACATTCGGCCGGTTTGGGCGTCTAACGCCACCGTATGAGCACCAAATTCTGCCGGTTTCATGCCTTGGCCCCTGGAATCGCCCTTTTGATTTTCTCCGCGGCGGGGAGTTTCGCGGCGAATGCCATCCCCGACGCGCCGACGGTCCCGCCGGCGCCGGTCGTCGACCGACCGCTGGATCCCGCCTTGGCCGACACGCCGGGCGAGCAGCCTTCGACCCTGCATCAATGGGTGCCAGGACACTGGCGCTGGCTGGAAGGAGCTTATGTCTGGGAGGCCGGTCGGTGGGATACGCCGCCGGCCGCCAATGTCGTCTGGCATCAGCCCAAGTGGGAGCGGCAGGCCAACGGCTACGTCTTGCGCGAGGGTTATTGGGATGAAGCTCCGCCGATGCGGACGACCGTGGTCCAGGCTCCGCAGCCGCAGGCGGCCCCACCGGAGATTGTGGTGATGGCGCCGCCTCCGCCGCAGCAGCGGGAAGTGATCTATGAGCGGCCATCGCCGTTGCATGTCTGGATCGGCGGCCATTGGTCGTGGCACCTTGGCAAACACGTCTGGGTTTCGGGCCGCTGGTCCACGGCCCCGCGACAACGCGCGATCTGGGTGGCACCTCGCTGGGAGCAGCGCGGCAAACGGTACGTTCTGATTGAGGGTTATTGGAGTGACGCTGCGGTAGTGATGGCTCCGCCGCCGCCGCCGCAAGTGGTGATGGCGCCGTCGCCCGGACCGCAGATCGTGGTGATGACGGCGCCGCCGTCGCCGCGATATGAAGTCGTCTATAGCCGGCCAGGGCCGGGCTACGTGTGGATCAACGGCTACTGGGCCTGGCGCGGCAACCGGCATGTGTGGATTGCGGGTCACTACGAACAGCCGCCGCGCGGACATCGTTCATGGATCGAGCCGCGCTGGGAGCGGCGGGGCGGCAACCATATCTTCATCGAGGGCCGCTGGGGAAATTGACCGGCGCGAGCCGGCATGCCGCACCCACTACTCGGTTTTCGCCTTGGGCCGACCGCCGAGGGTCGGTGGCTTCGTCGCGGGCTGCGGCGAACTCCCGTTCCGTTTCGATCCAGACGAGAAACCACGAATGGGCACAAATAAACACGAATGAAATCAGATGGAATTTTGGGTGATCAAGAATTCACCGGAAGGTGACCAGCGGTTCGATTCCTTCGGTTGCGGTATCCGCGTTGGAAAATAATCCGTCGTAGCCGGGCGGGCGGGCGCGGCGTCACTGGTGGGTGCCATGACATTCCTGCATCGCCGGGGTCTCGCGTTGTTCACCGCATTTGCCGCCTGGGGCGCCGTCACGGCCCCGGCGGCGGTCGAGTCCACCGAGGTGGCGCGGCGTCTGCAGGCCATGTCGCCCGCGCATCCCCGGCTTTTCCTGGCCGCCGGCGCGGAAACCAGGCTCCGGCAGCAGATCGCCGCCAATCCGGTGATGACACGGATTCAGGCCGAACTCCTGCGCGACGCGGATCGCGAGCTGGCGAGCCGGCCGGTCGAGCACGTGAAGATCGGGCGCCGCTTGCTCGACAAATCCCGCACCGCCCTCTCGCGGGTGCTGCATCTCGGACTCGCCTGGCGGCTGACGGGGGAGAAGAAATATCTCGACCGCGCGCGGGCGGAACTGGTGGCGGTGGCTCAATTCCCCGATTGGAACCCGAGCCACTTCCTCGACGTGGCGGAGATGACGGCGGCGGTCGGCGTGGGCTATGACTGGCTGTATTCGGAACTCGATGACGCTACCCGCAGGCTGCTGCGCGCCGCGATGGTGGAGAAAGGGTTGAACGCGAGTCTCAAGAGCAACTCCTGGACGAAATCGAAGAACAACTGGAACCAGGTGTGCAACGGCGGCATCACCGTTGGCGCACTGGCGATCGCGGAGAGCGAACCCGCCCTCGCGGCGCAACTGATCGCCCGCGCCGTCAACACCGTGCCGGTCTCGATGCACGAGTACGTGCCCGATGGCGCGTATCCCGAGGGCCCGGGCTATTGGGGTTATGGCACCACGTACAATGTGATCCTGATCTCGGCGCTACAGTCCGCGCTCGGCACGGATTTCGGACTCTCGCAGCAGCCCGGCTTCCTGGCTACCGCCGACTATTACCTGCATGTGACCGGACCGTCGGGCTTGTACTTTAACTACAGCGATTGTGGCCGCGGCGGCCAGGGCGTGTCGCCGGCGATGTTCTGGTTCGCGGCCCAGCGCAACGAACCGTACCTGCTGTGGAGCGAATGGGCGAAACTCGCGCCGCCGGATGAACGCGAGCGGCGTGCCGGACGGGGCGGCCGGGAGCGCACGGCGCCGATGTTGCTGCTGTGGATGTCGCCAAACCAAGCCCAGCCCACCCGGCCGATCGCGCTCTCGTGGACGGCGCAGGGACCGAATCCGGTGGCGTTTCACCGGAGCAGTTGGGACGCCGCGGCGAGTTTTGTGGCCATCAAGGGTGGATCGCCGGGTCTGAATCATGCGCACATGGACGTCGGCGCGTTTGTGATGGATGCCGATGGTGTGCGTTGGGCGGATGATCTCGGGTCACAAGAATACAATTCACTCGAGTCGAAGGGCGTGAACTTGTGGGGAAAAACCCAGGACGCCCAGCGCTGGACGATTTTCCGGCTCGGCACCTCGAGTCACAACGTGCTGATGGTCGACGGACAGATGCAGCGGGTGGCCGGCGACGCGCGAATCGTGGTGGCGAAATCAGGTCGGACGGTGGTCGACACCGGCGCGATCTATCAAGGTCAGCTCGCGCGGGCGCGACGCGGCGTGGTGCTGCAGGCGGATCGCACGGTGCGCGTCCAGGATGAATTTACGACGCTGGGCAAGGCCACGGCCGTACGCTGGGCAATGGTGACGCATGCCGACGTCAACGTGGAGGGCCCCGGCCGGGCGACGCTGACGCAGGCGGGAAAGAAGCTGGGCTTCCGCGTGCTCGAGCCGGCGGATGCGGGCTTGAAGATTTATCCGACGGACCCGCCGCCCTCGGATCTCGATGCCGGCAACAAAGGCACGCGGATGATCGGGTTCGAAGTGCAGGTGCCCGCGGGAAAATCGCAGCGGTTGGTGGTGCAACTCGTGCCGCAGAGTACGACGGCGGCCGCGACGGCGATCGCGCCGTTGGCGGAGTGGTGATCGTGGCAAATCGATCGATGCAGCCGGGCTCGCTGAGCCGTAACGATTCAGTCCGAGGTGGAGCCCGTTGTCCCCAACGGGCTGATTTGAGAGCGTACGGATCAAAACCCGATGAGGACATCGGGTTCCACCTTTCAGTGGTTTCGTTTTCAGCGGTAAAACGCACATCGACTGAATGGAGACGGCTGAGCCTGGAGGCGCGCCGGTTCGTCTTATTTCAGCCGGTAGCGTCCGGCGTGTTTCGTGCCTTCGAGCGCCACGATTCCAGCCGCCAGCAGCGGGTTGAGTAAATCAAGCGCACCCTGTTTCGACACGTCCAGCGCGGCCCACAGCGCGGCGGGCGCCAGCGGGCCGCGTTCGCGCAGGAGAAGGAGCAGTTGTTCCTGCCGGGGACGCAGCACCAGCTTGCGCCGGCGCTTCGTGGCCGCGAGATCCTGCATCCGCAGCCACACGCGCTCCAGCGTCGCCTCCAATCCTTCCGCCGCGTATTCCAGCCACGCCGTCAGGTCGCCGCCGCCCCGCTCCACCCCTCCAATGCGGCGTAGTAGCGCGGGCGGTCCTCCCAGTAAAATTCATCCACCGAGAAAACGTGATGAGAGTCGAACCCGCGCCGATACAACTCCCACAGGGCGAGGGCGCGGCCCGTGCGTCCGTTGCCATCAGCAAACGGATGGGTCGCCTGAAAGCGGTAGTGCAGCACCGCCGAGCTGAGCACCGGTCGCGAAAGGCAAGTGAAAGTCAAGCTGGGTCAGGTGTAAGTCAAGTTGCGGCGGGGAAAGTCCGGGTCGATTAAGCGTGCGTCGAGTTATCGTTCAGGCGGGCCGGACCCGGGCGGAAAATAAACGCGGAGGACGCGGAGCGCGCGGAGGCGCCGGGACTTCCCCACAAGCGAGGTCGTCAGGCCAGCTCGCGCTTGCCGTGGGCGGCGGCCTGTTCGACGCCGAGTACCAGTGCACTTTCGACCATCACCCGTACCACCGCATTGCAGCCGTGAAAGCGCAGCTTCTTGAGCGCCAACTCGCCGTGCTGTTCGATTAACGGAGCGATGAGGGCATTCGCGAAAGAGCTGTTGACGTTTCTCACGCCGCTGAAATCCAGCACGATCTCGGCATAAGCGTGATAGAACGGATCGATGTGCTGCAGGCGGTAGGCCGCCGCCAAGGCACCTTCTGCGAGAAAGGTGCCGAGGTCTTTGGCGAGATTGAGCTCCAGGTTCATTGGAAAAGGTCGTCGAATCGATGATCGGGTTGCAGCAACCCTAATCCCTTTTTCGAACTTTGCAGAATTTCCTGCAGATTGCCGAGTCTTTGTTTGGGGAGCTGCAGCGAACAGACTGTACCGGCATACGTTTCCAAAAGATTTAGCTCCGTGGGCAGGCGTCGTCGTTCCAAGTGGTTGTGCTGATAGAATCCCGTGCCGCTGAGCAGGGTGAACATGCCAGCGGCGTGTTTGGCGATTTCCTTGAGCATCGAAAGGCCCACCCCGGCATTGACGGACGCACCCCAGGCCGACGGGAGGTGGGTTTTCGATGAGGCCTTGGGTTGCAGCGCCGTTCGCACCGCATCGAGGTGGCTCATGGCTGGATCCCAGAACGGCGGATTATTTTCGGCAAAACTCTGCCGGATGCCGATCCCGCAATCGGCCACCGCCAGACCCACGAGACCGCTTTGCGGATAGACTTGGGCGGCGACATAGCCCGGACCTCGGGCGTGCTGAATGACATTGTTGATCAACTCCGAGGTGGCGTATTCCACCATATCGAAAGGTCCGGCGATTTCAGGATCGTCGCCGTCCGCCAATTCCGCGAACACGCAGCGGGCGAGGGCAGTGCAGAGTTCTTGCACGCCACGCTGCGTTCCGGCGTCGACCCGGCACAGCGGCACGAAGCGGCCGCTGGAAGGGTGGCGCACAAAAAACTCGGGCAGCTCGACGCCGCTGAGCCGGAAAAAATCCATGCGCTGCAGGTAACCGAACGCCGGGCACGTCTCGGCATTTAGAAAAGTCACCGACCGTTTCGCGCGCATCCAGCCATGCACCGTTGCGAGGAGGGAGGCCAGCGCCGCCGGCACGTAAAACTGCACATCCTGAAAATCGAGTTCGATTCGGCCGTCATCCTGACGGGCGGTGAACGCCAGGCCGGACAGGAAATCGCTGAGCGAGTCGTCGTAGACGGTGGATGGCAGACGAAGCATGGCCATGGCAAACAGACTACGACCTGATGGGTGATCGGCCAGCGGCAATTCACGTGGTAGGAAAGGTTGCAGCGGTGATCGCGCGTTCGCACATGGGGGAGGGGCGCGTTGGGTGAGTCCACCAATCCGTATTTGTCACGGAAAACGCGGAGTCCTCTCGCTCACAACCGCGCTTGCGCCGCGCCGCGCGCGGCCCTACGCACTGGGGAGTTCAGAGAAAACTCCTTCGACTCCTGACGAACTAAACCAACTTCATCTAATCTATTTCGCGTAGCTTCGGCTGCTGTCCGCATCGAAACCTAGGAAATTTCGAGGACTCAAGAAACCGCGCTCGACGTGCGCCCCGACTGGGGGCGCATCGAAAGCGTCTTCTTGTGGGCTCTCCTAGGTGCCTGATGCGGGACGTAAGTAGGTGCGTCCCTTTTTCGTTTTCGGGCACCAAGGATGAGTCCACGGAGGACTCCCGCAGACACTGGCTTGAACAACACGCGACTGTTCACGCCCGTGCCCCGAATCTTCCGTGATTTCGCCCGCGCCCTGCCGACTGCGCAGTGCGCAACCCGTCCTCACAACCGCTCCGCGGAGGACTGCGCATGAGCGATCTGCGCACCGGCAGTCAGCTCTTCATCGTCGATAACAGCGACGCCGATTGGAAAGTCCGTTCCTACCTCTCGGACTGGTGCTCGCTTTCCAGCGCCATCGACATTGCGACCGGCTATTTCGAAATCGGCGCACTACTCGCGCTCGACGGCAAATGGCGGGACGTGGACACGATCCGCATCCTCATGGGCGACGAGGTCTCGATGCGGACCAAGAATGCCTTCGTCGCCGGGCTCGCCAAGATTACCGCGCAGCTCGATGAAAGCGTCGAAGCCGAAAAGGCGCAGAACGATTTTCTCGCGGGGGTTCCCGCCATCGTTGAGGGCATCCGGTCGAAGAAAATCCACTGCAAGGTCTATCGCAAAGACAAGTTTCACGCCAAAGCCTACCTTACTCACGGACGCGCCGCCGTCGTCGGCTCGTTCGCCCTTGTCGGCTCCTCCAATTTCACGTTCCCCGGGCTCGTCGATAACATCGAGCTTAACGTTCAGATTCGTGGCCCCGAGGTCGCACTGTTGCAGGAATGGTATGAGCGCTACTGGCTAGAAGCGGAGGACGTCACTCCCGACATCCTGCGCACGCTGGAGCGGCACGTCTGCGACTACACGCCGTTCGAAGTTTACGCGAAAGCGCTGCACCAGCTTTTCACGCGTCACGAGCTGACTGCCAACGAGTGGGAGAAAACGCAGTCCGCCCTTCACCCGGTCCTCGACCAATACCAGCTCGACGGTTACCGCTCACTGATCGGTATTGCGCGTCAGCATGGCGGCGCGCTGCTCTGCGACGGTGTCGGTCTCGGCAAGACCTTCGTGGGCCTGATGCTCATCGAGCGGCTCGTGATGTTTGAGAAGAAGCGCGTCGTGCTGCTCGTGCCCAAGTCCGGCCGTGAATCCGTCTGGGAACGTAATATTCGCCGCTACCTCCCGCACCTCCTCAACGGGTTTCTCTCATTCAAGGTTTACAACCACACCGATTTGATGCGTGGGGTCAGTGCCGACGGCCGCGATTTTCCGGATGAATTTCGTCAGCTCAAAAATCAGGCCGACGTCATCCTCGTCGACGAGGCGCACCACTTTAGAAATCGCGGCCTGCGTCCCGAGTCCGGCGGCTCGCGGTACTGGAACCTCTACGATCTTTGCGAAGGCAAGCAGGTGTTCCTGCTCACCGCGACACCGGTCAACAACCACCTCACCGATTTTCAGCATCTCATCGAGTTGTTCTCTCGCGTGGATCGACCGGCGGCATTCGCCGGCGCCCCGCTTGGCATCCACTCGCTGCCGGGTCACTTCAAAACCCTCGAAAAACAGCTCGCTACGATCGTCAGCGGTGCGGGGCTGGGCGAACTCTTCGACGCCAACCAGGTCGAGGCTGAACAGGTTCTCTTCAACGACCGACTCTTCCGCGAACTCGTCGTTCAGCGCAGCCGCGCCTTCGTCAAGCAGAGCCAATTGCAGCAGGGCGCGAAGGAGGCACAGTTTCCCGTCAAAGAGCCGCCGCGGGTCGCTGGCTATTCCGTGGCCAAGACCTACGGCCACATCCTCGGTCGTATCGAGGTGGCATTCGCCAGGGAGAAGCCGCTCTTCGCTTTAGCTCCATATTATCCGCTCGCGTACTTCAAGGGCGACCCGACGACGATCAAAGATTTTGAAGCCGGTCGCCAGCGCGGGCTGGTGCGGCTCATCCGCGTGCAGTTTTTGAAACGGTTCGAGAGTTCGATCACCGCGTTTGAACAATCCTGCCAGAACCTGCTGTTGAAGCTGTTGGCCTTTGCGAAGGTCAACTCGGAGACGCCGGGCGAGCAGACCCGTTTTGAGAAATGGCAAACCCGTCACTCCGAGTTGCTCGATCACATCCGCGAACGGCGGCAGGAGCTGAATGCCGACGACGAGTCCGAAGAGAACGACGATGAACTCGCCGACGAATTCGCCGACCATTTCACACCGCTGGTCCGCGACAACTACAAGCTGGATGAAATCTTCGCGGATACCTACGGCGACCTCGACACCCTCGTTCAGTTTTTGGCGGAGCTGAAGCAGTTCACTCCCGCGCACGACGACAAACTCAAGGCGCTGATCAAACTGCTCAAAACCGACTCCGGATTGAAGGGGCGCAAGGTCTTAATCTTCTCGGAATTCATGGCGACGGCGCGCTACCTCAAACGCGAGTTGGTGAAGGCCGGCCTCGACGGTGTCGATGAGGTGGACAGCGCCACGAAGCGCGATCGCGCCGAGGCACTCCAGCAATTCTCCCCCTACTACAACGGCATCACGTCCGCCGACCTCACCGTGAAGGGCCTCACGGAGACTCGCATTCTGATCGCCACCGACGTGCTGGCGGAGGGCTTGAATCTTCAAGACGCAACCCGGCTCATCAACTACGACCTCCACTGGAATCCCGTGCGCCTCATGCAGCGCATTGGCCGCGTAGATCGTCGCCTCAGTCCCGACATCGAGGCACGCATCGTGAAGGATCACCCCAAGGAAAAATCCCGCCGCGGTCGCGTCGTGTATTGGAATTTTCTCCCGCCCGACGAACTCGACGACTTGCTCAAACTGTTCGGCAAGGTCGCGCTGAAGACGCTCCGCATCTCCAAGGTCTTTGGTATCGAGGGCCGCAAGCTCCTCCGCCCCGAAGACGATTTCGACGCGCTGAAGGATTTCCTCAGCACCTTCGAAGGCTCGACCACCCAGACGGAACAAATGCAGTTGGAGCTGGAGCGGCTGCTCGCGGCCGATCCCGAGCTGGCCGGTCGGCTGGCGGCGGTGCCCGGTCGCGTCTTCAGCGGCAAAGCGCATCCGCAGCCCGGCACGCAGGCCGTGTTTTTCTGCTACGCGCTGCCGGGAGAGAACCGCGACACCAAGCAGTGGGACGAGGCCTCGGGCCGATCCGTGTGGTACCTCTGGCTCGTCGCCGACGGCCGAATCCTCGACCAGCCAGAGGAGATTCACGGCTGGGTCCGCTGCGAACCACCGACGCCGCGCCAGTGCGTCATCGCCCCGCCCACTCTCCGCGACATCCGCGTGAAACTCGAAAAGCACATCACGCAGACCTACCTGAAAAAAGTGCAGGCCCCGGTCGGCGTGAAGCCAGTGCTTAAGTGCTGGATGGAGCTGAACTGACTATGTCTCCCGCCAACCTCGACCGGCTCCGCGGCATCAAGACCCTGCCCCAGCTCGTCGCCTACCTGCGCGACGTGCTCGACTGGCCCATCGAGTCTGACGACACCGCCGAAATCACCTTCGACTACACCGCTGCCGAACTCGGCCTCGATGAAAAAGCCGCCGTCCGCATCAAGGAGATCAAGCAACTCCGCCCGCTCGCGAGCGGGCAACCGTGGGGTGTTTTCTTCATCAACTTCGAAAAGAAGCGGCTCCCGGTCGTCGCCATGCGGCGCATCCTGCGCGCGCTCGCCGTGCGCAAACGCGAATCCGCCAACAGGTCGGAACGCCAGGCATGGCAGTCGTCCGACCTGCTCTTCATCTCGGCCTACGGCGAGGACTCGGACCGCGCGCTCACCTTCGCCCATTTCGTCGAGAGCCCCGACCTCAACCTCGCCGAGCTGCGTGTCCTAGGGTGGGACGACGACGATACGCCGCTCAAACTCGACTACGTCGTCCGCACTCTCGGCGAAAAACTCCGCTGGCAGGATGACTTCGCCACCCATCCCAAAAAATGGCGCGCCCAGTGGTCCGAGGCCTTCCGCATCCGCCACGGCCACGTCATCCGCACCTCGGCGGAGCTGGCCCACGCGCTCGCCGTGCTCGCCCGCCGCATCCGCGCTCGTGTCTCCAAAATTCTGGAAATGGAGGCCGGCACCGGTGAGATTCGCACGCTCCAGCGCGCCTTCCGCATCGGCCTCATCCACGATCTCGACGATGCCGCCTTCGCCGACATGTTCGCGCAGACGATCACCTACGGGCTGTTCTCGCTCGCGTGCCGGCGCACGCATCCCGGCGCGGGCACGGCGTTCGTGAAGGACGATCTCTCGCACTACTTCACCAGCCCGTTTCTGAAAGAGATGCTCGGCATCTTTCTCGGCATCAAAAGCCGCAGAGGAAAAATCGACTTCGACGAACTCGGCATCAGCGACGTGACCGATTTGCTCACCAGCCCGGACACGTACATGGAGGCGGTGCTGATCGAATTCGGCAACAAGACCCGCGGCGAAGACCCGGTCGTCCACTTCTACGAGGATTTCCTCAGTGCCTACAACAAGCAGCTCAAGGTGCAGCGCGGCGTTTTCTACACCCCGCAGCCCGTCGTCTCTTACATTGTGCGCAGCGTCCACGAACTCCTGCAAACCGAGTTCGGCCTCGCGGATGGTCTTGCTGACACCACCACCTGGGGCGAGATGGTGAAAAAGCACCCGGGCCTGAAACTCCCGCCGCTCACGGACGAGCCGGGTGAGGAGCGCATGATCAACCCGGGCGAGTTCTTCGTGCAGGTTCTTGATATCGCCACCGGCACCGCCACATTCCTCGTCGAAGTCATCGACGTGATCCACCGACACCTCGAAGCGAAGTGGAAAAGTGGCACGGGCATCCTGCCCGTGATTCCGGGTCAACACTGGCGGGACGCCCGTGCCACGTTCAAAACCTTCGCGGCCTACTGGAACGCTTACGTCCCAGCCGCCCTTCTCCCGCGCCTCTATGGTTACGAGCTTATGATGGCCCCATACGCCATCGCGCACATGAAGTTCGGCCTGAAGCTGGCGGAAACCGGCTATCAATTCGCGGCTGACGAACGCGCCCGCATCTACCTCACCAACGCTCTCGAACCCAAGGTGAGCCAGCTCCCGCAACTCGGATTCGATGCACTCGCCCGCGAAGCGGGTGAGGTAAACGAAATCAAATGGTATAAGCGATTCACCGTCGTCGTAGGCAACCCACCCTATTCGATCAGTTCATCGAATCTGTCCGAATCACATCGGGCGATTGTTGAGCCTTATAAGTGGATAAGCGGCGTGCGTATTGTGGAGAAGGGCGCGCGCCAGTTTGAGAAGAACATTCAAGATGACTACGTGAAATTTATCCGACTTGCCGAGGTCACAATTTTATCCGCTGGGGCTGGCATCATCGGATGCATCACCAATCACAGCTATCTCACCAACCCAACCTTTCGCGGACTTAGATACAGTCTGCTTCAGTCGTTTCACAGGGCCGATTTCGTCGATCTTCACGGCAATACGCTCTACGGCGAAGCCAAAGAATCGCAGGCCAACGACGAAAACGTGTTCGATATCCAACAAGGGGTGGCGATCTGTCTATTGCGGTCGTATCTGGCACCTACGGGACGTTCCTTCAATCGCACCGATTACTGGGGACCGCGAGTGGATAAGTATCGGAAACTTGGGCAGCGGTCGATCACGGCCGACAAGCGGATTCCTCTTCAGCCCGGTCCGGACTTTTGGGTCTTTCGTGCTGAAGATCGGAGTCTTCGCGAAGAATACCAAAAATTTCCACGAATCTCAGAAATAATGCCAGTTAACTCGACAGGCGTGAAAACACATCGCGATCACTTCGCCCTAGCCTTCGACCAAGATGTTCTGAAATCACGTCTGAGGTCCTTCCGGGACCAGTCGATCAGCGACAGGGAGATTGAGTCAAAATTTGATCTTGCCGATACCGACGCTTGGCGTCTCAGCGCGAAGCGAAAGTCCCTGAGATCAAGGAAAGACTGGGAGAAGTTTTTGGTGTTGGCCCTCCATCGTCCGTTTGATTTGAAGTGGATCTATTATCACCCCGATATCGTTGAGTTACCTCGCTCGGAAGTGATGCAAAATCTGCTCCCGAGGGAATCGGGGAATATCGCAATCTGCTTTCCGAGGAACCTTCGTGAAGGTTGGAAGAGCCACATTTTTGTTTCTCGTGACGTGGTCCACAAAGACGCGCTGTCTTCATTGGATACCTGCTACGCCGCGCCGCTTTATGTTTCATCGGCGACTGAGCTAAATCTTTCACATGAGCTTACTCCAAACTTGGCGAAGGCCGCTCGTGCATGGGCTAAACAGCTTGAGGTGGAGCTAGACACAAAGGGCTGCCGACAGGTCTTTGATTATTTCTACGCAGTCATTTTTGCCCCGTCTTTCGGCAGCCGCTATGCGGAGTTTCTGAAGATCGATTTCCCGCGCCTGCCGTTGACCGGAAACCTGGAGCTGTTCCGCTCGCTGGCTCGGCTCGGCGGCGAACTCGTTGCCTTGCACCTGCTCGAATCGCCCAAACTCGATCATCCCATCACGGAATGGGTCGGCGGCAGGAATCCCGAGGTCGAAAAAATTTCGTGGTCGAAAAACACCGTGTGGGTAGACAAGGCGCAGACCGTCGGCTTCCGCGGCGTGCGCGAGCCCGTCTGGAATTTTCACATTGGCGGCTACCAAGTCTGCGAGAAATGGCTGAAGGACCGCAAAGGCCGCACGCTAACGAAAGACGACATCGCCCATTACCACAAAATCGTCGTCGCCCTCGCCGAGACCATCCGGATCATGGAGGAGATCGACGAAGTCATCGAGAAGCGCGGCGGCTGGCCTGGTGCGTTTGCGGCAGCTTCGACCAGCGGTTCCGCGGTTGTCCGCTATCCCGACACTGAGGACACGCTGGCGTACGCGGCCGAGGAGCCAACCGCCACCGATTCGGCAAAGCCGCCGTGTGGCTCGAATGAGCTGCCGCTGAATTTCTGATCCGTTTCACGCGAAGCCGCGAAGTGCGCGAAAACAAATCCGATCGTGCGTCCACCGTCGCGTTCTTCGCGGCTTCGCGTGAGCCCTGGTCCTTTCCTCAAAACTCCGCCGTGCCCGGCGTCCGCGCGAACGGGATCACGTCGCGGATGTTGCCGACGCCCGTCACGAACATGAGCATGCGCTCGAAGCCCATCCCGAAACCCGCGTGCGGCACGGTGCCGTAGCGCCGCAGATCAAGGTACCACCAGTATTCCTTCTCGCTCAGTTTGTGGTGCGCCATGTTCTCCCGCAGCACCTCGAGCCGCTCCTCGCGCTGGCTGCCGCCGATAATTTCGCCGATGCCGGGCACCAGCAGATCCATCGCGCACACCGTTTTGCCGTCGTCGTTCACGCGCATGTAAAACGGCTTCAGCGTGCGCGGATAATTGTAGACCGTGACCGGGCACTTGAAGTGCTCCTCGGACAAATAGCGCTCGTGCTCGCTCTGCAGGTTGTCGCCCCATTGGACCGGATGCTCCCACGTCTTGCCGGACTGATTGATGATCGCGATCGCCTCGGTGTAGCTGCAGCGCTGGAAGGGCCGCTCCAGCACAAAGTCGAGGCGCGTGAGCAGTTCCTTGTCGACGAACTTGCTGAAGAACTCGAGGTCGCCGGCGCAGTGTTCCTTCGCGTCGCGGATGAGGTATTTCACGAATTCCTCGGCGAGATCCATGTCGCCCGACAAATCACAAAACGCCATCTCGGGTTCGATCATCCAGAACTCGGCGGCGTGGCGCGACGTATTCGAATTCTCGGCACGGAAGGTCGGGCCGAACGTGTAAACGTTGGAGAGCGCGCAGGCGAAAATCTCGGCCTCGAGCTGCCCGCTCACCGTGAGGTAGGCTTTTTTGGCAAAGAAATCTCTTTTGAAATCGACGTGGCCCTCCTCGGTCATCGGCGGGTGCGACGGATCCAGGGTCGTGACGCGGAAGAGTTCGCCCGCGCCCTCGCAATCGCTGGCGGTGATGATTGGGGAATGAACGCAGACGAAACCCTTCTGCTGGAAAAACTGGTGGATGGCGTAGGCCAGCCGGCTGCGCACGCGGAAGACGGCGCCAAACAGATTCGAGCGGGGCCGCAGATGGGCGATCTCGCGGAGGAACTCGAGGGTGTGGCCTTTTTTCTGGAGCGGATAGGTGGCGTCGGCCTCGCCGACGACGGTGAAGGCGTCGGCGATGACCTCCCATTTCTGGCCCTGGCCCTGGGAGGCGACGAGCCTGCCGCGGATCTCGACCGACGCGCCGGTGTGGGCTTTGGCGATCTCGGTCGGGTAGTTGGGCAGGGTCGCATTGGCGATGACCTGGATGCCCTTGAGGCAGGAGCCGTCGTTGAGTTCGATGAAGGAGAACGCCTTCGCATCGCGGCGGGTGCGGACCCAGCCCTGGAGGAGAATGGCGTCGGTTGGCGCATTGGCGTTGAGGGCGTCTTTGACAAGCGTGCGTGGCATGGCGGGATTGTTTGGCATGCAACGAAGCGAGCACGGACGGGCGAGGCAAACCTGGAAAACGCGGCCCGGTTGTCGGCCGGTGCAGCTCCGAGTTGACGCCGCGGGCCAGAGTGTGAGCTCGGGGAGGATGGCTTGCCCAAGCGCACGGGACGGCCGACCGCACTGCGGCGGTTAGGCAACCGCCGTTCCCTCGAACCCGGCAAGAGCTTCAACTTGGAGGTGCTCCGGTTGGCGCGATCCGCAGCACGCGGTTGACGTGGAATGGAAACTCCCGCACCAACATGACTGCCATGAGCAACACGTCCCCAAAAATGTTCTCCCCGCTTGCCGCTTGGATTCGTTTTTCGCGGCGCGACTGTTTCGCGCTGGCGCGGTTCGCCGGCCTTGGCGTGCTGTCCGGCCTGCTCGCCGGCTGCGTCGTGGAGCAACGACGGCCCCGCGCGCACGCGGCACCGCCGCCTCCACCGCCGACGGTGGTCGTGGTCAAGGAGCAGCCGCGGCCGCCGCAAGTGGTTGTGGTCATCCGCGAGGCCCCGCCGCCGCCGCGACGCGAAGTCATCGTCGAACGGGATCGGCCGTCAAAGGCCCACGTTTGGATCGTCGGGCACTGGCGCCACGATGGGCGTGTCTACACATGGGTGCCGGGTCATTGGGCGCAGCCGCCGCGGGCCCGCGCGGCCTGGGTCGAGCCGCGGTGGGAGCGGCGCGATGGCGCGTACATTTTCATCGAGGGCGTCTGGCGTTAGCCGCCGGTCGGACCTGGGGCGGAATTGGCGTTTTGGGGTGTAGCGCGGTGCTTTCGTCCGCGCTGGAAATTTTCCCGTCGACCCGGGCGCGGGCGGAAGCACCGCGCGACGCGTCCGGGTCACCCTTCGGGACTATTCCTCGCGCGCGCGCCAGACGGCGCCGCCGAGCACGAGGAGGCCGACCCCGAGCCAGAGACCGTTCTTCCAGGCGACGCTGGACTTCATCTGCCCGACGATCCCTTCTTCGGCGAGGTACGCGTCGGTCGATTGCTGATACAGCACATGGCCCTGGCGGCTGGAAGATCGCCCGGCGGCGGCGGGACGGAGTTCGGAAAAGTCAGGCGCGTCGCCGTGGTAGTAGCCGGCGGCCTTTTCCTTGCCCGTGGGCTTCGTGCCGGCCGGAAAGCGCACCCAGAAGTTGCGCTGCTCGCTTTTCACCGACACCCACATCTCTTCGGCTTCGGGTGTCGGCGGGGCGGGCGGGCGCTCGCCGTCGAAAACGGCAACGCCCATCAAGGGCAGGTTGCCGCGGCGGGTTTCGGCGTAGGTGGAGGCAATGGTGGGGTCGTTGTAGATGATTCGCGCGAGGCCGCGGGCGGAGACGTTGCCGGAGGGGAGGGGGGCGGCGGAGGCGATCCACAACCGGCCCTCGGAGCCGGTGATCAGGGTGAAATGCAGCGACTTGGTGTCGAGCCACCGCTTGCTTGCGCCGTCCTGAATCTCGACGCGTCCACGGACTCCGCCGAAGGCGGAGGAGGGGACACTGTCGAGGCGCACCTGTCGGCCGTGGAGCACCTGGAAGTTGCTCGACAGCAGGCGGAGGCCGGACTGGTTGTAGGTTAGTTCGGGCGGGGCGTCCTTGGACACGAACTTCCACTGGCCGCCAATTTTTTGCCGGAGGATGGGATTTTCAAAATCGAGGGTCGCGCCTTGCAGGAGGATGCGGCGATCCCGCGGCAGTGCTCGATCCCGCACGCGTTCGACGGTGGTGACAATGGCGTTCTCGCGCGCGGCGCTCCAGCGGGCGTAAGCGTTCCAGGGAAACATCGTCACGAATCCACCGATGGCGAAAGCGCCACCGAAGATGAGCATGAAGCTCACGAGGTACGAGTAGCCGAGGAAGATGCCGTGTCCCTGGCGATCGCGACGCAGCCAGTACAGGTAGACAGAGGAAATCCAGGAAGTGAGCATCATGACGCCCAGCCACGGTCCACTGAGGAAGGCGAGCCCGGTGAAGATCAGTCCATCGATGATGATCAGGTAGATGTCGATATGGCCCCAGCGTTTGGCCATGATGAACATCAGGATCAGCGAGGGAATGAGCACCGGGAACGAAAGCAGAAACAGCAGCGACTCCCAGCGCGCATCGGTCAGCACGCTGGGCGGCTCTTTTTCCAACAAGAGCGCTTCCTGCAACGCGCGTTCGGGACTCACGGTCGGATTGGGCGCCGCGGAGACGGGCGCTGAAGCCGTCGGCGTGGGAACAGGCGCGGCGGCGGTCGAGCGCAGAAAATCGGTGGCGGGCACCCAGGCCTGGCCGTTGTGCAGGAGGGCGCCGGGCGGCAGCGTGCCGGCGGCCAGCCTGGCCTGAAGGTCGGCCAACGGAAAGGGGCCGGTCGTCTCATTGCCGTTGTTCAAGTAATACGAGTGTGACATCGGGAAGGCGAGAGGAGGGGATCTCGGGCAGGGGAAAGTTGCGGCCGGCCGGCCGGCGGCGGCGTGCGCGGAAACGCCGTGGGTCGAAGCCGTAACGACTCGTTGCAGGGTGGAGCCCGCTGTCCCCATCGGGCTGATGCGAGAGCGGACGATTCAAAACCCGATGGGGACATCGGGTTCCACCTCTCCGTGGTTTTGTTTTCGGTGGCCGCACGCACTTCGACTGAAGGGATGCGACTACGTCTGAATCAACCCCATCGCCTGGTGCATCGCGGCGGAGACGGCGGCGCAGGCGGGTTCGTTGTCCAGGGCGTTGAGCGCCTTGTTGAAGGGTTCCGCGCGCGCCGGGCCGTCGTAACCGATTTTCTGCAGCGCGGAGACAAACGCGGGGAGGTCGATCACGCCGGTCGCGACGGGCAACTCGCGTTCGTTGTCGCGCTGCTGGTCCTTCGCGATGCCCTTGGGTGCGTCATTTAGATCCACACTCACGACGTCGGCGTTGGTGAGCGCGAGGATCTCGGCCATGGCATCGCCGGCGGTCCACCAATGCCACGTGTCGAGCACCAGACCCACGTTGCCGGTGCCAATCTCGGCGATGAGTTCGCGGGCTTCGGCCATGGTGTGCAGAAACGGATATTTTTGCCCGACGAGATTGCGTTGGGTGCCGACGTACTCAAGGCCGAGGCGCAGGCCGTGGTCCCGCAACACCGTCGCGATCGCGCGCAGGCGCGCGGCGTGCTGCTGAAAATTTGCGCGGTAGGTGAGGTCGCCGTGGCTCGGTGAAAGCCAGGTGCCGACGCGCCCGGCGCCGGCGCGGCGCAGGCCAGCGGCGAGGGCGGGCAGCTTCGCGAGTCCGTCGCGAAACGCGCGGTCATCCTTGCGAAAATCCACCGGCAACCCCGCGGCGGCCCAGACGAGCTGCTTTGCCTTCAAATCGGCGAGCGTCTCGGTGAGTTGCGCCGGGGACATCGCGGCGATTTCCTCGGCCCGCGGCTCCACCGACTCAAAGCGGTGACGGTGCGCGAGGTCGTTCAACTCCCGTTGGCTCTTCACACTCACGCCGATGCTGCCGGGCGTGAGGGCGATGGTCATCTTGCGCGCCGGAGCGGGCGAGGCGTCAGCTCCGACGAGCGAGGCGGCGGGAAACGCGGCCACGGCGGCCAGCGCGGAGGTGGTTTGGAGGAATTCGCGACGGTTCATTGGATGAAGCAGTGGATTTATGGATGGACGGCGTGCCACCTGAGTGGGACGGAGACGGCGGTTGAAGGCAAGCGAGTCGTCGGGACATGGATTGGGGGGCGGAAATATTCCTGCCCTCAATTTTCCTGCCAGCCGCCTTGGCTGGAGATCCAAACCAACCCTCCAGAGGCGGCAGGCCGCCGATTACGCGGATGACGCAGCAGGCAGATCGGAGATCTCAGGGGCGTCGAAAAAGGTCATCCGGAGGGCGCCGCTTCGTCGGCGCCGCGGTTAAAGCAGCGGCTGCGACGAAGCGCAGCCCTCCGAAAACATGCATGGCGCAGACCTTTTTCGACCTCCTCCCGGAAGCCAAGACGGGCGCACGCGAAGCCGCGAAGTTCGCGCGGAGACGGAGGGTGGGGCGACGGACAGGCCACTCGAAAATTCGGGCGCGCCTCAACGGACTTTGTAGGAAATGGCCATGCCGTCGTTCTTTTCCATCGAGGAGCGGACGATCACGGTGTCGTAGTTCGGATTCGTCGTAACGTACTCGAGGTAGTCCTTCATCTGCTTCTCGCTCTTGATCACGTTGTCGGCCACGACGACGGCGCCGACCTTGAGCCGCGGTTCGATCAGCTTGAGATATTTGAAGTAATCCGCCTTCACCGCATCGATGAACACGAAGTCGAATTCGCCGGTGAGTTCGGCGAGGGTCTTGAGGGCGTCGCCCTCGACGGCGGTGACGGTTTTTTCCAGACCCATCTTCGCGACGTTTTCGCGGGTGGTTCGGATCATGCCGGCGTCGATGTCGAGCGTGAACAGCTGGCCGCCGTTGCGCTCGAAGGCCAGGCCCATGTTGATCGCGCCGAAGCCCGTGGCCGAACCGACTTCCACGCCGCGTTTGCAGCGGGCCGAGGCGACGAGAATGCGCAGCAGGTCGGCGTCACCCGGCGTCGTGTTCAGGCCGATCCGTTTGAAGTCTTTGAGGAACTGCTGGCGGAACTCGTTGCTGACCTTCCGCGCTTGCTGGGCCCGGGCGAACACCGCGCCCATCGCCACGATACCCGCCGCCACCAGTGCCAGGACCATGAATCGTTTCATAGGAGAATCTCCGGAGGTTGATCTTCACCCCGGGGATGACGTGAAATAAAGCCCGCGGATCTTTGCCTCCGGACGATATTACCAATCGATGTTGGGCCTATAAATTTGCCTGGCGCGATTCGGCGTGGTGGGAAGAACGGAGCGATCGGCTGAGCTGGAGAGGGTCGCCGAACTTTCGCCCGTCGCTTGTTACGCCTCGACCTCCGGTGGCGTCATGGTCCTGTCACGTCGCCGGTCGGCGAACAACCAGTTCCAAAAACATGAACCCGCGCACCGCACTCACCCGTCGTTCCTTCCTCAAGCTCGGCAGTGCCGGCGTTGGCGTGCTCGGCTTCCCGCAGATTCTGCCGTCGGGGGCGTTGTTTGGTGCGCAGCCGGCGAGCGGCCGGCTCAACGTGGCGATCATCGGCTGTGGCAACCGCAGTCGGTCGCTGATTCCGGCCGTGCTGGAGGAGGGGGACAATATCGTGGCGCTGTGCGACGTGAACGCCGCGCAGATCGCCCGGCTGAAATCCACCGCGGGCGATGGCAAAAAGAGGAGTGCCGGCGTTGCCGCGGGCCTGGCGAACGCGAAAGCTTACGATGATTATCGCAAGCTGCTCGCGGCGGAGCCGTCGCTTGATGCGGTCATCATCGCGGCCGGTCAGCGCTGGCACATGCCGATGAGCAAGGCGGCCTTGCAGGCGGGCCGGGCGGTGTTTTGCGAGAAGCCGCTCGCCCACAGCGTCGCCGAGGCGCGCGAGATCGCGGTGCTGATGCGAGGCAGCAGGCTCGTCACGCAGATTGGCACGCAGGGCGGCGCGACGGATGCGTTTCGCCGCAGCATGGAGATCATGCAGGCAGGCCTGCTCGGCCAGATTCGTGAAGTGCATTGCTGGATGGATCGCACCTTCCCGCCGAGCGAAGCCATCGCGCAGGAGGCCGACCCGATTCCAGCGGGGCTCAACTGGGACGCCTGGTGCGGCCCGTCGCCGGTGCACCCCTTCAAGGAATACTATCTCGGCGGCTGCCTCAAATGGGGCCGCTGGCTCGACTACGGCGACGGCCATCTGGCCGACATGGGGGCGCATGCGCACAACCTGCCGCTGCGCGCGCTCGAGCTCGGGCCGCCGATTCGCGTCGTGGTGCAGTCGGCCGAGCCGGTGAAGGCCTCGTATCCGTCGCAGAACGACTTCCGTTGGGATTTTGCCGCGCGCGGCTCATTTGCCGCGGTGAGCGTGTGGTGGCACGATGGCCCGACGGCGGTGCCGCCGCCGGATCTCACCGGCGATTTGGTCGCCACGTATGGCAAGGTGCCGACCAATGGCTGCCTGTTTGTCGGCGAAAAAGGCATTCTGTGCTCGGATGCGTGGGGCCAGAAGGGCGTGATGCGGCTGAAGAGTGATGCCAGCCCGAAGGCTCGCGGCGTGCTCGACCACGAGGCGGCCAAGCCGCTGGCGGTGGTTTATCCGCGCATCCCCGGTCAAAACCACATGAAGGAATTTCTCGACGCCTGCAAAGGCGGACCGAAGACATTTCAGAGTTTCGACCTTGCGGCGCAGGCGGCGGAGTTTGGCATGACCGGCATGGTGGCCCTGCGCGTGGGCCGGGAGATCGATTGGGACAGCCAGAACCTGAAAGCCCGCGGCTGCTCCGAGGCCGATCGCTGGATTCACCTGCCGCAGCGGAAGAAGTGGATCACGTAGGCCGTACGCGGGACACTTTTTCCGGTAGCTGGCTGTCGTTTGACGCCGGTCAGGCGACCGGCGTGCGGGCCCGTGCGTGGCGTGCGGGCTAAAGGCAAGACCGCCGGGCGGTTTTGCGATGTCCGACTGGCCCGGCTCTCCGCAAGGCGAAATCTCCGGGTTGGCGGTTCACCGGTTCCATCCCCCGGCTTACTCCGCGAAACGCAGCGCGAAGAGGTCGGCGTCCTGCAGGATGAAGCGCAGGCGCACCGGCTGCCCGCGCAGTGGGGAAAGATCCGCGTCGGTTTTCCAGCGCACGGTGGCGTCGAGCTCGTCGCCATAGAGCGGCGACAGGTCGGCCGCCGCGAAACCGGGGAGCGGGCGGCCCGCGGCGTCCTGTACCTCGACCCGCAGCGAGCCGGCGGCGGAGGTCGCGTAATTGAGCACGAGGTGGTGGCCGCGAAAGTGCAGCGGGCGCGTCGTGAATTCCCCGCCGCGGGCGCCGGCGTGCATTGCGGCGAGCCGGTGGCGCGGCAGCACGAGGCGGCGCAGGCGGTGGTCGGGCCAGCGGTAGTGCTCAGAGACATACATCGACCACTCGCCGGGGGCGGACTCGACGATGCCCCAGGCGGGCATGTTGCTGCGGTCGGTCCAGTTCTTCGGGTCGGGCCCGGGCCGCAGCCACGCCTCCAGAAAGGGGCGATCCCACGCCACGCCGTCGCGGCTCGACAGGAAGACGGCGTCGGAGACGCCGGGAGTCTGGTGGGCCGCGACGGCTTGGCGGGCGGGTTCGAAGCGCATCGGGAACGCGACGTACAGGTGCTCCGCCCCGGGACACGGCAGGGTGGCGCTGGTGTAGAAATGCTCGGCGGGCACGGCGGCGTCGTAGCGGTTGGGCGTGCCCTCGCCCCACACGAGAAAATCCGGGGAGCCGGCGCTCTGCACCGCGCGGACCTTGTGCGCAAAAATCCGGCTGTAGCAGGTGTAGCGGGCGCGGGCGGAATCCCAGAAGGCGAGGTTGAGCGAGTCGAAGGCGCCCTGGGTCATCACCGGCTCGGGCTGAACTTTCCGCCAGTGGATGCCGTCGGGCGACGCGAAGGCATAGAGCCCGCCGGGCGTGGCGCCCTGCTGCCAGTTGCGGCCGGGCAGTTTCAGTCCAGCGAGGGCCTTGTAGCGGGCGTCGGGCGCGGCGTGAGGATTGCGATCGAGGAAGGGCGCAAAGTTGTGCGATTCGACGCCCCGCCAGACGACGTTGTTGGCCTTGGTGCCCTTGACCTCGATCAGGCCGAACTGCGGGCGGGTGAAGTGAATACCGTCGCGACTCTCCGCGACGCAGGTGACCTGATTGTCGGAATGATCCGAGCCGTCGACCGAGCCGCGGTAATAGAGCCGGATGACGTCGCCATCCTTGAGCACGGAAAAGTAGGCGCTCGTGGGGCCTTCCCATGGGGCGTCGGTGGTGAGGACGATTTCGGCCCGGCGCGGCGGGTGCAATTTGAGCGCGGCATCGCGGGCGCGGTCGACGAGGAAGTCATCGACGAAGAGCTCCCAGCGCGCGCCAAGATCGACGGTGGATTTTTCGGCGGCCGCGACCGGGGAGGCGAAGGAGGTGAGCAGCGCGAGCAGGAGAACCGACCGCACGAAACGGGGCGGCCCACCCGGCTGGCTCACGGCCTCGATCTTCTGGCGGCGGCGCGCTGCGAGATTCCAAAGACTTGCGGCTTTCCGGCACGAAGTGTCGATCCAACAGCCCGGCGAAAGGAGACTCCCGCCAGGGCGACGAATGGCAGGATTGGAAACGTGATATTCAGCGGACGTCCGACCGGCTGCTTGGGGCATGCCCATGGCATCGCAGGTTGGTGGGCGCGAGGCAAGTCGCGGCACCTCCGTCGATGCGCGCGGATACGTGGGTCGGCTGTAACCCGCCGCCAGCGGACCAGTCTGGGATTTCCAAACCATCGCTCTCGTGCAACCATGGCGCTGGCAACCATGGCACAACATCACCCGGCGATTCTGAGTTCTCGCAATGGCACCCGGCTGGAGATTCGCCCGCTGACCGCGGGGGAGATTCCGGCGCTCGCGCGTTTCAATGCCGGTCTCTCCGGGGCGACGCGCAGCGTGTTTCTGCCCCACGCTTACGACGGGGCGACGCTGGCGCGGCTTGTCGAACGCCACCGCGCCGGGCTCGATCGCACCTACGTGCTCGGCCTCGGAACGGAGGTGGTGGGCTATTTTTTTCTCTGGGAGTTTGACCACGCGGTGCCGCTCCTCGGGTTGGGTCTTGCGGATGCGTGGCAGGGCCAGGGATTGGGCGAACCGATGTTGCGCCGGCTGATCAACGACGCGCGGGCGGCCGGGCGTGCAGGCGTGGAGCTGACGACCGTGACCACCAATGACCGCGCCTTTCGGCTCTATCGACGGGCGGGATTCGAATTGCTCGGCGAGGTCGACAACGTCGCGGGCGATGGGCGGGTGGTGCGCGAGCACCGGATGTTCCGGTCGCTGCGGCCGGGCGCCCGCCCGCCGGCACGCGAATTCAAGCCGCCGGTGTAGCTGGCATTTTTCGCCACGCGGCCGCGGGCCGCAACCAAAGCTCCGTCACGGGGAACGAACCCGCCTGCGATTCAATGGGCCGGACTCGCCGACCTGAACTATCACTCGCACCCGCAACAAAATCGGTTGCGGTGAAGGGAGACGGGGCCACGCTCCCTCACCTTTTTGAATCAACCCACATGACGAGCCGATCACCCACCCCTCCCGGCCACGCCGTCGCCCCGCGCGCGCTCTCTGCCGACGTCGAGTCGTTCTATCACTTGGCGCACGGGGAACACACCGGCAAAGCCTGCCAGGGCACCGCGTGCTTCGCCGCGCGTCATTTCAATCCCGCCCGCTGGGCGGAAGCGTCCGCGCAAGATCCGCGCGTTTACTGTCTCGGGGAATGTTTCGCCGCTCCCGCGAAAGGCCAGACTCACCCGCGTCCGCCCGTGCAGGTGTTCTCCCGCCACGGTATCGTGCTGGGCCGCGTCGCCGCCGGGGGCGCGCGCAGTCTCGCGGCCTATGTCCAACAGGGCGGCTACGCGGCGCTCGCCGCGGCGCTCCAGGATCCACCGGAGAAAATTCTCGCGGCGGTCGACGCGTCGGGCTTGCGCGGACGCGGCGGCGCGGGCTACCCGACAGGACGCACAAGGCGCGCGGTCGCCGCGCAGCCCGCCGGCCAGAAATACGTCGTGGCCAACGCCGACGAAGGCGATGCCGGCGCCTACATTGATCGCTACTTGATGGAGGACGATCCGCACGCGCTCATCGAGAGCATGATCCTCGCGGGCTACGCGGTCGGCGCCAGCCAGGGGTACATCTATGTACGCCTCGAGTATCCGCTCGCCGGCACCGTGTTGCAGGCCGCGCTCGCCGAGGCCCGGGCCGCCGGCTGGCTCGGCCCGCGCGTCGGAGGGAAGAATTTCTCTTTCGAACTCGAAGTGTACACTGGCCACGGCAGCTACGTTTGTGGCGAAGAGACGTCGCTGCTTCGCTCCATCGAGGGCAAACGCCCCGAGGTGATGGCCCGCCCGCCTTACCCGACCGAACGCGGCCTGTTCGGCCGGCCGACCTTGCTCAACAACGTCGAGACACTCGTCAACGTGCCGTGGATCGTCACGCACGGCGGCGCGGCGTATGCGGAAATGGGCTGCGGGAAGAGCCGGGGCACGAAGGCGCTTTCGCTCAACTCGCTCTTCCATCGCCCCGGTCTCTACGAGGTCGAGTTCGGCGTCACCGTGCGGCACATCGTCGAGGAAATCGGCGGCGGGCTGCGCGGGGGAGGCCGGCTCAAGGGCGTCATCATCGGGGGCCCGATCATCGGCGTGATCCCGCCGCATCTCATCGACACGCCGCTCGGTTTTGAGGAACTCGCCGCAATCGGAGCCGGCGTCGGCCACGGCGGCGTGGTGGCGTTCGACGAGCACACGTCGATTCCCGCGCTCGTCGAACACGTGTTCTCGTTCGGCGCCTACGAGTCGTGCGGCAAATGCACGCCGTGCCGCGGCGGCAGCGGGCGGATCGAGGAAATTTTCACCAACGCCCTCGGCGGCGACGCGACCAGGGCCGACTTTCAGGAATGCCGCGATCTGGTCGCCGCGCTCAAACTCACGAGCCTGTGCGGCCACGGCACCGGCCTCGCCCGCTTCGCCGAATCGATCCTGCGCCACTACCCCACGGAGATTGAGCCATGCTTCAAGTAATCATCAACGGCCAGCCCCACCAGTTTGCCGACGGTCTCACGATCAATGAGGCGCTCCGGCAGATCGCCGTCGAGGTCCCGACGCTTTGTCACGACGACCGCCTCGAGCCTTACGGCTCGTGCCGCCTCTGCGCCGTCGAGGTCAAGGGCCTGGCCGGACTCGCCACCGCGTGCAACACGCCGCTCCGCGACGGCATGGAAATCCTCACGCACTCCGCACCGGTGCAAGGCGTGCGCCGGACGTTGCTCGGATTGCTCGCGAAGGATTATCCCGCCGAGGCCGTCACGCAATTTCCCGACAAACAGTTTCATCGCTACCTGCGCGAATATGACGTGCAGGCCCGCGGCTCGCGCACCGCCCCGCCGCCCGCGGTGCCGTTCATGCGGGACGCCTCGCATCCCTACATCAACGTGGACATGTCGCAGTGCGTGACGTGCTACCGCTGCGTGCGCATCTGCGAGGAGGTGCAGGGTCAGTTCGTCTGGAAGGCGTGGAACCGCGGCGACCAGACCCGCATCCTGCCGGTGCGCGGCGAGACCTTGCAGGATGGCGGCTGCGTGAGCTGCGGCGCGTGCGTCGACACCTGCCCGTCCGGCGCGCTCGAAGATCTCACCTTGCTCGCCCGCGGAGTGCCCACCGAGTGGACGAAGACCATCTGCTCCTACTGCGGCACCGGCTGCGAGGTGCACGTTGGCACGCGCGCCGGCCAGATCACCACCATCCGGCCGTCGCTGGAGGGCCCGAGCAATCACGGCCACACCTGCGTGAAGGGCCGCTACGCGTTCGACTACGTCTACGCCCAGGACCGCGTCACCTCTCCGATGATCCGCCGCGACGGCGAGTGGCGGAAAGTCTCCTGGACCGAGGTCAACCAGTTCATCGCCGATCGTCTGCGCGCCACCGCCGCGCAGCACGGGCCCGACAGCATCGGCCTGCTCAGCTCCGCGCGCGGCACCAACGAGGAAAATTACGTCGCGCAGAAATTCGCCCGGGTCGTCCTCGGCACGAACAACATCGATTGCTGCGCGCGCGTCTGCCATTCGCCCACCGCCGCCGCGATGAAGATGACCCTCGGCACCGGCGCGGCCACCAACTCCCTCGACGAGATCGAGATCGCCCGCACCATCCTCGTCTGCGGGGCCAACCCGACCGACGGCCATCCCGTCACCGGCGCGCGCATCAAGCAGGCCGCGATCCACGGCGCGAACCTCATCGTCGTGGACCCGCGCGAAATCGAGTTGTGCGAGTTCGCTACCTTGCACCTCCAATTGCACGCCGGCACGAACGTCGTCTTCTTCAACGCCCTCGGCGCCGCCATCATCGATGAGGGGCTGGTGGACGAGGAATTCATCCGCACCCGCCTGACCGAATACGCCGAGTATCGCGACTTCATCCGCGAGTTTCTCCCCGAGAAGGTCGAGAAGATCTGCGGCGTCCCGGCCGCGAAGATCCGCGCGGCCGCCCGCCTCTACGCCACCGCCAGGCCTTCGCTCAGCGTCCACGGCCTGGGCATGACCGAGCACATCCAGGGCACCGAGGGCATCATGGCGCTGGTCAACCTCGCGCTCATCACCGGCAACCTCGGCAAGCCCGGCACCGGCATCAATCCACTCCGCGGCCAGAACAACGTGCAAGGCGCGCCGCACATGGGCTGCGAACCCAAGCTCCTCGCCGGCTACGTGCCCATCGCGGACGCCCGCGGGAAATTCGAAGCCGCCTGGCACGTGCCAATTCCGACGCATCCCGGTCTCAACATGATCGAGATGATGGAGGCCGCCGACGCCGGGAAACTGAAGGTGCTCTGGTCGATCGGTTACGACATCGTGATGACGAACCCGAACATGCACGCGACCCGTCGTTCGCTGGAGCAGCTCGACCTCGTCATCGTGCAGGACCTCTTCATGAACCAGACCGCGCGGGAATTCGGCGACGTCTTCCTGCCCGCCGCGTCGTCGTTCGAGAAGGACGGCACGTTCATGAACGGCGAGCGCCGCCTGCAGCGTGTGCGCCGGGCCGCGCTCCCGCAGGGCGAGGCGCGCTCCGACTGGGAAATCGTCTGCGACGTCGCCCGGCTCATGGGCCACGGGGAGCACTTCGCCTACCGCTCCGCCGAGGAAATCTGGAACGAGGTGCGCTCGCTCTGGCCCGAGGGTGCCGGCATCAGCTACGCGCGCCTCGACCAGCTCGGCGGTCTCCAGTGGCCGTGTTTCACCGAGGACGATCCGGGCACGGCCATCATGCACGCGGACGCGTTTACGCACGGCCGGACCACCGCGCTCCGCCGCATCGACTACGTCGCCCCGCCCATGCTCACGACTCCGGAGTTCCCTTTCCTTCTCACCACCGGTCGCAATCTCTACCAATACAACGCCGCCACCCAAACCGCCCGCACGCCCAACGACCGGTTGGCCGCCACCGACTACCTGCAGCTGTCGTCCGCCGACGCCACCCGTCTCGGCCTCGCCGACGGCGAAACCGTCCGCCTCCGGAGCGAGCAGGGCACGGCGGACCTGCCGGTGCGGATCAGCGACCACGTGAAGCCCGGCGAGGTTTACACGACCTTCCATTCGGCGCGCGTCTTCCTCAACCAGATCACGACCTCGCACCGCGACCGCTACACGAAGACACCCGAATACAAGATCACGGCCGTCCGCATCGAAAAGCTCGCCGCGGTCATCGCGAAGTAGTTCGACGATGGGCTGAACTGGCAGGGGAGATTCGACCAAGCCTTGGCGGAGCGCGAAACGGTCGCCACGCTCGATCCACTTTATCCCCAACCTCATCGGTCTTGCCCGGTTTCAAGCGCCCGGCGGCAGTTGGAAACCGCCGTTCCGTCAGACCACTGTCGGCTGACGTCAACGCGGAGCTGAAGCCGTTTTCTTCCGCCCGCATCGTTCCGCTTTACGGCGGCGACATTCCGCGCCATGTTCGCGGACCGCCCACCTTCCCCCGCCGATGATTCGTTTATCCCGTTTGATCTTGTCCATTGCGATCAGTTTGGCCGCCGCTCGGTCGTCCCGCGCGGCCACTGCCGCGCCGGCCGTCGACTACAACCGCGAGATCAAACCAATCCTGTCGGAAAATTGTTTTTCCTGCCACGGCTTCGACGAAAAGGGGCGCAAGGGGAAGTTCCGGCTCGATGTCGCCGCGGCGGCCTACGCCGAGCGCAACGGGATCACGCCACTCAAGCCGGGTGACGCCGCCGCCAGCGAGGTCTGGCAGCGCATCAGCAGTTCGCACGACGACGAGGTCATGCCGCCGCCCGAGTCGAATCACAAACTCACCGACGCGCAGAAGCAGAAAATCAAGTCGTGGATCGAGACGGGCGCGAGCTACGCGGAGCATTGGTCGTTTGTCCCACCGGTGAAGGCGGCCGTGCCGACGGTCGGAGAGGGAGAGACGGAGAGAATGAGAGCCAGAGAGAACGAGAGACGCGGAGACAAGGAGACAGCTTCCTCTCCCTCTCCCCGTCTTCCGACGAGCCCGATTGATGCGTTCGTCCGCGCGCAGCTCGCGAAGGAAGGACTCCAGCCCTCCGCCGAGGCCGACCCGCGCACGCTCATCCGCCGGCTCTCCCTCGACCTGACCGGCCTTCCGCCCACCGCCGAGGAGGCCGCGGCCTTCGAGCGCGCGGCAATCGCCAATCCGCAATCGGCAATCCAAAATCTCGTCGCCCGGCTCCTCGCGAGTCCGCACTACGGCGAGCGCATGGCGGTCGACTGGCTTGATGCGGCCCGCTACGCCGACACGAACGGCTTCTCGATCGACGGCGGCCGGCACATGTGGTTGTGGCGCGACTGGGTGATCCAAGCCTTCAACGACAACAAGCCCTACGACCGCTTCCTCGTGGAACAGCTCGCCGGCGACTTGCTGCCGAACCACACCGAGGCGGACCTCATCGCGACGGGGTTCCAGCGCAACAACATGGTCACGCACGAGGGCGGCACGATCCCCGACGAAAATTTGACCAACTACAACGCCGACCGCGTGAAGACGCTCGGCGAGGCGGTGCTGGGCCTCACGCTCGGCTGCGCGCAATGTCACGACCACAAATTCGATCCGATCACGCAGCGGGACTATTACCGCACGTTCGCGTTCTTCAATACGCTCGGCGACAAAGGGCTCGACGGCAACGGCGGCGTGAACCCGGGACCGTTTGCGACGGCCCGCACCGTCCTGAAAACGGCCGAACTCCCGCGCCTGCGCGACAAGATCGCCGCCCTCCAGGCGCAGCTTGATCAACCCGACGCGAAATTGCTGCAGGGGTGGGCGGATCGGGAGCGCGCCATGCTCGCGCGACGCGGACGCGACTTGCAGTTGCATCCCGTCAAGGTGCTGAAGAGTTCGACGCCCAACCGCGCCCTCCTCGCCACGGAGGGCGAAAATCGCGTGCGCATCCGCGAGGCGGGAACCCTCGCGGCCATCGATATTTCCACGGAGCTGCCGAAGCTCGACGCGCCGATCACCGGTCTGCGCGTGGTCGTGCATCCCGTGCCCGGGCTGCCCGGTGGCGGGTGGGGCAACGGCGTGACCGCGACGGGCAACCCCGCCGCCAAGGGGAAGGGCAAGGCAAAGGCCAAAGAGAAAAACGACGGCGGTCCCACAGAGAAAGGGACATTTCGCCTCACGGCCCTGTCCATCACGGCGGACCGCATCCCGGGGGATCAAGTTGACCTGCACAAATTGCTGGGCCTCGCGCGGGTCACGGCCAACTCGTGGGATCCGGCGCATCCGCCCCGCGGTTGTCTCGATCCGCGCAACGAAAACGGCTGGTCGCCGGATCGGGCGGCGACCGGAACCGTGCACCTCACGGCGACGTTGGCCAGGCCGCTGCACGTGGCCGCGACGCCCTTCCTGACGGTGCAGCTGAATTTCGGCGCCGGTCGCGCGTTGCTGCCGGAACTGGTCGAGATTTTTGTCGTCACCGGCACCGATGATGGCACGGATTTGCCGGCGGCGATTGTCGCCGCGTTGGCAACCCCCGACGCCGGGCGCACGGCGGAGATGACCGCGGATCTCTGGCGTTATTGTGCCCGGCACGCGCCGGAGTTGCAGTCGCTCCGCGCTGATTTGGCGAATTGCCAGGAACGGCTGGCGGCGCTCACGGAGCCGTTTCCGACGATGGTGATGGGCGTCGCCGACAAGCCGCGGGAGACGTTTATCTTGAACCGGGGCGACTATGCGCAACCGACGGTGGCGGTGTCGGCGGGCACGCCCTCCGCGCTGCCGCCGATGCCCGAGGGAGCGCCGGCCGATCGACTGGGGCTCGCCCAGTGGCTCGTGCTGCGGGAGCACCCGCTCACGGCGCGGGTCGCGGTCAACCGGATTTGGAAAATGTTTTTTGGCACCGGGATTGTCGGCACGCCGGCCGATTTTGGTTCGCAGGGCGAATGGCCGAGCCATCCTGAAGTGCTCGACTGGCTCGCGGTTGATTTCATGGAAAGCGGCTGGGACGTAAAGCGCCTGGTCGCGCAGATCGTGACGAGCGCGACGTATCGGCAGAGTTCGGTGGCGGAGGCCGGGCGGTTGGAGCGCGATCCGCAGAACCGCCTGCTCGCCCGCGGCCCGCGCTTCCGGCTGACGGCGGAGATGGTGCGCGACCAGGCGCTGGCGGTCGCCGGATTGCTGGTGCCGCAGGTGGGCGGGCCGAGCGTGAATCCCTACTCGCCGTTCGATTTGTGGCGCGAGGTCAGCCACTACGGCAGCACGCCCGCGACGGCGCAGACCTTTGTGCAGGATCACGGCGAGAAATTATATCGCCGTTCGCTCTATACCTATTGGAAACGGACGGCGCCGCCGCCGAACATGATGGCGTTCGACGCGCCGAATCGCGAAGTGTGCACCGTCGCGCGCGGCAACACGACGACCCCGCTGCAGGCGCTCGTCACGCTCAACGACGTGCAGTTCGTCGAGGCCGCGCGGGCGTTGGCGGAGCGGATCCTCGCGCCGCGCGAGGGAAGGGGAGAGGGAGAGACGGAGAGAGGGGGAGTTGCAGAGACGGGGAGAGGGGGCACGGATGGGGCGCGGTTGCGCTGGGCGTTTGCGGAGTGTTTGTCGCGGCCTCCAGGCGAGACGGAGTTGGCGGTGTTGGAGACCACGCTACGACGGGAGCGGACACGCTATGCGGAAAATGAGGCCGCGGCGCGGGCCTTTCTTGCCGCCGGAGAGTCGCCGCGTGATGAGCGGCTGCCGGCCGCCGAGCACGCCGCGTGGGCGCAGGTGGCGCTGTTGTTGCTTAATCTGAGTGAGACGGTGACGAGGAACTGATTCAGCGTCGACCCATCGATGAAAGGTCATTCTCCATTCAGCCATGACCATGCACGCGACGTGCATTCGCTTTCCAAGAACGGAAGCACTGAATGGTGGAGCCCGATGTCTCCATCGGGCTTTGCTCTCTTCGTCTCCGAATCAGCCCGATGGGGACATCGGGCTCCACCACCAGCCGCACGGACTCGTCGCAGTGCCCCCTTCGTAGTTGCGAGCGTGAGCGAGTGGACGCACACACCAAAAACGTGCAAGCCACCACTCGCTCGCGCTCGCAGCTACGGGCGAATCCGTCGGTAGAGTCCAACTCCCTTTCCTCATGCCCTCCATCTCCGCATCTCCCCCTCTCTCCGCCCACCTCCAGCACCTCACCCGCCGCACGTTCATCGCCAACTCGGCGCGCGGCATCGGAGGCATCGCGCTCGGCTCGCTTCTGTCGTCGAGCCTCGCCGCGGCGGTGACCGCGACCGGCCGGGCCAGGGGGCAGCCGGGGCTCCCGCATTTTGCGCCCAAGGCGAAACGCGTGCTCTGTCTCTTCCAAAGCGGCGGGCTGTCGCACGTGGATCTTTTCGACGACAAACCGATGCTCCACCAGCACGCCGGCCTGGAGATTCCCGCGTCGGTCAAGGGCACGCAGCGCCTCACCGGCATGACGAGCGGGCAGAGCGCGTATCCGGTGGTGCCGCCGCTGCGGCCGGGCAAGCGCTGCGGTAAGCACGGCACTTGGATCAGCGATCTGCTGCCCGGCATCCAGACGATTGCCGACGACATCTGCATCATCAAGAGCCTGCACACGGAGGCGATCAACCACGACCCGGCGATCACCTTCATGAACACCGGGAATCAGCTCCCCGGATACGCCAGCATGGGCGCGTGGGCCAGCTACGGGCTCGGCACGGAGAACGCCAACCTCCCCGCCTTCATCGCGATGGTGTCGCAGGGCACGGGCAAGAATCCCGGGCAGCCCATCTTCTCGCGGCTCTGGGGGAGCGGTTTCTTGCCGGCGTCGCATCAGGGCGTGGGCCTGCGCCCCGGCGCCAACCCGGTCCTCTATTTGAACAACCCGCCGGGGGTCGACCGTGCGCAGCGGCGCGCGCTGCTCGACGATCTCGCCCTGCTCAATCAACAGCGCGCCGCCGAACTCGGCGATCCCGAGACGATCGCGCGGATCGACGCCTACGAGATGGCGTTTCGCATGCAGACCTCCGTGCCGGAGCTGACGGACATCTCCCGGGAGTCGGCCGCGACGCTCGAAGCCTATGGTCCCGAGGTGCGGAAGCCCGGGAGCTACGCCGCGAACTGCCTGCTCGCCCGCCGCCTGCTCGAACGCGACGTGCGGTTCGTGCAGCTCTTTCACCGCGGCTGGGATCAACACATCGCGATCGCGCGCCAGCTGCCCAACCAGTGCAACGACGTCGACCAGCCGACCGCGGCGCTCGTCAAGGATCTCAAGCAGCGCGGACTGCTCGAGGACACGCTCGTGGTATTCGCGACGGAGTTCGGGCGCACGGTTTTCAGCCAGGGCAAGCTCGGAGATCCCGGCATGGGCCGCGATCACCACGGCCGCGCGTTCACGGTCTGGCTCGCGGGCGGCGGGATCAAGGGCGGGATCGAATACGGCTCCACCGACGATTTCTGCTACAACATCACGGAGAATCCGGTGCACCTGCGCGACCTGCACGCGACGATTTTGCACTGCCTCGGCATCGACCACGCGCGGTTCTCGCACAAATTTCGCGGCCTCAACGTGCGGCTCACGGGGGTCGAGGAAGCGCACGTGGTGAAGGCGATTCTGGCGTGAGGGTTAGATTCAGGGTGGAGCCCGCTGTCCCCATTCCTTTGTCCTGGGATTGGTCTAGGTACCAGGTGTTGGCCTCCCGCAGATTCAGAAAGAACGCAGATGGTCGGCATTCTGATTTAGCATCTGCGGCCTTACTGAATCTGTGGGAGGTCTTTCATTCTTCGCGAGCATCGCGGCTTCGCCGTGAGCCCGCCTTGGCTTCTGAGATCTCAAATCTTTTTCGCGGAGTGAGGGTAGGATGATTTCTGGCATCGTATTTCGTCCCGTTTTCTCTCTCCTGTGCCCCATGAAACCCTTCGTCACCCTTTCACTCCTTCTCGCCCTCGCGACGCCCGTCGTTCTGGCCGCGGCCGGCGCCGCCGCCCGGCCCAACGTTATTTTGATCATGGCCGACGATCTCGGCTACGAGACGATCGGCGCCAACGGCGGCACGAGTTATCGCACGCCGGTGCTGGACAAACTCGCCGCCACGGGCGCCCGTTTCACACAGTGTTACGTGCAGCCGCTCTGCACGCCGACGCGCGTGCAGCTGATGACCGGGCGCTACAATATCCGGAACTACATCAATTTTGGAAACATGGACCCGAAGGCGGTCACGTTTGGCAACCAGCTCAAGCAGGCCGGCTATGCCACCTGCATCGCGGGCAAATGGCAGCTCGGGCAGGACCCGGACCTGCCGAAGAAATACGGCTTCGACGAATTTTGCCTCTGGCAGCACACGCGCCGGCCGCCGCGCTACGCCAACGCCGGACTCGAAATCAACGGCGTCGAGAAAGACTACAACCAGGGCGAGTACGGGCCCGACCTCGTCAACGACTACGTGCTCGATTTCATCGGACGGAAAAAGGGCGCCCCGTTCTTCGTCTACTATCCGATGATGCTGACCCACAGCCCGTATCAGCCGACGCCCGACAGCCCCGAATGGGATCGCACGCTGCAGGGCGAGGCGGCGAAGCAAAACGTGAAGCACTTTGGCGACATGGTTGAGTACATGGACAAGCTGATCGGCAAGGTCGTCGCACGGCTCGACGCGCTGGGGATTCGCGACAACACGCTCATCCTTTTCGTGGGCGACAACGGCACCGGCCGGGGCACGCCTTCACGGATGGGTGATCGCGTGGTGATCGGCGGCAAGGGCACAACGACGGACGCCGGCATGCACGTGCCGCTGATCGCGAGCTGGCCGGCCGGCGTGGCGAAGGGGAGGGTGTACGACGATCTCGTCGACTCCACGGATTTTCTGCCGACGGTGGTCGAGGCTGCGGGGGCGAAGTTGCCGGCGGGCGTGAAGCTCGATGGCCGGAGCTTTCTCCCGCAAGTGCGAGGTGCGAAGGGACAGCCGCGTGAGTGGGTGTATTCGTGGTATTCGCCGCGGCAGCAGGCTAACCTGACGGTGCGGGAACTCGCCTTCAACCAGCGCTACAAACTCTACCGGACGGGTGAATTTTACGATCTGACCAGCGACCTCGCGGAGAAGAGCCCGCTCAAAGTGGCGGCGCTCTCCGGCGAACGCGCCGCAGCCGCCAAGCTGCTGCAAGGCGCGCTCGATCAGTTCGCGACGGCGCGCGATCCGAAGCTCGATGCGCTGGGGCTGAAGTCGATCGAGGGCAAGAAGGCGAAGACGGGGAAGAAGAAGTAGGACGTCGGCGCGTTGGCAGTGGTTTGGGCCGTGCCCCTGCCTGACTCTTCGAACGTAGAGACCAATCGGTTTGCCGTTGGGCCCTGGACGGAGTTTGAACGTGGAGAACCCAGCGCGGCGAAGCCGCAACCAAACCCAAACCGCCAAACCATTGGCCGCAAAAAGGTACAAAAAGGCGCAAAAAAATTCCCCGGAGGACCCAGGCAGGCGGATCTGGATGCGCAGGGCCCCTTTTTGCGCCTCTTGTGCTTTTTTGCGGCAATTGACTTTGCAAGAAATTCCTCGCGGCGCGCGAGGATTCTGAAGGATAGCAGTGCGGTCTTTTTTCGAGACTGCGCTCGAAAAAAGTGGCGTGCTTCGCACGCAGCCGGATTTGCACCACAGAGACGCAGAGGACACAGAGAATACCGCCTGCCGAAAAGCCCGGCCAAGGCTACTCACTGACGGGGTGAAGCACTTTC